>PDWI01009836.1_pt1 | contig 10865 bp, 7 predicted proteins | sample 1430891 | NCBI WGS metagenome assembly PDWI01 (sample SAMN01162508, study PRJNA174530) | Oral metagenome, whole genome shotgun sequencing project. | biome: Marine environment; feature: Marine mammal; material: Swab sample of the gingival sulcus; isolation source: swab sample of gingival sulcus... | reverse complement strand
TAAATTATTCCCTCGCCCCTGTGGGGAGAGGGTGTAATCTCAACGTGGGACTAGGATTATTTATATTTCTACCCCCACGTTATAAAAGTCATCGTCACAACGTGGAGATATATTTCATACACTATTAGGAATCATTCTTGTGTATAATATTTCGCCATGTAATACAATACACGTTAGTTCCTGATATGCCCCTCGATAAAGAAAAGCTTTTTGCAACGCAGCGCAAGGTTCTCGAAAACCACGCGGACGAACTCGACTCCAATTTTATGGGCGAATACAGCCAGCGCGTACCCATTGCGCCCGAACGGGGTGAGGGTTTTTTCGACTTTCACGTTTTTGACAATCTGCTTCTCGGGCGAGCTGACTGCACATTTAAAAATGACTCGACATTTATCAACGAAGCTCGACACTTCAGCTACGGCATTCACATTATGCTGTCTGGCGAGCTACCGCTGCAATTGCTCGGCACTGAGCAAACTATCACGCCCAAAGCTCCCGAAATATGGTTGAGCAAAGGCGAATTCGGCACCACGCAAGCCCGCGTCACGGCAAACCAACACGTGCGCAATATCGTTATTGAGTTTACGCCCGAATTTATCGAACCTCTCGGCAGAGAAGCCGATGCCGACAGCCTCTGTACGCAGCTGATTGAAAGCGAGTCACCAAGATTTATACGCCTGCCCACGCCCTCGGCTGAAACCATTCAGCTGGCGTGGAAACTCTACGATTACGCAGGCGCGACCAGCTATTTAGAACTAATGGCAATTCAGGGCGCGACATTTTCGCTAGTAAGTCACCTTCTCAATAGTTCGCAGGTCGCCAAACCACCCGTTAGCTCGGCGAGTGCCAGCTCGCTCAAAGCACAGGCGATGTTAGACGAACAATTCGCGCACAACTGGTCGATACGCACACTCGCCCGCGCCGTCGGCATCAATGAGTGCGATCTCAAGCGCGAGTTTAAAGCAATCACTGGTTCAACTATCAATTACTATCTGCGCACTCAGCGCATGCGGGCAGCACTTACGATGCTAGAAAGTGGCGAAAACAATTTGGCACACATTGCCGATGCCGTTGGCTACCGCAGCAAAGACTACTTTGTCAGAGTGTTTCGCCAATACTACGGGTTTCACCCCAAAGACATCGTGAAATAGACTATGCGACTGAGATATGCCCTGCTCTACCCCCACGTTGTAGAAAGTTACAGTCAAATAGTTTAATTTTGGACACAGCTTTATCCATTTATGATCCAAGAAAAATAGAAGAGTAATTTATCGACTCTCCCAAAATCTTTGGCAACTTGACGAAAAGAACGGTGCTCTAGAGCCTGTAAAACTTGCTTGCGAAAATCTAGTGAATACATCGAATAGTCCTGCTTAAAATAAACGTCTCTGTTGTATCAATAATTAAACTATTTTGCTGTAATTAATTCAAATGCCATATTGCTTTATATACAAGGTCCAGTTAAACAACCAAACATCATAAAAAATGGCATTGCTGGCATAAATAAGACTTCTCCTACTGGGGAAATATATTCCGTATCATCTTTAACAATAATCTCAAACGGTTTGGGCAATAAATAGTTATCATCTAAGATTTCTTTATTGTTACTATGTTGTCTAACACCATTAGTATAAAAATTCACTATAACGCGATAATTTTTGTCTATATTGGCTTTGTATTTTTTATGTAGTTCAGCAATTTTTTGCCTATCAATTTTTTCTTTGTTTAACAAGACAGAATAAATTGCTTTTACATTCACAAAAGGAGAAGTTGTGTGCTTAAATTGCAAATGAATAGCAGTTCCTACGATTGCAGGTTGATAATACCCTTGAAACTGTTTAAATTTTTTCATTTCCTTGCGTGTTGTTTCATTATCAAATTGATAGGTTGCTTCTTTTGTTTGCATAACAATACCCTTATTATCAATCCGCATTTTAGTCACTGTTTCCTTTTGGGGTGGATGAATAGTCGTACAACCATTCAACGATAAGGCAGTTACAGCTAAAATAAACACACATATTAATTGATTAAAAACTTTCATACTCCACTATCCCATTGTTTTAGTAATGCTAATTTCTCAGCGATTTTGATTTCTAGTCCACGCGGGTTGGGGCGATAGTACTCGCGCGGAGACATGTCGTCGGGAAAGTAGTTTTCGCCTGCTGCGTAGGCATTGGGTTCGTCGTGGGCGTAGCGATAGCCTTTCCCCTTATTGAGTTCTTTCATCAGCGCGGTTGGCGCGTTGACGAGGTGGTTTGGCACGGGATAGCTGGGCAGTGTGCCAACATCTGCCAGAGCCTCTTTATACGCCATGTAGCTGGCGTTACTTTTTGCCGCACACGCCAAGTAGTTGACGACTTGAGCCAAATTGATATGTCCTTCTGGCGAGCCTATGCGTTCGTAAGCTTGCCAGCCAGCGATTGCAAGTGGTAGTGCTCGCGGGTCGGCGTTGCCAATATCCTCGCTCGCAATAACGGTTAAGCGTCTGGCTAAATAGTTCAAATCACAGCCGCCGTCAACCATGCGACAAAACCAATACATTGCAGCGTGGGGGTTGGAGCCTCGTATCGACTTGTGAATTGCCGATATCAAATCGTAAAATATATCGCCTTTGTTATCAAAGCGGCGGAGATTGTGTTCGATGCTCTGACGCAGCACTCTGGCAAATGACAACTGAGTCGCCGATTGCGCGGCAGCCGTAGTTTCGATTAAATTGATAAGTTTGCGTCCGTCGCCATCACAGAGCAGAACGAGCTTCTCGGTGCTGTCTTCATCTATTTCGATAGCAAGCTCGGCGGCGGCTCGTTGCACGAGTTGAGTCAGAGCCTTGTCATCTAGCTCTTTGAAAACGTAGGTGCGCGCTCTGGAGAGCAGAGCGTTATTGAGTGAAAAGCTGGGGTTTTCCGTCGTCGCCCCGATAAAAATAATCGTCCCATCTTCGATGTACGGCAAGAAGGCGTCCTGCTGAGACTTGTTAAAGCGGTGAACTTCATCTAAAAACAGAATTGTTTTTTGCTGAAACATCGCGGCTCTTTTCTTTGCCGCTTCGATTTCGCTTCGGACTTCTTTGACGCCAATAATCACCGCTGAAAGTTTGACGAGTTTGTAGTCGCCGCTGACGGCGAGCATTGATGCCAGCGTGGTTTTGCCGCAACCAGGCGGCCCCCACAGTATCATAGAATGGATTTGTCCGCTTTCTATGCTCTTTCGCAGCGGTGAGGTGCTGCCGAGGATATGATCTTGCCCGACAAACTCGTCAAAGTTTTTCGGGCGCAACCGCTCGGCGAGTGGGCGAAAGCTACTGCCGCTGGCAAACAAGTCACCGCTTTCCACGCGTTATTTCCCGAGTACGTCTACCCCTTTGGGGGCTTTAAAACGGAATTTTTTATTGGGAATGTTTTTGTTTTGCTTTATATTTTTAAACAAAAAGGTATTTTTTCCATAGTTGTCCTCAGCGTGAAAAACGCCCAATTGACGTTGACTGGTCAAGCCGAGAATAACCAACGTGGGGGTAGACTCTGTGCGCTTATTCGCTCGTGGTTTGAGCGAATAAAAAAAGTCAGCATGAGCCAGCCATTGGTCTGCTTGCGCAGGAAAGAGCCTTTTCACAGCTGGGGCTGCGAATGAGGTAACGGTAAAAATTCGGTCGAGTTGGTTCTCGTCGTTGAGCAGGGTAACCAAAGTCGAATCAGCCACCTCAGTTACTGGCTTTACGGTGACTTGCGCCAATCCGATATCGTAGTGATAGAATTTTTTGCCGTCACTCAGCAATTGCATTTTTTCTGGCTTTTTGTAATCCCAGCGGAACTTCATTGGCTTTTTGAGAAGCACATCGCCAGCTGAACGTTGGACAACTTTGCCGTCCTGTTCGACAACTTGATAAAACTCAGCCGAAAACGTCTTTAGCTGGGTAAAAAAGTTGACAATATCAGACTGAGCCGTAGCAAACTGCATCACACCGAGAGACGCTATCGTAAGTAACCATTTTTTCATCGAAAACTCCATAACTATTTAATTTCGTCGATTATGACAGTAAATTGTACCGACGCAAGAATTAATCAACTTTTTTAAAGTGCGTGTTACAAGCCCACAAAAGGCAATAACTCATTACGTCCTAGGGCGTACGCCCAGTTTAAATTGTGGACACACCCTAAGGTTGCAGCGACTGTATTTGCAGTAGTATTAGGTGATGTATAATGCTACCCCCACGTTACAGAAAAATAATAAATAACGTGGGAGTTGCGAAAATATTTTGTTTGCTATAAACCTGTACTCAACGTGGGGGGAGGATATTGTGATAAATCGTACTTGTCGAAACAGCCCAAAACATTGGGACCGCATGCCTTTATGACAGGGTTGTAACTATGTTGCCATGCTGTTGTTACTCCACTTTCGCTATGATGAGTGTCACTTAGCAAGTGTTCTCCAAAAAGTTGTTATTTTTCACCCACCATTCGGTGGGTTTTTGTTTTGGCGTCAATACTACTACAACGTGGGGGTAGGCTCGCACAATATATTCGTTGAGCGGGGCTGTGTAAACTATATCAAGCCAATTATCGAAAGTGGTAGTGTTTTTTGAGCACTTTGTACGCTTTGTTAATCTCTGCGCTGCGCTTTGTCGCCTCAATCAACAGTTCTTCGGGATAGCCGTTCGCCAATAGGGTATCGGGGTGATGGCGTTTAATCTGTGCGCGGTAGGCGCGTTTTATTTCCGTAATAGATGCATTTTCTCCCAGCCCTAAGACCGCAAAAGCCAGCTTCAGGTTGCGTTTTTCTGGGCTGAGCTTTTTGTTGACGCGCTCTTTTTCGGCTTCACTGCGCCTTTTGTCGCGCTGTCGCAATCGCTCTTGCATTTTTTCGCGAGCAATCTCTTCCGCATGCACCTCAGCTCGCAGCTTAAATTCCGCCAACAACTCGTCAAACTGTCGTTGCAAATCGAGACGCTTGGCAACGCACTCGATAATTCTGAACTCAGCCATGGAAACCTCGCCACTTGCTTCGGCGAACATGCATTGCGTGGTCAGCAGCGATTCACATAGGGCGGGAATATCTCCGCACATGCGGACAAACTCATCTAAAGCTACCCCCACGTTGAAATCAGCGCATTGCCCCTGCTGAAAATAGTCGTTGGCAACTTGGATTTGCTCGTCATCAAGCTTCAAAGCTACAAACCGCTGGTTTAACTTTCGCCGCTCACCTTGGCAAACGATGCCATCAGCCGCCGAGACGTGTCCTGCCAAGAGAAAGGTCGTTTTAAAATAATAAGAGCCGATTTGCTCTCGATTTTCCTTGATAAACTCCCGTCTTTTTCTCTGTGCAACTCGCTCTTTTAGACGCGCTTTCGAGGCAATGCCTCCAGGCACCAGTGCTTCGCTCACCCAGTGCCCAATAAACGGAGAGGCACACGCAATAGCAAAACCAAGAGGATACGCCACCCACGGGTGCACCACCCCAGAAGCAGCAAATCCAAGTGCGCTGAGGGCAATCAACGAAGCGAGTAAATGAGCCAATTTTTTTTCTTAATCTCCATAACTATTATCATTCAACGAGCGAGCTTATTTTATCATCTTTTGTGATAGAATGATTTCGCAGTTTGTCAGTGAGATAACAATGACGAAAATTAGCTTTTGTTACAATGTTTGCCTCGCAGCCGCTTCTGTGGCGAGAGCACGATACGCGATTGGTAACAAGCAAAACCTAACTCTCATTGCTACGCTGGTAGCACGGTACAGATACACCCTGTCAATAGTTAATTGGAGAGACTTTTATTATGTCCGCAGAACTTTATGAAACAATGCTAGAGATTGCTAGAAAAACACTCTCGGAGAAAGAACAAACACTCATTTCTACATTTTTAAAGAGCTATTACGCGTTGTCCAGTGACGAAGAGCTTTCTGGGTACACCCCGAAAAGCCTTTTCGCGACCGCAAAAACACACTTTGACACCGTGCTTCAATACGATGGCAAAAAGGCTATCGTCAATGCTTACAACCCCACCGAAAAAGAGCATGGGTATGAGTGCGAGTTTAGCGTTGTCGATATTGTTACTCAAGACCGTCCGTTCTTGATTGACTCGCTACAGATGGCTTTCGTGCGCAAAAATGTGTCAATTCAATTTGTCGCTCATCCGATATATCGCTATGAACGCGACGACGACAATCGCATTTCTGCACTTCACAGTGCCGCTGAGAGTAGTCTTCATAATATTTCTGTCATTCATATTGAGTTTGATAAGCTTCCCGATGAGCAATTAGCAGAAATCGAAACAGAAATACGCAATGTTATTGCACAGCTTAACTTGGTTACCAATGACTGGCAAAGCATGGGTAAAAAGGTTGAAGACATTATCCACCAGATACAAAGTAGCAGCGGACTCCCACAGCCCGTTGAAGAGGTTTTGGGCATCATCCAGTTTTTGCAATGGCTACGCAACAAGCACTTTACGTTTTTGGGCTATCGAGAGTACGATTTAAAAGATAATGAGTTATACGTCATTCCTCACTCGGGGTTAGGCGTGTTGAGAGACGACGGAAAAGGTGGTCTTTCAAAAAGTTTTAGCAACCTTCCGCAAAGACTTAAAGAAGAAGCCCTCAAGCCCGATTTGCTCCTGTTTTCAAAATCAAACAATTTATCAGTTATCCACCGTCCTGCCTATATGGACTTCATTGGCATCAAAAAGTTCGACGACAAGGGCAACATTACTGGAGAACATCGCTTCTTAGGACTTTTGACAGCTGAGGCGTATCGTCTACCTCCCAGAGAAATCCCCATGCTGTCAAACGAAGTTGAAACAATTATCGAAGACGTCAATTTCCCAATTAACTCACACGCTCGAAAGTCGTTTGAAAATATCCTCGCACAATTCCCTCGCGATGAACTGTTCCAAGCAAGTGCCGAGTACGTTCGGGATATGGCTTTGAGAATTTACCATCTCCACGAGCGCGATTCGCTGAGATTTTTTGCACGCACGGATAGATTTGAAACGTACGTCTCATGTTATATCTACGTCCCTAAAGAACGCTATAACACCAAGTTGCGCGAGCGTTTTGAAGAGTACCTCATGGAAAAAATTGGTGGCTACGATACTGAATTTAGCACGCACTTCAGCGAAAGCTTACACGTTCGCGTCCACATTTTAGTGCGCACAAAATCGGGAGAACTTGCCGAGTACGACTGCCAAAAAATGGAAGCTGAGCTTACTCCGATGATGTTTAACTGGGGAGACGAAACTCAGCGGCTGCTGCAAAAAGAGCGCGGATATTGCGACGGCAATAGCTTGTTCAAACGCTTTGAAAAGAGCACGCCAAACGCTTACAAAGAAGATTTTTCACCGTCTATCGCCACGCACGACTTTGCAATTATCGACGGCCTGTCGGAGAGCAAACCGCTGGGCGTCAACCTGTACGGCAGAAAAGGGGAGAGTGACACTTCACTGCGCTTAAAACTGTATGGTCTGGGCGACATCGCAGCACTTTCAGACTTATTACCGATATTGGAAAACTTTGGCTTTGTCGTAAAATCGGCGACTCCGTACCAGTTTTCTGAAAAAGGTGAGGCGATTGCGTGGGTTGTCGACTTTACACTGCGTCTCTCTCAGCCCTTGAGCAAACCTCTCAAAGAGCTGGCTCCACACTTTGTAACGGCTTTTACTAATGCTTGGATAGGAGTCGACGAATCTGACGCATTTTCCCAGTTGGTTATCAGCCTTGGAATGTCACCTCGCGATATCACTATGCTGCGCGCGGTCTCTAAATACATGCTCCAAGCAAAAGCACCGTTTTCTAGCACCTATATGCAGCAAGCCATCAACAACAACGCAGATATTGCAGAGCAGTTGGTCGCGCTTTTCCACGCTCGCATGGGAGTATCGACGGAATCGCGCGAGACACTACAAGGCAGCATTATCAAAAATATAGAAGAGAAGCTCTCTACCGTGGCAAGTCTCGACGAAGACCGCATTTTGCGCTGGTTTATGACGGTTATCAATGCTATGGTGCGCACTAACTTTTTCCAAGCAGACGCCGACGGCAAGGAAAAAACCTACGTCTCGTTTAAAATCGAATCGGCAAAAATCCCCGACTTACCACTGCCAAAACCACTGTTTGAGATATTCGTGTACTCAACTGATGTCGAGGCCATTCACTTGCGCGGAGGCAAAGTTGCCCGTGGCGGCTTGCGCTGGTCTGACAGGGTGGAAGACTTCCGCACAGAAATTCTCGGGCTGGTCAAAGCTCAGATTGTCAAAAATTCAGTTATTGTACCCGTAGGTTCAAAAGGTGGTTTTATCGTCAAAAAACCCGACAACAGTAGCCGAGAAGCATTTATCAACGAAGGTATCCGTTGTTACAAAATATTTATGCGAGGCTTGCTCGACATTACCGATAATATCGTTGCTGGCAAAATTGTTCCTCCCGCTAACGTACACCGTCACGACAACGATGACCCGTACTTGGTTGTTGCTGCCGACAAAGGTACCGCAACATTTTCTGACATCGCCAACAGCATGTCGGAAGAGTATGGTTTCTGGCTCGGTGATGCGTTTGCCTCTGGTGGCTCAGTTGGCTACGACCACAAAGGCATGGGAATCACCGCGCGCGGTGCTTGGGAATCGGTCAAACGTCACTTCAGACACTTGGGCAAAGATATCCAAAAAGAGGAATTCACCGTCGTCGGTATCGGAGACATGGGGGGCGACGTCTTTGGCAACGGCATGCTGCTTTCAGAAAAGATACAGCTTACCGCTGCATTTAACCATCTTCATATTTTCATTGACCCAACACCAGACGCGGCGAAAACGTTTGTCGAGCGCAAACGTTTATTCGAAACGCCGCGCACAACGTGGGACGACTTTGATAAAAAGCTTATATCCAAAGGTGGTGGCGTTTTCTCGCGCAGCGATAAATCAATCACCATCACTGCTGAAATGAAAAAGGCCTTCAACATTAGCGAAGACCGTTTGTCACCAAACCAGCTTATCAACCGCTTGCTCAAAGCCCCTGTCGACTTGTTGTGGAACGGTGGCATTGGCACGTATGTGAAAGCTGAAACGGAAAGCCACGCCGAAGTTGGCGACAAGGCAAACGACGTTTTGCGCATCAACGGTAGCGAGCTCAACTGCAAAGTTATCGGCGAGGGCGGAAACTTGGGCTTCACCCAGCTAGGTCGTATCGAATTCGCGAAAAAAGGTGGTCGCGTACTCACTGATGCCATAGATAATTCTGGCGGTGTCAACTGCTCTGACCACGAGGTCAATATCAAAATACTGCTCAACCAGTTGGTTGAAAAGGGAGAAATGACCACGCCAGAGCGCAACAAACTGCTCGAAAGTATGACTGAGGAAGTTGGACAGTTAGTATTGCGCCAAAACTATCAACAACCGCAAGCGATTAGCATTAGCGAGCAGAATAAGTCACTGTTCTTAGACCACATTCGCATTATGCAACACATGGAGAAAGCAGGGCAGCTCAACCGCGAATTGGAATTCTTGCCCAACGACGAAGAGCTCGAGCATCGTTTGATAGCGGGTGAATCGTTGTACGCGCCAGAACTTGCCGTTATGCTCGCCTACTCAAAAATTGATGTGTTTAACGAGTTAATCGAGTCTGATTTACCTGACGCTTCGTTCTTCCAAGATGATTTGACGCTGTACTTCCCAACGGCACTGCGAGAAAAGTACACTGATGCAATGAAGACTCACAGACTCCGTCGCGAAATCATAGCCACCTTTGTGACAAACAGCATCTTGAATCACATGGGCTCTATTTTCATTCATCGTACAAAGGAACAAACGGGTCAGAGCACCGACCAAATTGTATTGGCATACTGTGCTGCTCGCAGTATCTTCAATGCGCGCGATTATTGGAGTCGCATTGACGCCTTGGATAACGTTATCGACGCGAATTTGCAGAATGATTTACACCTTCGCATACGCAGCGTATTGGAGACTGCTTCGAATTGGTTCCTCAGTCGTCGCCGCGACAATATCGACATTGAAGTTTTGCAAAAAGAATTTTCTGATATTGACAGCGTTGCCAAGCAGCTTCCTAGCGTTTTGTCGAGCGACGCGCTTGAGCTCATCGAGCGGGACATCTCGGAACTAGTAGAGCAAGGCGTGCCCAAAGACCTCGCTCAAGGTATTGCCTACATGCCGCAGCTAGTCAAGGCCCTCGATGCTATCGATGTGGCAAGCAAGCACAAAATGCCAATTTCCATGGTTGCGGAAACGTACTTTGGCGTTGCCGATAAGCTGTGCATGCGCTGGTTATCAGACAGTATCGATTCGCTGTACAACAATGACTACTGGCGTCGTCGCGCTTGTCACTCGTTGATAGATAATCTCTACAGCAATATTACCAGCATTACCGAGCAAATTGTCAAGCTAGACGACAACGCCGAGCGCGCAATCGCCGCTTGGACGGAAAAAAATACTAGCTTATTAGACAATTACGCTGCGAGCTTGATAGAAATTCGCAAAGGTAACGTAGATCTCTCTCGTCTATCAGTGATTATCGGTGAAATGTCAACGCTAGCCCGCGTCGACTAATATTTGCATAATATATTTTAAAACCTACCCCCACGTTGTGCTACAACGTGGGGGTAGGTTTATTACAATAAAACGGATTACTTCTCTTATATTATTTTAATGACCAATGGTCAACGAACCCACGCGGCGCGGGTCTGATGCGCCATGCAAACCGTTTTCAACACGCATAATTGACTGGGTGCTGCCCATGGACGATTTGACTTTGACTTTGTGACCTTTTGCCTTGAGCAATTCCACCGTGTCTTTGTTCAAATCTTTTTCGATACGAATTTCGTCTGGCAACCACTGGTGGTGAATGCGCGTGGCGTGAGTAGCTTCGGCG
>PDWI01009833.1_pt1 | contig 10866 bp, 8 predicted proteins | sample 1430891 | NCBI WGS metagenome assembly PDWI01 (sample SAMN01162508, study PRJNA174530) | Oral metagenome, whole genome shotgun sequencing project. | biome: Marine environment; feature: Marine mammal; material: Swab sample of the gingival sulcus; isolation source: swab sample of gingival sulcus... | reverse complement strand
ATAGGCCTTTTCGAGACGGTCCCAGGCCTCTTCGCGGCGGGCCATCTCGCGCGAGATCACCGCCTCGCCACGGGCGTTCTCGGCGGCGCGGAGGTAGACTTCCACCTCGTCACCGACGGAAATGTCGGGCGCCTCACCGGGATTTGCGAATTCCTTGAGATCGACACGGCCTTCCATCTTGTAGCCGACGTCGATGATGGCCTGGCCAGCTTCCACAGCAATGACCTTGCCCCTGACAACCGAACCTTCGTTCGGCGTGTCCATTTCGAAGCTTTCGTTCAGGAGGGCTTCGAATTCCTCCATCGTCGCTTTAGCGCACATACGGTGTCTGGTTCCTTTAGAGTGCTATTCGGGCCAGGCGGTTGTCTCCGCCGGTCTTTGGATATGTTGTGCGACAAGCCGGGGCCACGCGGGCCAGCGCCAAAACAAAGAGGGCCGGTTGCCCGACCCTGCCCGCTCATGTCAGGACGTTTACCGCCTCGTCTTCGGGGGGCTATACGGGGTTTGCCCCTGTCTGGCAAGGGCAGATCGGGGTTTTGCACGGCAACGCCGGCGCGGGCCGGCGCCGCGAAGCGGAGCCTGAAGCGGAGCCTGAAGCGGAGCCTGTGGCCCGCCGTTCGCCTACCCCCTCCCCCGGGCCGCCGCCTCGAACTCTTCCACCGCCGCCAGCGTGTTCGGGTCGAACATCAGGGCGCGCGCCACCTTCGGCGCGAGGGTGAAACAATCCTGCCCCGCGGCGCCCAGGCGCACCAGTTGCCCGGGATCGCGGATCGAGGCGACGAGGATGCGGGTTCCGGCCCCTGCCGCCCTGCCGATCGCCCGCATCTCGGCCAGCGCGCCCCAGGCGTCGTGGCCATGTTCCAGCATCCGCCCGAAATAGGGCGCGATGTAGTCCGCGCCCAGCGCGTTGGCCACAAACATCTGCTTGGCGTCGTAACAGGCGGTGAGCAGCACCGGCCCCTGCGCCCGGAGACCCGGCACCGCGCGGATCCCCGCTTCGGTCAGCGGTACCTTCACCACGGTGGCGATCCCTGCCTTGCGGCCCGTCTCGAACAGCGCGCCCGCGAAATCGGCGTAGCTCTCCGGCGGCCCGAAGACCTGAGCGAAAAACGTCTTCGCCCCGAGCCCGGCGGCGCGGGCGGCGAGCCCGTCCCAGTCGATGTGCGGGTAGTCGAGCCCGGCGCGGTGGGCGAGCAGCGGATTGGTGGTGATGCCGGTGAACAGGCCGGTGGGCATCAGGGCATCCCATTCGGCCACATCGGCGGTGTCGATATAGAGGTCCATCATCGGATCATGCCCCCCCGGACAATGGCTTCGCAGGCTTTGCGGCCTTGCCAAACGCGTCGATCGCGGCGCGCGTCGGCGGGTCGCAGCCCTCGCGGGTGCAGTTGAGCGCCGCGGCGGTGGCGGCGCGCCGGAGGATCGCTTCGAGCCCGGGGCGGTCGAGCCGGCCGAGCCCTTCCGGGCTCAGCAGCCCCGCAGTGGCAAGCCCCATGAGCAGGGTCGCGGTGAAGGTGTCGCCGGCGCCGACGGTATCGGCGAGATGCGCCACGGGGACCGCTCCGAGCGCAATCTCTTCCTGTTCCCCGCCAAGCCAGGCCCGCACCCCCTGCGCGCCCAGCGTCAGCACGATGACCCGCGCCGGGCTCTGCGCCCGCAGCGCGGCAATTGCCTCGTTCTGCGCGCGCCCGGGCAGCAGCGCCTCCAGATCCTCATCGGAGAGCTTCAGCACATGGGCGCGCGCGCTCATCCTCAGGATGCGGTCACGGTAGGCCTCAACCTCGCGCACCACCGAGAGCCGCACATTCGGATCGAGCGACACCACCCGGCCTGCCCGGTAGCCATCCGCGAGGAAGGCCTCCCAGGCATCGGCATCGGCCCCGCCGGTCAGGGTGAGCGAGCCGGTGTGAATGGCCGCCGCAGCCTCCGGCAGGGCCGCCTGCAAGACGCGTTCCGACACCATCCGCTCCGCCGTGCCCTCGCGTTCGAAGGAATAGACCGGAATGCCGCCCGTGACCGTGACCCGCGCCATGGTGGTGGGTTCGCTCCGGCGGGGTCCGGTGAGCCTGACGCCGCTGGCGGTCAGCGTCCGCGCCAGCAATTCGCCCCATTCATCGGTGGAAACCGGCGAGATATAGGCAACATCGGCACCCTGCCGCCCGAGCGCCATGGCCACGTTGAAGGGTGAGCCGCCCGGGTGCGCCGTCGCAACACCTTCGCGGTTTACATAGTCGATCAGGTTTTCGCCCCCGACCGCAATCAAGGATGTGTTCGACATGGGGCCAGTCCTACGCCTGCGCCAGGCAATTGCAAAGCCCCCGCGGCCGCCGTTTGGGTTGCCGTCTTGCTGCGGGCCCTGCCGGTTCAGCCCTGGCGCAGCCGCGCGCCTTTCGCGTCGAACAGCATCTGGCGGGCCTCCTCCCAGACGAGCCCCACCTCCGTGCGCTCGGCAGGCACGGCAAGAGTGCTGTCCTGGCGCACGGTGGCCATTTCGCCATCGGCAAGCCGCAGATGCACCAGCGTCTCCGCGCCCAGCGCTTCGGCATAGAGCACGGTGCCGCGCGCCCGCGCGCCGTCCTCGCCGATCGAGACATGTTCGGGACGGATCCCCAGCGTCTTCGCCTGCCCGGCCCCGATGCCAAGCAGGCCGGCATCGAAGAAGTTGGTCGGCGGCGAGCCGATGAACCCCGCGACGAAGACCGTGGCCGGATCGGCGTAGACCTCGAGCGGGGCACCGATCTGGTCGGCCACGCCCCCGTTCATCACCACCATCCGGTCGGCCAGCGTCATCGCCTCGACCTGATCATGGGTGACGTAGAGCGCGGTGACACCCAGTTCGCGCTGAAGCTGCCTGATCTCCAGCCGCATCTGCACCCTGAGCTTGGCATCGAGATTCGACAGCGGCTCGTCGAACAGGAACACTGCCGGTTTGCGCACGATGGCGCGGCCCATCGCCACCCGCTGGCGCTGGCCGCCGGAAAGCTCCCGGGGCTTGCGCCCGAGGTAGGGTTCGAGCTGGAGCAGCTTCGCCGCCGAGGCGACCCGCGCGGCGATCTCGTCCTTCGGCGTCTTCGCGATCTTCAGCCCGTAGGCCATGTTGTCATACACCGACATGTGCGGATAGAGCGCATAGTTCTGGAACACCATCGCAATGTCGCGGTCCATCGGTTCGCGCTCGTTGACACGTTCGCCGCCGATCCGCACTTCACCCGCGGTCACGGTCTCCAGCCCCGCGACCATGCGCAGCAGCGTGGACTTGCCACAGCCGGAGGGGCCGACGATGACGATGAATTCGCCGTCCTCGATCTCGATGTCGACGCCGTGGATCACATCGACCCTGCCGAAGGATTTCCTGATGTTTTCAAGGCTGACTGTGGCCATGGGTTATTTCTCGCTGTCTACAAGGCCGCGCATGAACAGCCGCTGCATGCCCACCACCACCACCACCGGCGGCACCATCGCGAGGATGGAGGTGGCCATGATCACCGGCCATTCGGCAATGTCGTCGCCCGAGGGGAACATCTGCCTGATGCCCATGACGATGGTGTTCATCGCCGGGTCGGTGGTGATGAGAAGCGGCCAGAGATACTGGTTCCAGCCGTAGATGAAGAGGATGACGAAGAGCGCGGCGATGTTGGTGCGGCTCATCGGCAGCAGGATGTCCCGGAAGAAACGCATCGGCCGGGCGCCGTCAACCCGGGCGGCTTCGGCGAGTTCGTCGGGCACGGTCATGAAGAATTGCCGGAACAGGAAGGTCGCCGTGGCCGAGGCGATCAGCGGAAAGATCAGCCCGCCGTAGCTGTTGAGCATGCCGAACCCGGCGACCACCTCGTAGGTCGGCACGATCCGCACTTCCACCGGCAGCATCAGGGTGATGAAGATCAGCCAGAAGAAGGCTTTGCGGAAGGGAAAGCGGAAATAGACGATGGCGAAGGCCGAAAGCAGCGAGATCGCGATCTTGCCCAGCGCAATGCCCAGCGCCATGATCAGCGAATTCAGCAGCATCTTGGCCACCGGGGCATTGATGCCCGAAACCAGCGCTTCGCTGTAGTTTTCCCACAATCGGTCGCCGGGCCAGAGCGGCATCGGCGGGTGGACGATTTCCGGCTGGGTCACGGTGGAGGCGACGAAAGCAAGCCAGATCGGGAAGAAGATGAAGGCCACGCCAACGATCAGCCCGGCATGGGTCAGCCAGTAACCGGCGCCGCGGTATTCGACCATGCCGGAAGCGGGGGGACGTCTGCTCAATAGTGCACCCTCCGCTCGATGTATCTGAACTGCACCACGGTGAGCGCGCCGACGATCAGCAAGAGGATCACCGATTGTGCCGCGGAAGAGCCGAGGTCTTGCCCGACGAAACCGTCGGCATAGACCTTGTAGACAAGGATGGTCGTGGCCTGTTGCGGGCCACCGGCGGTGATGGTGTGGATCACCCCGAAGGTCTCGAAGAAGGCGTAGACGATGTTGACCACCAGCAGGAAGAAGGTGGTGGGCGAGAGCAGCGGCAGCACGATGGTGCGTATGCGGGTCCAGAAATGGGCGCCGTCGATGGCGGCGGCCTCGATCACGCTTTTCGGGATCGCTTGCAGCCCGGCAAGGAAGAACAGGAAGTTGTAGCTCACCCGTCCCCAGGCGGAGGCGACGACGACCAGCCCCATCGCCTCGCCCTCGTTGAGCACGTGGTTCCAGTCGTAGCCCAGGAGGCCCAGATACCATGTCACCACACCGACGCGGGTGTTGAACATGAACATCCACAACACCCCGGCCACCGCGGGGGCAACGGCATAGGGCCAGATCAGCAGGGTACGGTAGACGCCCGAGCCCTTGACCAGCCGGTCGGCAAGGATCGCAAGGTAGAGCGCCAGCCCCATCGCAACGCCCGTGACCAGCAGCGAAAAGACCGCGGTGGTGACGAAGGCGGCGCGGTAATAGGGGTCGGACAGCAGGAATTCGAAATTGCCCAGCCCCACCCATTGCATCGACAGCCCGAACGGGTCGGGGATGAACAGCGATTGCCAGATCGCCTGCCCCGCCGGGTAGAAGAAGAACACACCGGTGATGACCATCTGCGGCAGGATCAGCAGCAGCGGCAGCCAGATGCCCTTGAAGGTGACACGCTTTTCCATGGGGTCAAAGCGCGCCCCGCCGGGAGGCGAGGCGCGGTGGCGTTACCGGTTGGCCTGCTCGAAACGGCGCAGCAGCGCGTTGCCGCGCGCGACGGCGCTGTCGAGCGCGTCCTGAGCCGACTTGTCACCGGCCCAGACCGCTTCCAGCTCTTCGTCGATGATCGCGCGGATCTGGTCGAAGGAGCCGAGACGCAGGCCCTTGGAATTGGCCGTGGGCGCCCTTGCGGTCATCTGGATGACGGCGATGTCGGTGCCCGGGTTGGCCTCGTAGAAGCCCTGTTCGCGGGTCAGCCCGGCGGCGGGAACAGTGATCGGCAGATAGCCGGTGTCCTGGTGCCATCTGGCCTGGATCTCGGGCGAGGACAGGAAGTTGAGGAAGGCGGCGACGCCCTTGTATTCCTCCTCCGTCTGCCCGGCCATGACCCAGAGCGAGGCCCCGCCGATGATGGTGTTCTGCGGGGCACCTTCCACGCCATCCCAATAGGGCAGCGGATGCACCTCGAAGGCGAACTCGGCCTCCGTCCTGATGCCCGCGTAGCCGGCGGAGCTTTCGGTGAAGAAGGCACATTCACCGGCGCGGAAATTGGCGCCACCCTCGTTGCGGCGCCCGGTGTAGATGAACTTGCCGTCCTTCGCCCATTCGCCCATCTGCGCAATGTGCTGCACCTGCACCGGGCCGTTCAGCGCAAGCTCGGTGTCGAGCCCTTCGAAACCGTTGCCTTTCGTGGCAAGCGGCACATCGTGATAGGCGGAGAGGTTCTCGAGATGGACCCAGCTTTGCCAGGCGGTGGTCATCGGGCATTTGTGGCCCGCGGCCTTGAGATCGTCGAGCACGGCACCGACCTCCTGCCAGGTGGTCAGCGGCGCATCCGGCGCGATCCCGGCGGCATCAAGCGCATCGCGGTTGACCCAGAGCACCGGGGTCGAGGAATTGAACGGCAGCGACAGCATCTTGCCGTCGTTGGTGGTGTAATAGCCCTTTACCGCGCCGATGTAATCGTCGGGGTTCCAGTCGGCGCCGGCCTCGGCCATCACCTCGTAGACCGGTTTGATCGCCCCGGAGGCTGCCATCATCGTGGCGGTGCCGACCTCGAACACCATCAGAATGTCGGGCTGTTCACCAGCGCGGAACGCGGCGATACCGGCGTTCAGGGTCTCGGAATAATTGCCCTTGTAGCTGGCCACCACGGTGTAATCCGGCTGGCTGGCGTTGAACTCCGCAACCTGCGCGTCGACCAGCTCGCCAAGCCGCCCGGTGAAAGCGTGCCAGAACTCGATCTCGGTCCCGGCGAAACCCGGGGCGGCAAGCCCCGCGAGCGACACGGCAGCGGCAAGAGTTGCTTTGAAATGGCCCATCTGGAAGTCCTCCCTGTTTTGCGCGTTGCAGATGCGCGCCCGGAACCGGCCACAGCAGCAAACGAAACCCTCGCCGTTCTGCGCCCTGCCCCGGCCCTCCCCGACCGTGGCTCCGGCCCCCTGTGCGGGCTGAGCTTCCGCCGACGGGGACGGGGCGTCAAGGCCATTTGCCACTTTTTCCGGCCCGCGACATATGGGTCTGCACGGGGGGCTGCACGGGCTCGACTTCAGAAAAACAGAAACAATCTGCCAGCTCGAAAGGTATTGAAGCATTATTGGAAGCAATATCCCGCGGTAACGGTGTTTTTCCCGCCGGTCCGGCGCAGGGAGGGCCAAAACTGTTGCGCCGCTCTGCCCCGGCTGCCAATAGCCCCCGGGGTTCCGGCGCCTTGCGCCGTTTGTGGTAGCCCGCGCCCCGCGGGCGGTCTTGAGAAGAGGCGATTTCTTGGGAACAACAGCTTTGCACGTTGTTGCCGGTCAGAGCAACGCGGTCTTTCTCGCGCAGTCGGGTGAGTTTTCCGACGCCCTGGCGGACCGTGGGGCCGGCGAACACGATCTGGTTTTCGGGGAGGTCGGCCGCTCGCTCTATCCGTCGCTCGAATACACCGATTTCTACCCCTTCGATGACGGCAACCCCGACACCGGCGAACTTTATCGCGGGCTTCTGGACGCGATCAACGCCGAGCTTGCGGCAAACCCCGATCTGTACCTGGCCGGGGTGTTCTGGCTTCAGGGCGAACAGGACGCCACCAGCCAGACCTACGGCCCCCAGTACGAAACCAACCTGCACGAGCTTTACCAGGGCCTCACCGAAGAATTCGGCGATGGGTTCGATTTCGTCATCTCCGCCCTGTCCACCCATATCGGCGCGGCAGACTATCAACCCGCCTGGGACGACGTGCGCGAAGCGCAGGAGAACCTGGCGAATACCCATGACCACATCCACCTGGTCGACCCCGACGACATGATCGAGGTGGACGGCTACACCGCCACGGAAGTTTTCCGCGACGATCATCACTATACCGATACCGGCTACGGCTGGCTGACCGACAGCTATCTGGATCTGTTCCCGAACGGGGCGAACGCGGCGCCGCAGGCGCAGGACGACGCGTTCACCACCGGCGAAGGCACACCGCTTGCCGGCAACGTTCTGGCCGACAACGGCAACGGCCCCGACAGCGACCCCGATGGCCACACCCTCACGGTCAACACCGCCCCGGTTGCGGATACCGCCCATGGAACGCTGGAACTGCATGGCGACGGCGCGTTCAGCTACACCCCGGACGCCGGTTTCAACGGCTCCGACAGCTTCACCTACGAAATCTCCGACGGTCACGGCGCCACCGATACGGCCACCGTCTCGATTTCCGTCGGCACCGCCAACGGCCCCGAAGCCTTCGCCGAAACCGGCACGCTCACGCTCACCCATCAGGCGGCCACGGTCACGCTCCGGCACGGCTATGAAAACCCGGTGGTGATCGCCTATGTGGCCACCGAAAACGGCGCCCAGCCGGTGAATGTGCGGGTAAGCCACGCCCAGGGCAACGCCCTTACGCTGCACTTGCAGGAACCCGGTTATCTCGACGGGACGCACGCGCCGGAAACGGTCAACTACCTCGTGGTCGAGGCCGGCATCTGGAAACTGCCGGACGGCACGCTGTTTGAGGCGGGCCTTCTGGAGAGCGGCACGCTGTCGTCCGAAGGGTTCGAAACGGTGGGTTTCAACGCAGGCTTCGATACCGCGCCGGTGGTTCTGAGCCAGGTCCAGAGCTTCACCGGCGGCGATTTCGTCACCACCCGGCAGGATGGCGCCACCGAAGACGGCTTCCGCGTGACCATGCAGGAGGAAGAGGCGCTGAACGGCGGCGGCCATGCGACCGAGACCATCGGTTGGGTGGCGATCGAGGCGGGCAGCGGCCATTCGGGCGGGGTTGACTGGATCGCGGGCCATATCGGCGGCGTCACCGATGCGGGCACCACGGTCGATCTCGCGCAGACCCTGACCGGCGGGGCAAACGCCGTCGTCACCCTGTCTTCCTTCAACGGCGCCGACAGCGCCTGGGTGCGCGGCAGCGGCAGCGGTGCAAATGGCTTCACCGTCTCGGTCGAAGAGGAGCAGAGCCTCAACGCCGAAACCGGCCACACCGCCGAAACCGCAGACTACTTCGCCTTTTCCGGAACCGACACGCTGTCCGGCACAAGGGTGCCGCCCGCGGCAAGGCCCGTCCTTGAAACCGGCACCGTCACCCTGACGCAGGAAGCGACGGTCGTGACCCTCGGCCACGCTTTCAACACCCCCGTGGTGATCGCCTTTGTGGCCACCGAAAACGGCCACCAGCCGGTGAATGTGCGGGTGAGCCACGCCGAAGGCAACAGCCTCACCCTGCACTTGCAGGAGCCCGGCTATCTCGACGGGGCGCATACCGGCGAGACGGTCAGCTATGTCGTGGTCGAAGCCGGCACCTGGGTGCTGTCCGATGGCACGATCCTTGAAGCGGGCAGGCTGGAAAGCGGCATGCTGTCATCCGCCGGCTTCGAGACGGTGAATTTCGCCGCAGACTTCGACACCGCGCCGGTGGTTCTGAGCCAGGTCCAGAGCTTCAATGGCGGCGATTTCGTCACCACCCGGCAGGATGGCGCCACCGAAGACGGTTTCCGCGTGACCATGCAGGAGGAAGAGGCGCTGAACGGCGGCGGCCATGTGACCGAGACCATCGGCTGGCTCGCGATCGAGGCGGGCAGCGGCCATGCAGACGGTTTCGACTGGATCGCCGGCCATATCGGCGGGGTCACCGATGCGGGCAGCCACGTTGTCCCCGGGCAGGGTTTTGCGGGTGGCGCGATGGTCGCGGGGCTCTCAAGCCTTGTCGGGGCCGACAGCGCCTGGGTGCGCGGCAACGGCAGCGATGCAAACGGCTTCGGCGTTTCGGTCGAAGAGGAGCAGAGTCTCGACGCCGAAACCGTCCATGCGCCTGAAAGCGTTGACTATTTCGCCTTCACTGACGCGGGCGTGATGCTCGGGCAGGACTATGGGTTGCTGCTGTGAGGCCCCGGGGGCCGGCGCAGGCGCAACCCGGCGCAAAGCCCGCCCGGCCCGCGAGACCTTGCTTGACGGCGCATCCCCTCTGACATAGAGAAACCCGGACGCGGGCGTTGTGTAATGGTAAGACCCTTGCCTTCCAAGCAAGAGATACGGGTTCGATTCCCGTCGCCCGCTCCAGCTATCCCCCCAGTCATCTGCCAAGACCGCTCCCCCGTGCGACAGAGGGCGCGACAAGGGGCGGACCTCAGCGCAGGGCTTCGATCCGGGTATAGGGATAGACCTGCGTGCCCGAAGGATCGACGACGGTGTAAAGATAGGAAAGACCCAGCGCGGGCAGATAGTGGTAGGTTTCCACCGTATCGGGAACGGTGGAATATTCGGCGGTAAACGGGATCACCTCATAGCTGCACTCACCGTAGCTGTGCTCTTCGGGGTCGCCATAGCTGTAGAGCTGGCGTTCGGAAACGCTGTGCCTGCCGTCGGTCACCGACACGATCACATCCCAGCTTCCGCCCGGCTTTGGCAGCGCGATCTCGGCGGTGTCCATCGGGAAGGTGTAGCTGGTGCGGGTCTCACCCTCGGTGCCGACAAGGTCGAGCAGTTCGATCAGAAACACGCCCTGCCAGAGCAATGCCTCGGTGCGGAACCCGTTGGGATAGCGATAGGAGGCACTGACCATGCCGTCGCCGATATCGGCGAATTCCTCGCGTTCACCCTCCGGGCCGGTGAAGGCGATCCCGCCGGGCAAGTCGGCGCGGGTCGGGCAATCGGCGCGGGCGGTGGCCGGCAGGAAGACAGCGGTCAGCACAAGACCGAACAGGGCAAGAGCAAGGGGCGAACGGGTCATGCGAAGCCTCCCCGGGTGGCGGTTACCACATCGGTAGCACGCGCAGCCCCCGCGCGCAAAACCCGAAGCGGGGCCGGGGTGCTCACCCCCTGAACCGCGCATCCACCGGCACCTGCATCGCCGTCGCCAGCGCATTGGTCCCGGCCGCCATGGCGACCACCGCGAGCAATTCGGCATACATCTCGTCAGACATGCCCTTCGCCCTCGCCGAGGCGGTATGCGAATGGACGCAATATTCGCAGCCATTCGCCACCGATACCGCGATATAGAGCATCTCCTTCACCAGCGGATCGAGCGCCCCCGGCCCCATCACCTGTTTCAGCCGGTCCCATGTGGCGGCCATGGTGTCGGGCTGATTGGCCATCGCCCGCCAGAAGTTGTTCACATAGTCGGTCTGCCGGGTCTCGCGGATATCGTCAAACACCGCGCGCGCCTCCGCAGAGGCGGTTTCGTCGGTCAAAAGCGGAATGGTGGCCAAGCTGTGCTTCCTTCTG
>PDWI01009832.1_pt1 | contig 10869 bp, 7 predicted proteins | sample 1430891 | NCBI WGS metagenome assembly PDWI01 (sample SAMN01162508, study PRJNA174530) | Oral metagenome, whole genome shotgun sequencing project. | biome: Marine environment; feature: Marine mammal; material: Swab sample of the gingival sulcus; isolation source: swab sample of gingival sulcus... | reverse complement strand
TCCATACAAGGGGCGGCAAAAGCCGTATCCACTATTATTTCCAATAAAATTATTCCAAGCTGTCTGGAATTTATCGACAAATACACCCTGGAATGCATCCGCCAGGAAGGAAACCTGAACATTCCTGAAGCTGCCCAATCGGTTCTGATCATTGAAGTGGACGGAGATCCCATTACCCTGGAAAATCAGAGCAGCAAGATTGCAAAGCTACTGGAAAGCCAGGATCTGGTTTCCATGCGCATTGCCCAGACTAAAGAGGAAGGAGAAGAAATATGGAAGGTGCGCCGGATGATTTCTCCTGTGCTGCGCAAGATCAACCCTGACAAATTCAACGAGGATATTTGTGTACCCAGAAGCAGGCTGCCGGAAATGGTGGAACAGGCCCAGGCAATTTCAGAAAAGCATCAGGTGCCCATTGCCTGTTTTGGCCATGCAGGAGACGGAAATATCCATGTCAATGTCATGATAGATAAAAAAATCCCCGGAGAAACCGAAAAAGCCCTGGCAGCCGTGGAAGATATTTTCCGATCCTCCCTGGAACTGGGCGGCACCATGAGCGGAGAACACGGGGTGGGCATTGCCAAATCCCCATATATTTCCATGGAAATCAACGACAAGACCGCCTTGTACATGAAGACCCTGAAAAAAGCCCTTGACCCCAATAATATACTGAATCCAGGGAAAATCTTCCCGGAGAATGAACTCTATGCCCAAGACCAGAACCCTGGAAGATTTTCTGCCGGACATTGAACGATGCGTAAAATGCGGAGCTTGCAGGGCGCATTGTCCGGTTTTTGCAGCAGGTCCCAGGGAAGGCCGGGTGGCAAGGGGAAAAATCACCCTGGCAAAGGCCCTGCTGGACGGCAACCTGACTCTTGATGCCGGAGTGATTGAGGACGTAAGCCAATGTCTTTTGTGTGGTTCCTGTTTTGCCCAATGTCCCAATCAGGTGCCCACCCAGGATATTGTTGCCTCTGTGCGCCAGCGAATCAGCGAAAACAAAAAGCTGCCTGGATTTGATACCCTGGTTTCCACCATCCTGGAACATCCGGGACTGATGAATACCCTGGCGCGCACAGGCAGCCGGATTTCATCTGCCCTGGGAAAAAAAATTCCCGAACAAAGCGGTTTGCGCCTGCGGTTTCCCGACTTCTCCCTTTTCAAAAATTTCAAGAACCGAACCATTCCTGCTCCGGCGTTGCAACCTTTCCGGGACGGCATCCCGGAAATCATCCAGGGAAGAAAAGACCAGCCGGTAATTGGATTTTTTACCGGATGCGGCATCAATTATCTGTATCCTGGCATCGGCAATGCTCTGGCAACCATCTGCCAATTTCTCGGCATTACCATGATTACCCCAAAGTCCCAGGTCTGCTGCGGACTGCCAGCAATTTCTGCAGGGAGAAAATCCACCGTGGAATTTCTTGCAAAAACCAACCAAAAAGCCTTTTCACAGCAGCCAATGAATTATATTGTTACCGCATGTGCCTCCTGCCATGAGGGTCTCCACCGTATTTATAGCCGGATGGAGGACAGACAGATTGCGCATTTTTCTGAAAAAACCACCGACATCCTTACCTTCCTTGTAAACCAGGGTCTGGCAGAAAAACTGAAGCAATGTTCCGGGGCATTGGCGCCTGTGAAGGTAACCTGGCATGATCCCTGCCATTTGCGTACCCAGAACATTACCAAAGAACCAAGACAGCTTTTACAGGCCCTGGACAGCGTAGAATTTGTGGAAATGGAAAATGCAGGCACTTGCTGCGGACTTGGAGGCACCTATTCGGTTCACCACTATGAAACCAGCAAAAAAATCGGGGCAAAAAAAGCCGCCCACATCGCTGATACCCATGCAGATATGGTGGCAACGGCCTGTCCCGGATGTATGATCCAGTTACAGGACAGCATCAACCACCAGGGATTTTCCCAGCAAAGTGTTCATATTCTGGAACTCATTGCCCGGCAGATTCAATCTTCTGAAAAAACCCTTTGAAAAAACGCCATAAAATATTCTTGTCCGCAAAAAAGCAATTGACTATTTCACAATGATTTTTATGTTACTAGATTAGGAACATTCCATAAGTCTGTAAAAACGACTACCATAAACATCACATACAAAAAAAGGCCATGCGCTAACAGCCCAATTAAGCAGCCAATATATGAAAACAGAATCTTTTTCCCCGTCCCCTGATAACGCCCTGGGCCGCCAGGTTGCCATTGAATATGCCCAATGCCGTAAAGCTGTCTTGCAAGATGCCGGCAACATTGAAAAAATAATGACAGATGCAGCCATCAAATCCGGCGCAACCGTAGTAAACTCTTCCTTTTACTGTTTTGAACCCCAGGGAGTGTCCGGTGTGATTATTATCGCCCAATCCCATTTTACCGTCCATGCCTGGCCGGAATATCAATACGCTGCGGTGGATATATTTACCTGCAGCGATACCATGAATATTTCTCTGGCCATCAATGAAATGGCCAAAGGATTCGAATCAAAGCATCATATCATTTCTTCTGATACGCCAAGGAAATGCCCGGTATTGCCTGGGAATGAAGCGCATCTGCCTGATGGTGCTGACCAGAATATTTGCGTTCATCTGGTGCAGTCTGCTCCCAAAAACGATATGATTGCTTTATACAAGGATGCTGGCTGGTGGGAAGAACCCAGGGACGGGAATCTGGATTTTCTGGACTCCGTGGTCAAAAATTCTGTTCTTTTTGCCGGGGCCTTTTCCGGTAAAACACTCATCGGCATGGGCCGGGCCTTATCAGACGGAGTAAGTGATGCATATATTCAGGATGTGGTGGTACACCGTTCCTTTCGCGGCAAAGGCATAGGAAAACAACTGATTCAAACCCTGGTAACAGGTCTGAAAGAAAAGGGAATCGACTGGATCGGCCTGATTGGCGAACCCAATACAGCGCCCTTTTATGAGCCGTTGGGCTTTTCCATACTTGAAAATTATATCCCCATGAAATTGACCCGCTGACGGCCAAAGGCCAATCTGGTATATCAATGACCGGGCTCGACCCAAAAAAATAATAAATAACAACTACTCTCAGTAAGAAATGATTACAGGAAAAGAAATATTATGACCATATTGTGTGAATCGTGTCCTACTGACACAGACGTTTTTTCTTCAGAAAATCTGATTCATGAATTTCCCCTTGCCCATAAGGAGGAATTTGAGACGGCAATGGAGATTCATGGTTCCATGTCCTGCGAATACCATTTTGTCAATCTTTTTGCCTGGTATGGAGCCTATCATCTTTCATGGTGCAGATATAAAGGCAGAATATTGATTTATAACCATAGCCATCATGTTGCCTTTATGCCTTTGGGAGAACCCCTGACACCCGATGAGCTTCGGACCTTGTCCCAGGAATTATCCAGCAATGGGCTCAGTCCTGATATTTGCCTTGCCTGTCGGGATTATATTGAATTTTATCCTGAAATTGCAGATGACTATACCATTGAACCCCAAAGAGATGTTGCCGAATATTTATATCTTACCCAGAAAATGGTTCTCCTGCCCGGCCAGAAACTGCATAAAAAAAGGAATCTGATTTCTCAATTTACAAAACAATGGCCCCAGTATGAAACCGCAGAGGTGTGTGCCCATGATAAAGAAATGATTTGCCGTTTTTCCAATCAATTATTGGAAGGTGTCACGCCGTTGCCAATCAGTCTGCAAAATGAATTCAGAGCCATTGTCAGGGCCATGGAAAATTTTGATGCTCTGGGAATGGAAGGACTGCATATCAAGGTAGATGGGAAATTGGTCGCATTCAGCCTGTTTGCTCGGCTAAATTCATTTGCCTATAATATTCACTTTGAAAAAGCGGATTATGCCTACAAGGGTTCCGCTCAAATCATCAACCGGGAAACCGCCAGATTTCTTGAAAATAAATGCCTGTATCTGAATCGGGAACAGGATCTTGGCATCAAGGGTCTTCGTCAGGCAAAACTTTCCTATGATCCAGAAGCCCTCTTTATACCCTATCTGCTGAAATACAAGGGACAAAAGTAAATATTACCGGTAACACCCTGATCCTCCTGATGCTTTTCCCCTGTCATTTGAACCGCTGGCATCTGTACGATTGCCATACACCAGATGTTCCAGAATCATGACGACCAAAGCCCCCACCACAAAGCCATTGCCGAAAATGGGCATCAGCATATCAGGAAAGCTCTCCTTTACTCCCTGGGGCAGATAGGAAATCACAATACAGATCATGGAAGGAACCCCTATAATCATTCCATCTTCAAAGGAAAATGATTTTCCACCAAAGGCCGTCATAAATCCCGCAGATAGCTGGGCACTCATCACGTAAAACAGCACCGTTCCCACCACAGGCCCAGGAACCGCCCACATCATCCCAAGCAAACAGGGGAAAAAGGCCATGCATATCATTCCGACAGCAGCAGGAATCAGGGAAAAGCGGGAACCATTGCCATTGGAGGCGATGATGCCTGCGCTCAGGGAAAAATTCACAGGCCCGATGATACCAAAGCCCCCGGCAAAAAAATTACACAGCCCTGTTACAAAAATGCCCTTTCTGACCCGGCTTTCCATGTCAGATGCCCCAACAAGCCTGCCTACGGCATGCATGGAGCCAAGATCGTTGACGGCAAGGGCAATCACGCAGATCAAAAAGGCCAGAATTACCCCTGTATCCCAGGTTGGTGAAATGACCAATTCTTTGAAAAAATAGTTGGTTGAATGCAATTGGCCTGACATTTTGGAAGATTCCGGCGGCACAAAGTAATGGAGAGCAAAAGAGCCGAAAAGAATTGCCCACACCAACATGGTGGTTTTCCATACCCCTTTCAGTCTTTGGTCCGCTGCAAGCATGAGTAGTAAAAGAATCAGGGCACCCCCCAGCTGCAACGGCCCTGCTTCGGCCATATTGGACGAAACAGGACAGGAGATCAGGTTCATAATCACAGGGGTAATGCTTAAGGCAATGAGAATGAGAATGCAGGCCACCACCCGGAAGGTAAACAACCTTGTCAGACGGGCAAAAATTCCCGTAAGATTCAACAGCAAAAGAAAGAATCCGCCAAGGGCAATGCCAGTATAAATGGCATCAATCCCCCGGCCCATGCCCGCGACAATCCCAACCATCAACGCCGCAGAAGGCCCTGCCACAAGGGGCAGTCCATGCCCCCACAGAACTTGAACCAGCATGGCAAGCCCCATGAAAAAAAAGAGCTTTTGCAGATACATAACCTGAAACCCCAAATGGGCAGAATGCATCCCGGCAACCACCTTGCCAAGGATGATGGCGGAAATGACAGCGATGATAAACCATTGCAGTCCAAACATCAGATTGCTCCAGAAAGGGGGCAGATCATCTATGTTATATCTCAGGCTGGGCAGCATTCCTGGGCTCCATGAAGCAGAACGGCATTGGCTGAAAAGATCATTTACCTGGCTTCGGCAATGGCCTTGTACATATCATCGTTATATCCCACATAAAGAACGCCGCCCATGTCCACAGCAGGGGCGCGTAAATTCCCGGTTCTACCAAGACAATGCTTCAAAATTTCTTCCCTGTTGTCAGGGGCCGGGGAAAATTCCAGGATTTTTTTCCCCTTGGCAACCTTGATGGTCTTGAACCCGGATATTTTCTTCCAGGCATTGTCGCCTTGTAAGGGATTTTTTCTGGCGTCTTCTGTGTTTTCAACGGTCTTTTTTTCCTGCTCAAAAACCTTTTGAGCCTTTGTACAGGACGTTCAGCCCTTTCTCATGTATGCCCATTGAATCATAATACGTTTTCTCCTTTGCTTTGGGGTTGTTTGCACGGAAATAAATGTTTTGTTCCGTAGTTTTTATATGAGAGTACCTATAACTCACTAAATTACCTTCATTCTTGGTCGTGGGCCAAGTCTGGTCGTTGACAAACCAGATCGGCCTGTGGCCATTTTTATATGAAAGTCTCGATAAGTTACTAAATTACTTTCATTCTTGGTTGTGGGCTGATCTGGAGGATTCCATACCCAGTCAGCCCGTGGCTGTTATATGAAAGTTTCTATAAGTCATTAAATTACTTTCATTGTTCTCTGTGGGCCAAGTCTGATCGCTGACAGACCCAATCGGCCTGTGGCCGTTATATGGCAGAAAATGACAGATATCAATAAAAGAATTCTGGAAAAAATAATTTCAACATTGTAAATATGGACAACTCTATTTTACAACTAGTCGATTATTGTAAACAACACCTTTCATACACAGGAAGCCGAAACCGTGGGACAGCTTGCATCCTCCATCATTTTTGTTCTTTTTTTTCTTTTCTTTGCCCTGGCGGCTCTGCGTATCGGAAAAAAAGTGAAAAACAGCCGGGAATATACGATTGCCAATCAGAACCTGAACTCTGTCCAGGTCTCCTGGATAATCATTGCAACCCTTGTGGGAGGAGTTTCCACCGTGGGAACTGTACAAAGTGCCTACGATCACGGAGTAGTTGCAGGAATCTTTACCCTGGGATGCAGCATTTCCTGTCTCATACTGGGGCTGTTTTTTTCCGCAGCACTACGCTATGCACAGGTACGAACCATTGCAGAATTTCTTGGCAGGGCCTTTGGCCCAAATTTCCAGATGTACAGCAGTTTTTTCAGCTCCCTGGGCATGTTTATTCATATTGTGGCCCAATATCTTGCCTCCATTGCGATTTTGCAATCGGCTCTTCACCTTTCCCGTGGTATCTGTCTTGCTGTAACCACTCTTCTTATCGGAATATTTGTTCTTTCTGGAGGAATTACCAGTACTGGTCTTATCGGTAAAATGAAATTTTTTATGCTCTATGGGGTAATGATCCTTTGTGCTGCCATCTGTCTTGTAAAAGGGGGTGGCATTTCAGGAATCGCCGCTGGTCTGCCTTCGGACACAGAATATCTGAACTTTTTTCCCAACGGATATGCCTATACCCTGCGGAATCTTTTCGCCATGATTACCGGGGTCATCTCCACCCAAATCTATTTACAGGCAATTTTTTCGGCAAACACCATCCGCCAGGCAAGAAACGGGGCATTGCTGAGTGCGGCAGTAATTCCGCCCATAGGAATTTTGGGCATTATCATTGGCTGTTATCTTAGAAGCCATTTTCCTGAACTTGCCCAAAACAGCGCCCAGGCCCTGCCCTTCTTTTTTACACAGATGTTTCCCGCCCCTGTTGCCGGATTTTGCTCTGCAAGTATTCTTCTGGTGGTTCTTGGTACGGGTGCCGGGCTTGTTCTTGGGGTATCAACCAACATAGCTGTTGATCTTGTCCAGAAAATCAGGCACACCGTGGAAAGCTCGTTGGTATCCGTGCGGGCCTGCGGAATTTTTGTACTGCTCCTTGCCGCAGCATTGGTTCTTCTGGATCTTGACGACACCATTCTCCATTGGAGTTATCTGTCCATGGGGCTGCGCGGTTCCAGTATATTTGCCGGGCTTTGTCTCATCGTCTTTTTGAAAAGAAAATCCTTCCCCCGCCCAGTAACCCTTTTGCTGTACGCCCTGCCCATTGCCTATCTTGCAGCCAGCATCTGGTAAGTAGTTCAGGATAACCTTATAAAATAATGACAGAAATGACAGCAAAAACAATTACTGCAGTCCAATCATCAAGTTTGCCTACTCTGAAACATGTAAGCGATTCTAAATCTTATATTTTTGTAAGAACAACTCATTTATTTTATTAACATATTTCTCATCTGGTTTTTTATCAATGATCGTGTTTCTATAATATAAATACAAATGAATTATCATATTTTCTGTTTCAGAATCTAATTTAGACAAATCCAGCATCATAGCGTTATTTAAATCATTTGGTTCAAACTTTTTTAATCCGTCGCCATATTCTCTCTGGTTATCATTAAATATTTGTTTGGCGACATCTGTTAACAAATAGGCAAATAACAAATCAATATTGATTTGCGTAAACAAATCTGTTCGAGGATAAACGCAATGAAAAGTTGTTAAATTACTAATTTTTGCTTCATTACGTACAAATCTTAAGCCATTTCTGTTAAAAACACTAACCCAGATCGGAGCAGGACTGCGTTTTTCAAGAGCATACCAGGGATTTCTTTTTGAAGTTAAATATTTTTGGTGAATGCCACGCTCTTCTCCAATTTGAATATAATTTTTAATGTGTTCATTTGCATCATTGGCACAAGCATTTATCAAATAAACAGTTGCATTATTATCCCTTAGTTCCTGAAAATCTTTTTGGGTAAAAAAAGAAAAAGGAGCCGATTTTGATTTTGTAATGCAAGGCAATAAATAATCCTCTTCAATGTGAAACTCTGCTGCTTTGCAGCGGCTAAATGTAAAATAATCATTTGCCCCTGTTGCAATCCCTCTCACAACTTTTGCAATACTGCCAAAAGGAATGAGATGCCTATATTTTATGCCACTTTGTTTCGTATAGTATTTTCTCCATTTTATATCTGGCTTGAGTCCTGTTACATTATATTGAAATTTATGAATATCAGGATATTTTTGCAATTCAGCAATGGTGTTGATTTTTGAAAAAGCAACCTTTTCAACGCTATCATTTTTTTCAAGTAAAAGGATAGCACTTGTTGTTAAAGCATCATCAAAAACATTCTCTACAAAATCAAAGACAATGATATGTCTCAGGGTTTTTGTTTCTAACAAATACTCCTTGACCAATGTACCATAGTTAGAATTTAAAAATTCTGAGGGAACAATATAGGCGGAACGACCATTTTTTCTGAGCTGATAAATAGATTTTAACAAAAATAAAGTGTAGATATTTGTAAAACCACTCAAACCAATTTTCAACCGGCTCTTAAACTCTTCCAATGTTTTTTTATTTTCATAATCATGAAATTTAAAATACGGCGGGTTACAAATAACAGCATCATATTTATGATTCCAATCGTTGAAAAGATAGTCTCCTAAGCAATACCTTATATTGGATATATTGTTAAAATTCCGTTTTGCAATATCAAATATAACTGGATCAATATCAAATGCTTTAATGAGAATATCTTTTTTTTGTTCTAAAATCAGTCTGGAAAAAACGCCTAAGCCAAAAGCAGGCTCAAGCAATATTTGAAAATTTGGAGTTTTCAAAATCCAATCAATCATTATCTTTGCCACAGGCTCAGGTGTAAAAAATTGGGCATATTTTTTACGATGCTGTAAAGATATTTTTGCTTTATATTCTTTTTCTGAAATCATCTCTAAAAATCACTAATATTTAACAATGACTTTACATTTTCTATATCTAAACAGGCAGTCCCCTCATCAAAAGTTACATAAAACAAAAGTCTTCCCCTTCCCATTTCCCTCCTGACGCTACGATGTTTTGGTTCATCTATTTTATAGGCAATTTGATGCGCTTTCCGGGTATTTATTTTAATGGTTGTCTTATTTTGATTTTTGATATCTTTGCTGATTTCGTAATATTCCCCTTCTTTTTCAGTTTCTGTAATAAGAGTCAAAATATTTTCAAACGAAATGCCGTAAGACTTATCAAAAAATACTTGAAAATAATAATGTGGGACATTAAAGGTTTCCGTCCATTTATAAACTACTTTTAAATCTTCTACCTTGGGAGTTATACTTAAATAATCACGCTTTTGAACTATTGTAATATTGTCTTTCAGGGTTTTGAATAAAGCTGTTAATTCCTGCAATTCATTTGTAGAATTCCAACTCGGTCTCCTGAAACTAACTGCGTTAATCGTTTCTTCATTTATACTTTGTAAAATCTCAATAAAATGTTTCTTCCTGGGGTGTTCCAATAATTCTCCATATTCATCCAGAATTTTATCTCTGATTTCCATCGCCTTGAGGAAATGCTTGTTTGTCCTTCTTTGCATTTCACTTTCATATTTATCAATTAAAAAAGCACTCGAACGAATTTCTAACCCTGCAATGGCCGTTTTCACATATTCCATTATCTCAGCATGAGGTATTTTACTAATGTCATGACCCAATTTTGAATTAAAATCTTTTTTTTCGAATATCAATAAATCAGGCCTTTTTCCTATGGTGTCTAACTCATTTTGAAAATCATTAAAGAATTCATCAAAGCCAGCTTCTCCTGCAATTACATCGTCAGACTTTCCATATCTGACGGCAACATAGTTTTTAGAACTTTCATTTATTGCCCTGAAAATTAAATCTTCTGCCCAATCACCCTGTTCTTTATTGGTAATAAAATTTGAAGAAGCCTGTGTCGGCGGAGATGTTCTATCCCTTGGCTCAGAAAAATCAACAATACTTGTTGGGATACTCTTCGTTACTTCCCGTATTTTATCAAAATAGATCATAATAACGACTCTCTGTTAAAAATAATAAGTATGTTAACTCGTCTTTATGTCATAGATCAGAAGGCCGCAGACGAACATCCATTTGAGCAAAGGGAACTTCAATCCCCTTTTCCTGGAACCTATCCCATACGGCAATACGAACCGCACTTTTTACATTGGACACCCCATTTTCAGGGTCTCCGATCCACAGACGAAGTTCCATATTCAAGGAAGAATCCCCGAACTCCTTGAGCTGGCACGAAGGTTTTGGCGCATGCAAGACCCTCGGCACAGAAAGGGCTGCCGCAATAATCAGGTCGATTACCTGGTGAATATCAGAATCATAGGCAACCGGAAAAAGAATCTTCAACCGAATCCTTGAATTGGAAAAAGACCAGTTTACCACCTGATTGACAATCAAATCCTCATTGGGGATGAGATACTCGGTATTATCCCTCGTGGTAACGGACACATACCTTGCTCCAAGGGACTGAATGCGCCCATAGGTTGAGCCGATTTCAATGACATCTCCGGGTTTGATGGAACGATCCAGCAGCAGAATAATACCGCTGACAAGATTGGCCACCACCTTTTGG
>PDWI01009831.1_pt1 | contig 10869 bp, 8 predicted proteins | sample 1430891 | NCBI WGS metagenome assembly PDWI01 (sample SAMN01162508, study PRJNA174530) | Oral metagenome, whole genome shotgun sequencing project. | biome: Marine environment; feature: Marine mammal; material: Swab sample of the gingival sulcus; isolation source: swab sample of gingival sulcus... | reverse complement strand
AAGGGTTGCTCGAGAAGTTTTTCTCATACCCAGATGATATATACGCTTTCCTTGTGATATGAGCGTATCTTGAATATCTCGAAGGCTTTTAAGCCCTGAGAGCTGTACAATAGTCATGGTAAGGAACTGACTCCAACGATTATATAAACGGAACTTTTGTCCTTTATGATGAGTGGTTGCCAGTTTTTCAAAATCATGTCCTGGAAAAATTGCAGTTAATTGATTGAGATGTGTGTTATAATACGCTATAGCTCGGATATCCTTGTATTTATCTGCTTTTACTTACTTATTTGATGAGACAGTACTGATTCCGAGTGAAACATCTTTTGAATATTCTTGAGAATTTGAGTAATTCTTTTGTCCGCAATAGAGTTATGAACAAAGGTACGTTCTTTTTTGGATTGAATAACACCGCCGTCGCGAAGGACATTGAGGTGCTGTGACATATTTGGGTTAGTGGTTTCAATTTTTTCCAGTAGCTGACCGGTTGTTTTGTCCCCTTCAAGAAGCATATAGAGGATTTTTAAGCGGATAGGATGGGACATTGATTTTAAAATTGTGGCCACTGCGTCGATATATTTATCATTCATGGCTACTCCTTTTACCTGGAAGTCTCCAGGTATTTTTAGTATTATTCTTGCTTTACAAATAAGCATATAATTACCATCAAAACATTAAGCATTTTTAACCTAGTAAGCAATATAAGTTTTTCGTATCTGTTTATTGTCATTGTCTAACGCAATGAGTAACGTAGAGTGAATTTTTTATGAGCAATACCAAGCAGAAGATTGAAAGTCTTTGTCAGGAGCAGCGTCTATTTACTCCGCCCGCAGAAGGCAGGGAAAATGCCTATGTTAAAAGTTTGACTGAGTATGACAGCCTCTACAAACGTTCCATGAATGATATGGAAAATTTTTGGGCTGAGCGGGCGGAAGAGCTGGTTTCCTGGTCAAGAAAATGGGATACTGTTCTTGACGCGGATTTCACTGTCCCGGAGGTGAAGTGGTTTGATGGTGCAACTCTTAATGCCTCTTATAACTGTCTTGATCGTCATGTGGAAGGAGGCCTTGGGGATAAGGTCGCGCTTATCTGGCAGGGAGAACCTGAGGATGATGTTATCCAGTATACTTACAGTGAATTGCTCCAGGCTGTTTGCAGGTTTGCCAATGTCCTGAAGAAAAAAGGAGTGGGTAAGGGAGATAGGGTTGCGGTGTATCTGCCAATGATACCGGAACTGGCCATTACTCTTCTTGCCTGTGCCCGTATTGGAGCGATTCATTCCGTTGTCTTTGCCGGTTTTTCTGCGGCAAGTCTCGAGAATAGAATTGATGATTGTGAAGCGAAGGTGCTTGTTACCGCTGATGCTGTTCTTCGTGCCGGAAAGACTATTCCACTAAAGGCCAATGTTGATGAGGCTCTTGAGGAATGTGATTCTGTTGAGAGTTGTATCGTTGTAAAGCGTGCAGGCAATGAAATTGACATGGAGGACGGGCGTGATAGCTGGTTCCATGAAGAGGTCACAGCGCCTGACATCACTGATCGGTGTGAGTGTGAGGAGATGGAGGCTGAGGATATACTCTTTATTCTGTATACTTCCGGTTCCACAGGTAAGCCCAAAGGGGTTGTTCATACGACAGGAGGTTATCTCACCTACGCGATGCATACAACCCAGTGGGTTTTTGATCTGAGAGATACCGATATTTACTGGTGTACAGCTGATATTGGCTGGATCACAGGACATTCCTATATTGTCTATGGTCCTCTTGGACTTGGTAAAACCAGTTTGATGTTTGAAGGTGTCCCTTCTTACCCTGAGCCTAGTCGTTTTTGGCAGATAGTGGAAAAGTATAAGGTTTCTGTTTTTTATACGGCACCAACAGTTATCAGGGCACTTATGCGTTTTGGTACCGAGCCAGTTGAAAATCACGATCTCTCCTCTTTAAGATTGCTTGGCTCGGTTGGTGAACCGATTAATCCTGAGGCATGGATGTGGTATCATCGGAATATTGGTAAGAGCAGGCTGCCTATTGTTGATACTTGGTGGCAGACCGAGACTGGTGGAATTATGATTTCACCACTGCCCTATGCGACAGATCTCAAACCTGGTTCGGCAGCCAGGCCTCTGCCAGGGGTTGACGCGGATATTCTCAATGATGCAGGGCAGCCAGCGAGCACTAATGAGGCGGGGCGCCTTGTTATCAGAAGGCCATGGCCAGGGATGTTTCGAGGTGTTTTTGGTGATGAGACTCGTTACAAATCCAACTATTTTGAGGCGTTTCCTGGCGTGTATGACGCGGGTGATGGGGGACGTTGTGATGAGGATGGCTATTTCTGGATTATGGGGCGACTCGATGATGTCATCAATGTCTCTGGGCACAGGCTTGGTACCGCTGAAATTGAATCAGCCCTCGTGGCTCATTATGCCGTCTCAGAGGCTGCTGTGGTTGGGGTTCCGCATCCGGTAAAGGGGCAGGCTGTTTACGCCTTTGTAACACTCAACAATAATGTTAAGGAAACACCTGAGTTGCTTGCTGAATTACGTATTCATGTACGTTCGGAAATTGGTCCGATTGCTTCACCGGATGTCATTCAGTATGCTCCAAATCTTCCGAAAACAAGAAGTGGTAAGATCATGCGTCGAGTATTGAGAAAAATTGCCGCTGGTGATCTGGAAAATTTTGGCGATACTTCAACCCTGGCTGATCCGGCAGTGATTGATAATCTTATTCGTGGCCGGGAGAAGCTTCTGTAATTTCTTTGTCAAAGGAATTGTCTGAAAAAGGATTGGCATGTAATTGCCAGTCCTTTTTTATGCGGTTTTTTCCTGACCTTAAAAAAATACACATAATGGCGGCAATTTCTTGAATCTCAAGGTATAAAGAGGTTTACTGGGTAGTTCATTTTGTTGTTTGTTACGGTTGATTGATAAATTAATTATGAAAGAGACGCTATGAAAGGAAATGAAATCCGTACAAAATTTCTGGAGTATTTCAGGAATAATGGTCACGAGGTTGTAGAGAGCTCTTCATTGGTGCCGCAGGATGATCCAACCCTGCTTTTTACCAATGCCGGGATGGTGCAGTTTAAAAGAGTTTTTATGGGAGATGATAAACGTCCCTATTTACGGGCGGTAACTTCCCAGAAATGTGTGCGGGCAGGCGGTAAACATAACGATCTCGAAAACGTTGGGTATACAGCAAGGCATCACACATTTTTTGAGATGCTGGGTAATTTTTCTTTTGGTGACTACTTCAAGGAAGAGGCTATCAGGCTTGCCTGGAATTTTCTGACCAAGGAACTTGGTTTGCCCGCTGAAAAAATGTGGGTTTCTGTCTTTGAGGAGGATGATGAGGCCTTTGAATTATGGGAGAAGGTGGAAGATTTGCCTGAAGGCCGGATTGTGCGTCTCGGTGAGAAAGATAATTTCTGGGCGATGGGTGACACAGGTCCTTGTGGACCATGTTCTGAAATTCATATTGATCAGGGGGAAGGTTCCAGCCCGTGTGACAATCCAAACTGTGCCGTAGGTTGCGATTGTGATCGTTATCTTGAACTTTGGAATCTTGTTTTCATGCAGTTTTATCGCAGTGAAGACGGCACCATGACCCCGTTGCCAAAACCGAGCATTGATACTGGTATGGGTCTTGAGCGTGTGGCAGCTGTTTTACAGGGTAAATTTAACAACTTTGATTCAGATCTTTTCGCGCCGGTTTTTGCCGAACTTGAGAGGCTTTCTGGTTTTAAATATGGCTCGCAACAGGCAATGGATGTCGCCATGCGGGTTATTGCCGACCACGCCCGTGCAACTACCTTTTTGGTGGCGGATGGTGTCTTGCCTTCCAATGAAGGACGCGGCTATGTTCTCAGGCGTATCATGCGAAGGGCTGTTCGCTATGGGAAAAAACTTGGTCTTGAAAAACCGTTTATGAATACAGTGACTCAGGCCGTCTGTGAAGAGATGAAGGGGGCTTACCCTCAGGTGGATGATGTTCGTGCCCTTCTTGAAAAGGTGGTTATGAACGAAGAGGAGCGTTTTCGTGAAACTCTGGAAAACGGTTTGCTTCAGCTGGATGCCAGGATTGAGGAATTGCAGGAGGCCGGAGGTGAGCTGGTAATTGATGGTGAGTTTATTTTTAAACTCTATGATACGTACGGGTTTCCGTTTGATATTGTGCGTGATGTTGCTCTTGAACGAGGTGTCTTGTTTGATGAGGCTGGTTTTAACAGTGCCATGCAGGTTCAACGTGAAAAATCAAGAGCATCCAGGAAAGGTGAAGGCGTTAAATTGCAGGATGAGGGGGTAAAGGCTCTTGCTGAAGCTGGGAAAAAAGCAATCTTCCTTGGTTATGAAGGTGTGGAAGGAAAGAGTTTGGTGGAAGGTCTTCTCAGTGAAAAAGGCATGAATATTGAGTCCCTTCAGGCTGGAGATAAAGGTAAGCTGTTTGTTTCTGAGACCCCGTTTTATGCTGAAGCTGGTGGTCAAATGGGAGATTGTGGCGAAATTCTCTGGAAGGATGGTCGAGCCGTTGTTACTGGAACAAGCTGTGAAGGTGACGGAATAATTCTTCATGACATAACAGTCAGAGAGGGAACGCTGACAAAAAATATTGAAGTGAATCTTTTGGTTAATAGTGAGGAGAGGCGGGCGACTGCTGGTAATCATACCGCAACCCATATTCTCCATGCCGCCCTCCAGCAGATACTCGGTGATCATGTTAAACAGGCTGGTTCCCTGGTGGGGCCGGAACGGCTTCGTTTTGACTTTACCCACTTTTCCCAGGTAACCAAAGAGGAACTTGAGCAAATAGAGAAACTCGTGAATGAGCAGATTCGCCTGAATACCGTTACCCGGACAGAGGTTCTTGCAAGGGATGAGGCTATTAGTCAGGGGGCAACAGCTCTTTTTGGCGAGAAATACGATGATGATGTCCGTGTTGTGACTCTTGGAGATTTTAGTAAAGAACTTTGTGGTGGCACTCATGTCGGAGCAACAGGCGAGATTGGTCTTTTTCTGATTCTTTCCGAGGCTGGAATTGCTGCTGGAGTAAGGCGTATTGAAGCTCTTACGGGTGATGCTGCCCTTGCCCATGTACAGAAATTGATGACCTGCCAGGGGCAGCTTGGTGATATGCTCAGCTGCAAGCTGGATGAAACGGTATCCAAGGTGCAAGGTCTGCTTGATACTATAAAGGGAGCTGATAAAAAAATAGCTCAGCTTGCCAGTCAGCTTGCCAGTTCAGGGCTTGACGATTTGCTGAATAAATCTGTTGAGGTAAATGGCATAAAACTCATTGCAGCAGAAGTTGTACTCGATAATCCAAAGGCTTTACGCGAACTGGGGGACAAGATTCGGGATAATCTTGATTCCGGTATTGCTGTCATTGGTGGCAGGGTGGGAGAAAAGGCAGCACTTCTTGCCATTGTCACCAAGGATCTTGTCTCCAGGATCAAGGCTGGGCAGCTTGTTAATGAAGTTGCAGCTATTGTTGGGGGGAAAGGTGGTGGACGTCCAGATATGGCCCAGGCTGGTGGTACCATGCCTGATAAGCTGGGCGATGCTATTGCAGCAGTTCCTGCAATTATTGAAAGATATATGGAGTAAAAAAAACATATTCTTTTTTACTGGTTGTTCGATATTTTCGGGTCTGGAAATTTGTCAGAAGAAACTCTTTTTCTTCTGACAAATAAGTTGACAGTCTCTATGATTTACAGTAAGAATTTGCCTGCCGTTTTTTATGATTTATCCTGCGAGGGGTGAATTCTATAAGGATTTTGCGTAGTTTTATTTATGTTGTGGTTATCGTTTATAGGCTATATGTCCTGTAAATGTTTAGTTTTTTTTTCTGTTATCTTAGCTTATCGGGAGATTGATAACATGGTTACGGTGGACATTACTTTAATCATTCAGATCGTGAACATGGTTGTACTCATGTTTCTGCTGAATAAAGTTCTTTACAAACCTGTAAGGAAAATTCTGGCAGAGCGAGCTGAAAAACTGAGTGGAATGCGTGGTGAGATTTCGAAGTTTGAAAAGAACGCCAGACTCCGCCAGGAAGAAGTGGATGCGAAGATGGCAAAGGCATCTGGTAAGGCCAAGGCCGCCCTGGACGCAGCTCGCGCAGAAGCTCAGGCCGCAGGTGATGAAAAGCTTGCAGCGATCAAGGCAGAAGCAGATTCCGCCAAGGAAAAGCAACTTGCCGAGATCAGAACTCAAATTGAAAATGCCAAATCCGGTCTGCAGGGACAGATGGACTCCTTTGCTTCCGATATGGCAGGAAAAATTCTGGGGAGGAGTCTGTAAGCATGAATTCTAAAATGAAATACATTGTACCTGTACTGCTGTTACTCCTTCTGGGCATGAGTACCTTTGCTATCGCCTCAAGTGGCGGAGATGCCAGTTCTGCTGCGGAAGGGCATAGCGCTCTTGCACACAGTCTTTCCAAAGAAAAGCTGATGGATTTATTCTGGAGGGTTGTAAACTTTGCCGCTCTTATGATCATTTTGGTGAAGTTTGGTGCAAAACCAATTGGCAAGGCTCTCGGTGATCGCCAGGAAGCAGTGAGAAATGAAATTGAAGATCTCGAAGCTCGTCGAGCTGTTGCTGAACAGGAGTACCGCGAATTTGAGGCCAAGCTCGCAACTGTTGAAAAGGATATTGATAAAATCGTAGAAAAAGCTGTTGCTCAGGCTGAAATTGAGAAAGCAAAGATTCTTGAAAAGGCAGAGCAGGCGGCGGCAGATATTCAGCGTTCTGCAGAGCAGGCAATTGCCAATGAGATCATGGAAGCCAGACGTACCCTGAAAGATGATGCAGCAGAGCAGGCGGCTGTGATGGCTGAGGAACTCATCAAAAAGAACCTCACTGATGATGATCAGGTTAAAATTGTTGAAGATTATTTAGCTAAAGTGGGGGCAGTACAATAATGAAACAGACAATCCTTGCACGTAGATATGCAAAAGCCGTATTTTCAGTTGGTGTCGAAGGTGGAAAACTGGAAGAGTACAATGAGGCTCTCCAGTCACTAGCTGCCCTTTACGCTGAGAATAGTGATTTGGAAGATGCCTTGACTAATCCTCTCTATCCAGCGGAATTAAGAGAAAAGGTTATGGCTGGTATCGTAAAGTCCATGGACGTTGACACTGTTATGGGCAATTTCCTCAATCTCCTGGTGGAGAAAAAGCGAGCGGACATCCTCCCTGAAATCGCTGAGGAATTTAAGATTATGGTTGATGAAGCTCAAAATATCAGCCACGGCACCGTAATCAGTGCAGTAGAATTGAGCGACGAATTACAAGGTAAAATTCAAGATACATTAGAAAAGCTAACCGGTAAGAAGGTGGAGCTTACAACCAGTGTTGATCCAGCAATTATTGGCGGTATGATTGCCAAGGTTGGTGACTTGGTACTGGATGGTAGCATTAAAACACAGCTTGCAGGTTTAAAAGAATCCATTAAGGGGAGAAAATAGATGCAGATCAAAGCCGAAGAAATCAGTCAGATTATCAAAGATCAGATCGGTGAATACGAGACAAGTGTTGACCTGAATGAAACTGGTACTGTTATCTCTGTTGGTGACGGTATCGCCCGTGTTTACGGCGTACAGAATTGTATGGCTATGGAGCTTCTCGAATTCCCAGGCGGAATCATGGGACTCGCACTCAACCTCGAGGAAGATAATGTGGGTTGTGCGGTACTTGGTGACGTTTCTGGTGTTAAGGAAGGTGACATTGTTAAACGTACCGGACGTATTGCTGAGGTTCCTGTTGGGCCAGCCATGGAAGGTCGTGTAGTTGATGGTATTGGTCAGCCTCTTGATGGTCAGGGTCCAATCAACTCTGATCTCACCGCCAAAATTGAGGTACTTGCTCCTGGTGTTATTGCCCGTAAGGGTGTTCATGAACCATGCTACACTGGCGCCAAGGCTGTCGACGCGATGACTCCAGTTGGACGTGGTCAGCGTGAACTGGTTATTGGTGACCGTCAGATTGGTAAGACTGCCCTTTGTGTTGATGCAATTATTGCTCAGAAAAATACTGATGTGCACTGCATTTACGTAGCTGTTGGTCAGAAGAAGTCCACTGTTGCACTTGTTGTGGAAGCACTTCGTAAGCATGGTGCTATGGAGTACACCACCGTTGTTGCCGCATGTGCATCTGATCCTGCTCCTATGCAGTACATTGCTCCATTTGCCGGTTGCGCTATGGGTGAGTATTTCCGTGATAATGGCAAGCACGCTCTGATTATTTACGATGATCTTTCCAAGCAGGCTGTCGCTTATCGTGAACTTTCACTGCTGCTTCGTCGTCCACCAGGACGTGAGGCATATCCAGGTGATATTTTCTTTAACCACTCTCGTCTTTTGGAGCGTGCCTCTAAGGTTAATGATGAGCTTGGTGCTGGTTCCCTCACTGCGCTTCCAATTATTGAGACTCAAGCTGGTGACGTTTCTGCGTTTATTCCTACAAACGTTATTTCTATTACCGATGGTCAGGTTTATCTTGAGCCAAATCTCTTCTTCTCCGGTATTCGCCCAGCTGTAAACGTTGGTCTTTCTGTATCCCGTGTTGGTGGTGCTGCTCAGTGTAAAGCTATGAAGCAGGTCGCAGGTACCCTTCGTCTTGACCTTGCCCAGTATCGTGAACTTGCAGCCTTTGCTGCCTTTGGTTCTGACCTTGATGCAGTAACCCAGGCTAAACTTACTCGTGGTGAGAGACTTGTTGAAATTCTCAAGCAGCCACAGTACCAGCCTCTGCCAATGGAAAAGCAGGTTACAATCATTTATGCAGGATCTAACGGATACCTGGATGCTTTACCAGTTGATACTCTTGCCGACTATGAGGCCGAGCTTTACAACTACATTGAGTCCAATGAACCTTCCATTTTCTCTGATCTTGTTGAAGAACAGCAGTTTACTGATGGAATAAAGGACAAGCTTAATAAAGTACTGGATAGCTTTGGTGACACCTTTAAGGCAACAAAGGGTCTTAACTAATTAGAGAAAGGTCGAGATATGCCGAGTCTAAAAGAAGTCAAATTAAAGATCACAGGTGTTAAAAAGACATCTCAGATCACCAAAGCCATGAACATGGTCGCGGCGGCCAAGCTCCGTGGCGCCCAGGAGAAGATGGAGAACTTTCGTCCATATACCTCCAAGTTCAACGAGGCTATGTCTAACCTCTCTGGTGGAGCGAATACTGATTCGTTTCCACTGATGGAAGTGAGGGATGTCAAAACGGTTGAACTGATTGTTGTCACCTCTGATCGTGGTCTATGTGGTTCCTTTAACGCCAATGTTGTTAAACTGGCAGAAGAGAAAATTGCTCAGTATAAAGCTGAGGGAAAGGAAATCTCTCTGGTATGTGTTGGTAAGAAGGGCGCTCAATTATTGAAAAAAACAGGTGCTGTAAGAAAGACTTACCCAGACGTTATGGGTAATTTTCAGATGTATCATGCACGTGAAATTGCGTCAGATGTTGCGGAGAACTTTTTGAATGGTACAGCCGATAAGGTTGAGCTTGTTTATGGTTCTTTTAAATCTGTTGCTGTTCAGGAACCTGCTTCGAGCATTTTTCTGCCTGTTCAACCGGTTGAGAGTGAAGGTGCTGTTGAAAATGCAATTTCTGGTGATTACATCTATGAACCTTCGACCGAAGAGATCATGGATACAATGCAGCCACTTTACCTCAATGTCATGGTTTACCATGCAATGCTTGAGGTTGGAGCGTCTGAGCATGCCGCCAGAATGACAGCGATGGATAACGCAACCAACGCATGTAAGGATATTGTAAGTAACCTGACAATCGTATACAACAAGGCTCGCCAGGCCGCCGTAACAAACGAATTGATGGATATCGTTGGTGGTGCAGAAGCCCTTAAATAAAAACTGACAGTTTTACGGATAATCAAAAGACTTTGAGGAGGGGTAAGGCCCTATGAGTGAGCAAAATATTGGAAAAATTACACAGGTTATTGGACCTGTTGTAGATGTTGAGTTTCAACCAGGTCAACTGCCTGACATTATGACTGCCTGCTTTGTAAGTAATCCAGGTATTGATGATACACCAGATAACCTTGTTATTGAGATTGCCCAGCATCTTGGTGACAATGTATGTCGTTGTATTGCTATGGATCAGACAGATGGTTTGACCCGTGGTATGGAAGTAAGGGATACTGGTGCACCAATCACCATTCCTGTTGGTGAAGCATCTCTTGGACGTATTATGAACGTTGTTGGTCGCCCTGTTGATGGTATGGGACCAATTTCTTCAGATAAAACTGCGGTTATTCACCGTCCTGCACCTGCTTTTACCGAGCAGGATACAGAGGTTCGTGTGCTTGAGACCGGTATCAAGGTAATTGATCTTCTTGTTCCATTCCCATTGGGCGGCAAGATGGGTCTGTTCGGTGGTGCTGGTTGTGGTAAGACCGTTATTATGATGGAGATGGTTAATAATATCGCCATGCACCATGGTGGTATTTCTGTTTTCTGCGGTGTTGGTGAGCGTACCCGTGAAGGAAACGACCTCTACCATGAGATGAAAGATTCCGGCGTTCTGCCCAAGGCCGCTCTGGTCTATGGCCAGATGACCGAGCCTCCGGGAGCACGCGCACGGGTTGCTCTGACTGGTCTTACCGCCGCCGAGTATTTCCGTGATGAGGAGGGGCAGAATGTACTGCTCTTTATTGATAATATCTTCCGTTTTACCCAGGCTGGTTCCGAGGTTTCCGCCCTGCTTGGCCGGATTCCTTCTGCGGTTGGTTATCAGCCGACTCTGGCAACCGACCTTGGTGCCTTGCAGGAGCGTATTACTTCTACCACTAAAGGTTCTATTACCGCTGTACAGTGTGTTTATGTTCCGGCGGACGAC
>PDWI01009830.1_pt1 | contig 10870 bp, 10 predicted proteins | sample 1430891 | NCBI WGS metagenome assembly PDWI01 (sample SAMN01162508, study PRJNA174530) | Oral metagenome, whole genome shotgun sequencing project. | biome: Marine environment; feature: Marine mammal; material: Swab sample of the gingival sulcus; isolation source: swab sample of gingival sulcus... | reverse complement strand
TCTTTCTAAAGATGATGAGAAGAAAGGAGAGAGTGCAAGCATAGGAACACAAAGGGATATGCTAACTCACTATGTAAATAGCAAAGGTTGGACTATCTATGACATTTACATTGAAATGAAAACACCGTATTTGATACAATCGTAATTTAGAAATCCCTTGAAATCAAACCTTTCATAGATAACAGTAATATCTTAATAAGCATAGTAGCTTTAGATAATAATTTCTAAGGCTATTTTTCATTTAAGGGGGTGTGTAAGATATTTTTAAAGGGGGTTTAAATTTTATCTAGGGGGTGTCAGAAAATTCTAAGGGGGTGTGTTTATTTTGTAGGGGTGTGTATTGACAGTATATTAACCGCAAAGATAATGGAACAAAGTAACTTTATTATTGATACAATAAAATAATGGGGTATATTATAAAACGAGTGAATTATAACGTTGTTTAGCATTATATATTAAGAAATTTTTGGTTGCTAAAAAGTTAGATATTGAAATATTTTAAATTATATTTAAGATAAGTTATGGGTGTGCATAATTCAACGATATTAATTTAAGGTGAGGATGATGAATTTAGTTGATAAAATAAAGCGTTGTAGTTGATAAATACAAGAAAATATCGTATAATCATAGATGTTAAAATAAGGTGCATCATAGTTACATAATGTAGAAATTGGAGTAAATAGTGCAATTAAATTTGTTTGATTTTAAGACTGAAAAAGGAAATGAAAAAATAGTTAAAGAAAAAAATGTGCTTTCACTATTCAGTGGATGTGGAGGTATGGACATCGGATTTGAAGGTTCTTTTTTATGCTTTAAAAGAAGCGTAAATGAGAAAATTCATCCAAATTGGGTAAAAGAGGATTATGGAGATAAAATTTTATTAAGTGAAACAGGCTTTAAAACTGTATTTGCAAATGATATACGCCCTGATGCAAAAGCTGCGTGGGTTTCATATTTTGACAAGAGAATTGATAATGCAAATGATATATATCATCTTGAAAGTATTGTTGACTTAGTAAAAAAAGCAAAAAATGGAGAGTACGTGTTTCCATCAAATATTGATGTTGTTACAGGTGGTTTTCCTTGTCAAGACTTTTCTATAGCTGGTAAACGACTTGGTTTTAATTCTGAAAAATCCCATTATGGGAAAAAAATAATCGTAGATTCACCTACAATTGAGAATAGAGGTCAGTTATATATGTGGATGAGAGAAGTCATTAGTATAGTTCAACCTAAAATATTTATCGCCGAAAATGTAAAAGGGTTAACAACATTAGAAGATGTCAAAGAGATAATTGAACAAGATTTTTCTACTGCAACTAGTGATGGTGGTTATTTAGTTATCCCAGCTAGAGTTTTACATGCAGCTAATTATGGCGTTCCCCAATCAAGAGAACGTGTGATTTTTTATGGTTTTAAAAAGAGTGCATTGAAGGAGGAGGCATTAGTAGCTTTAGCAGATTTAAATAGCTATCCCGAGTATGACCCATATCCAGCACCTACTCATTCATTTAATATTGAGGGAGGTAATTTGGTTGATTTTGTAAAATCAAAAGAGGTTCTTATTGATTTAGACGAACCATTAGAAACCGATGATATATCTCAAACTAAATATTCCAAAGCAAAATTTCTGAAAAAGGGACAGGGTAATATAGAAATAAATATAGATTCAATTGCGCCAACAATTAGAGCTGAACATCATGGAAATATAGAATTTAGAAGATTAAGTCTTGAGAATGGTGGGAAACATTATGAGGAGTTAGAAGCTGGTTTAGAGGAAAGAAGGTTAACTATAAGAGAGTGTGCAAGATTACAAACCTTTCCAGATGATTATCAATTCATATTAAGTAAAACAAGGTTAAATAAATCTGTTAGTGCAAGTAATGCATATAAAATTATAGGAAATGCTGTACCTTGTATCCTTTCTTACAATATAGCAAAAAATTTAAGTGAGAAGTGGGAGTTATATTTTAATTAAAGATTATTAGAGTATAGTTAATAGATATTTTTAGAGAGTTATACGGCATACTAATCCTCAAAACTTTTCTTGTAATAAGCCTTGAGGATTAGTTTTTATTTAATTGTGTCTCTATTCTGAGAGGTCTTCTTTAAATTTTGACTTTTCATCGGGTGTTAAGACTTCATATCTAGTTAGAAATTTTAAGATAAATTTTCGCATGTTTGTATCAAACCATTTTCTATCCTTTTTAGTTTTAGGATAATTAAATAAAAATTCAACCCAGTTATCAGCAAGTACATTTTGCCAATCGTTGATTAAGCTTTCTCTAAGTGTTCTATCGTTATCATTTTTATAGGTTAAAGTATCATTGTAATTTATTCTATTTTCTTTATTCCAATTTACAAGTGTATTAAATGCGACATTTGGTCTAGGGCTTCTATCTGGAAATTGCATTTTGGAATTTAATGCATTTATGTATTGACCAGTTGTTACTTCTATATTATTATTTTTGTGTTTTACAAATATAACCCATTCATTAGGATTTATTTGTTGTACACTAGATCCTGGTATAGAATCATTTTTTGTAGATTTCAGCTCTATTTTTTCATAATAAAATGTATCCTTATATTTTATTTCAAAACATATATCAGGACTAGTTTTTACTGTATTTGATTTTTTAGGTAAATTTATTTTAATAGATTCTGTTATTTCTTCAGGTAGAAGGACTCTGTTTATATAGATATCAAAAAAATCCTTTGTTATATTGATATTATTTCCTTCAATATCAACTAGTGTTCTTATTGTTATTGAAGTAGGTATTTTATTGAATTCATTTTCTATTTTTTGTTTTAAATATTCTTTTAATGGCCTATCAGTATTTGCTTCATCAGATTGGAATGATACATTTAGTAGTTCTTCTTTAGAGCCTTTTAAAAATAACTCTAATTCATACATGTATATTTGCATAAATGATTCTAGTTTATTCATATTGATTCTCCTTGCTTTTGATAATTGTATTTAAAAATACGTATATAAATTATATATGTATTTTATTTAAAAGTACATATTAAATTAAAAAACGTTATTAATTTATTAATACACCTTACAAATATGTTCTGGAAATATATTGTTTAAGTCATTTTCAATTTTATCTCCTATAAAGACAGTGTTTTTTTGTATATAACTAGCCAAAACTGCATTGTTTTCAAGTAATAAATATGATTGTGGAGCTGTAAATCCTTCTACATTTTGTCGTAGTTCTTCTAGAGTAATTGGCTTTATTTTTTGAAACGCTTTTATTTCCATAGCATATTGGTAGCTTGGTAGGTAAGAATCTATTTTTTTCACTATACTCGGATTATTAGAATATTCCCTTTTCCAATCATTTAAATTGTGTAGATTTCCAAAGTAAACAATACCACAAATTGCTTTTATAGGTTTGCTGATATACATATAGGCAAATTCACAGTTTTTAGAAAATCTCCTACGATATTCAATTAATTTTATTTGGCTAGAAATTTTTTCATAAATACTAGGCCAAAAACTCATTATTGGTGTCATATAAGTTGTTCCTTTCTTTTATACTGTACTATATATTAATCTCATAGAAAAACTTATTGTTTGCTATCTTATTAGTTTGATAAACATTAAAATTATCATTCTTTAAATTAGTAACATGACTAATACCTGGATGTTCAGGGTTATATCCAGATTTTCCTGATGAGGTGAAAGCTATTTTTTTAATATTTTGATTAAAATTTTTATTTTTAAAACCATATAAGGCAGAATCACTTCCATGGTGTGGAGCTATTAGTATTGTAATTTTGTCTGTGGGTATAACGAGAGGCCAGAAAGCATATTTACTATCTCCAGGTAAAAGCAGCTTATTTTTTACTAATAATATTAATGAATGGGCATTTATGTTATTAGGATGTTTTGTATCAATATAACCTCTGTATAATACCATTTCATCATTTATGTTTGCTATTTGCTTTCCAGCTTCTGATTTTTCTACATAAGAAATAAGACCATTTTTACATAAGTAGTTAAAAAGTCTTTTAACATTTTCGGTATATTCTCCATTTTCTGGTTTTGGTGCAATCCAATAACATTTGTCTATATTTTCTTTTTCCATACTAAAAAATCCTTTAAAGTGATCCTCATGCCAATGTGAAATAATCGCTATATTTGGTTGGAGTTTAGGGAGATTTTGAATAAGATTCCAAATAGTTGTATGTGGTATTAAATCTCTGTTAAATTTTGTTTTATTGTTGTTATTCTTGTCCGTACACCAAATATTAGGTATTCCACAATCAAATATTATTGTTGGGTGTATGTAACTATTGTAAGTTATGCTATTGTAGCTTGCTTGACCTATATTAAAAACTTTTAATTTTGCAGGTTTTGCTAATACATTCTTTATCCTTTTATTTAATTCTTTATTTATATCTAAACTAACCTTAGATATTTTATCAATTTTTTCAAGTTTATTTATTTTATCATTTAGGTAGTTATTTACAGATTTTATATAGTCTTGTGTTGTTTTTTTAGGTTCTAATAATGTTCCACTTTCAACTTTATGTGAGGATCCTATGAATTCTAAAAAACCATCTGCTAGATAACCATCGATTTCATATAATTTATTTTTCTTTTCTGTTATTTTTTCATACTGTTTATCTTCATTACCACCACTATCTATATACGTACCATAAAGGTCGTTTTTTTCAATTTCTAAAATAAACCAATTATATCCTAATTCTGATTGTTCACTTAAAGCTCTTAACTTATCGTAACCGTTAGATTTTGGTGAATTTTTTTCAATGTTTTTTTCGACAAAGAAGGTCATTCCATAATAATAAGGTTTGTATACATCTTTTAAAAATTTATTTTCAATATTTTCAACATCGAAATATTGCGTATCAATAAGAAGCATATTAATGGTCATAAGTGAAAGAGATACCACTATCACACTAGGTTTTCCGTTTTCATCTGTGAGTAATTCTTCATTTGATATTTTAGCAAGAACAATATTATCAAAGTTATTTTTATTTTTTAAATATTTGAATGGTTCTAAGGATTCAATAAACTTTTTATGTATTTTATTTTTGAGGGTCAATTTACGATATTTTTCTTTCAAAATTTTTTTATCATTTCTTAAACATTTAATTTTTATAGTTAATGGGTTGATATCCAGTCTCTTTTTTTGAATTATTTCTTTAAATTCTTCTTCATTAAGTATTCCTTTATAAAAATTTGAATTTTTTTCTAAATTAACTATTCCTTCTTCTAATTTAGTTTTTTTTATTTTAAGTTCTTTTATTTTGATTTCTGTATCTGAAATGTTTTTTAGCAGGTCATTTATAGCTTTTGAATTTTTTTGTTGTTTTCTAAATAATTGTTGAATTTCATTATTTTTTTCTGATATATAGTTTTCTAATTTTTTTATTTCACTATTTTGTTTTTCTTGAAATTCTATAAAATTATGTTCGTGTTTAGTTGTATTCATTCTATGAACTCCTTTTAGAAATTGAATGTGAATTATTAGTGTATACAGATATTATAACATGAAATATATATTATGATAGCTTAAAAAAAATTTCCTAAAAAATTGCTTGACATTTGCGTGATATTTGCGTATAATAAGGCATAAGCAAAAATTATAAAAAGGAAGGTGGAATGATGGGCGATAAAAACTATATATTTAAAAAGACTCATGAAATGGATAAAGATAAATTCGCTGAATTACTTATATCAGCTAAAGGAGCTAGAAGTATGAAGGAGTTTTCAGATGTTTGCGGAGTAAGCCCTTCTACTTTTACTAGAATAATTCATAAAAGAAATAAAGGTTCAAGTTCTACGGAACTATTAGAAGCAATAGCTAAAAATGCCACAAAAGATAGTGGCGTTACTGTTGAAATTTTAGCTGATGCTAATGGATATACTGTAGAAAGTGATGCAGATGGAACTGCTAAAAGTTTTGCGAGAAACGGGCCTAACTTAGAATTATTAGTTAGAAGTGTTTTAGTACAGGAGTTATTAGATAGAAATGCTGAAGTACGAATGGGGAATATAAAATATGATTTTAGTAAATCCATGGCATTAAGTCCAGATGCTTTAATTATGACAAATGCTTTTGGAAAAAAAGATGAAGTGTGGTTTGTAGAATGTATTAATTTTGCTAAAAAATCTAAATCAAGAGATTTAAATAAGTCTAATGTAAAGAGAATGGTTTTTGATAGACTTAGTAGGTTTGTATTTATTTCAATGAATAAAGTGGAGCTTTTTAGACCTACTCGTTATTCGTTAGTTGTACTAAATAAGGAAGTATTTAACTTAATTATAAATGAGTTTTCTGAAACGATTGTACCAACTTTTATTTCAATAATATTGATTGATACATTGAATAGTAGAATTTCTAACGAATTTGTTTTACCTCAGAATAATGGTCAAACACAAGAATCATATTTTATGACAAAGTCTTTATCCGAAAACGAGGATATAGATTATCTAATTAGTAGTGATGAAAGTATTGAAAATTTATAAGGAGGAACCTAATGACTAAAAAAATTCCTATAAGAAATAAAGAATTACCAAATAATCCAAGAGTTTTTGATGTAACAGTAAATGAAAATGGAGATATTCTCCGTTATGATATGCAGAATATCAAGGGATATATATTTATTAATAACATTGAGGTAAGAAAGCAAATACAAGAAGCGTTGAATTAAAATTTAGTAAAATTAGAACTACCGAGCAATAGGAACCGTATATGAGTTACCTGCCGCCGGAGTTGAATTTTAAATGTATTGTAGACAATAGTCTAAATATGTTTAAAGTTTAACTCCGGCTTTTTTATTTTAGATATAGTGCAAACTAATGATGGGTTGGCCATCATTATAAAAAATATATAACAAGGCCTGATTAGCTATAGGGCATTGGGATACAAATATCAACTCAAAAGCAATGAAAGTTGCCAGAGTAGTGATAGAAGTACCCTTAATTTCCTATGCTTATTTTTAGGTAATATACTTTAGTACTTCTATAACATTAACTTTTTGTATTCCTTTGCTCTTCCGCAAGAGTCAGGCGGAAGGAGCAAATTTTGAGAAACAATTCCAATGAAAAACAAAAAGGAAAAGATAAGAAGTATTTTATTCCTATGGAAGTAACGAACGAAACAATAAGGGATTATAGGATTAATCCCAAAGATGTAGTATGGTCAAAAATAGGATTTAAAAGAGTAAGAACTATTTTAGTAGAAGCTACTAAAGAACAATACTACGCTTACATGAGACCTTTATGGAGAGAAGCTAAGAGAGAAGAAAGAGAGAATAAATATCTAGAAACTAAAATGGTTTCATTGGATTATTTATTGGATGAATTTGAATTTGAGATAGTAGATGAATCAGTTAGCATTGAAGAATCAATTATACGTAAAGAACTTATCGAAAAATTGTATTCACTCATTGAAGAACTTGAGGAATTAGATAAAAAAATTATTAATCTTTTATTGGAAGGAAAAACAGAAAGAGAAATAGAGTCTACTGTGAAAGTTTGTCAAAAAACTGTTAATAACAGGAAGCAAAAAATTTTCTTTACACTCAAAGGTAAGCTAGAAGAGTACAGATAGATATAAAAAACCTGCCATTTCAAAATTTATGGCAGGTTTTATTACTCAAAGAATTATCTCATGTCATATAACTATTAGAGGGCGATGAGATAGCCCTTCGAAAGGAGGCAACTATATGGCGAATAAAGAAAATCTAAGAAAAGTGAAAGGAAAAACAGATGACAGAAACAAAAAGTTTAACAGAATTAGCTAATGAGCTAAAAAAATGTAGTGAAGTGTTAGCAAATATTTCAGACAAATTGATACAAAATATGAAAGAGGAATCTTCAGTAGATGTAAAAATATCAAATGAAAGTGATGTTAAAATTCCTTCTTTCCAAGAACTTAGGGGAATTTTAGCTGAGAGTTCTAGGATGGGATACACCAAAGAGATCAAGGCATTACTTACTGGTTATGGAGTCGATAAGTTATCTAGTTTGCCTGAAGATAAGTATTTAGAATTACTCAAGGCTGTGGAGGGTTTTAAAGATGGTAGGTAATCATGCGATTTTATCAGCATCATCATCTCATCGATGGCTTGCTTGTCCACCTTCAGCACTTATTTGTTATGAATCTAAAGATACTCCAAGTTCTTATGCATTAGAAGGTACATCAGCTCATGCACTGGCAGAAAATAAAGTGCTTAAGATGTTAGGTAAAGAAACTTGTAGTGTAGTGGAAGACCTAGATTATTATAACGAAGATATGGAGCTTTATACAGATATGTATGTTCAGTATATTGCTGATGAACTTTCTAAAATAAAAGAAAGCTGCAGCGATCCAGTTGTAATGGTAGAACAAAAACTCGATTTTTCTAGGTATGTTCCAGAAGGATTTGGAACAGGCGATGCAGTAATAGTTGCTGATGATGTCCTTACTATTATTGATCTAAAGTATGGTCTAGGAGTATTAGTTGAATCAGAAGACAATCCACAGATGATGTGTTATGCATTAGGTGCTCTAGAACTCTTTGACGGGATATATGACATTAAAGAAATAAAAATGACTGTATTTCAGCCAAGGCGTGATCATATCAGTTCATCAATTATAAGTAAAGATGATTTATTAGATTGGGCAGAAAATATATTAAAACCTAAAGCAGAACTTGCCATAAAAGGACAAGGAGAGTTTAATGCAGGTGGACATTGTCAGTTTTGTAAAATAAAAGCAACTTGTAAAAAAAGAGCTGAAGTAAATCTAGAACTTGCAAAATATGACTTTGATGAGCCACATCTTATATCTGATAAAGAGATAGAGGATATATTAAGTAAGATAGATGGACTTATTTCATGGGCTGGTGATGTTAAAGAATATGCACTACAGATGGCACTTAGTGGAAAAGAGTGGAAAGGCTATAAACTTGTTGAAGGTAGAAGTAATAGAAAGTACATCAATGAAGAAAAAGTAGCTGAAAAAGTAAAAGAATTAGGTGTAAATCCTTATGAGAAAAAATTATTAGGAATTACAGCTATGAGTAAATTATTAGGTAAACAGTTCGATGAAGTTTTGGGTCAGCTTATAGAAAAGCCTAAAGGTAAACCAATACTTGTCAAAGAAACTGATAAAAGACAAAAGTTAAATATGATATTAAATGATTTTAAGGAGGAAAATTAAATGAGTAAAAATTATGTAAATCCAACAAAAGTAATTACAGGACCTAACACAAGATGGAGCTATGCCAATGTATGGGAACCTAAGAGTATCAATGGTGGAACGCCTAAATACAGCGTAAGTTTGATAATACCTAAGTCTGATAAAGTGACTATCTCTAAGATTGAAGCAGCTATTCAAGCAGCTTATGAAGAAGGTGAATCGAAACTAAAAGGTAATAGTAAGGTGGCTCCTAAGTTGAGTGCAATTAAGACTCCACTAAGAGATGGTGACTTAGATAGACCAGAAGACGAGGCATACAAAAATAGCTATTTTATTAATGCAAATTCGATGACCGCTCCTGGTATTATCGATGCAGATAAACAGCCGATACTTGAGCGTTCAGAGGTTTATAGCGGTGTATATGGTAGAGCTTCAATTAGCATGTTTGCTTATAACACTGGTGGAGCTCGTGGAATTGCTTGTTCTCTTAACAATTTAATGAAGCTCAAAGATGCAGAAAAATTGGGCGGCAAAATGTCTGCTGAAGATGATTTTTCAGACATTGAAAATGATGATTTTCTTGAATAGTTAACTCTGGTAGTAAGTAATATTTAAGGTGGCAGAGAATTTCTTTGCCACTTATTTTAATGGAGGGTATTTTGGAAAATATTAAAATTTTAAGCATAGATATCGAAACCTTTAGCACAATTGACCTTAAAATAGCGGGTCCCTATAAATACGCAGAATCAGATGATTTTGAAATTCTTTTATTTGCTTATTCAGTCGATGGTTCTGATGTAAAAGTAGTGGATATTGCAAATGGAGAAAAAATACCGAGTGAAATTAGAAGCGCACTTTCTGACTCGGATGTCATCAAAACCGCCTATAACGCCCTATTTGAGAGGGTCTGCATTTCTAAATTTTTAGGTCTTGAAAAAGGTAAATATTTAAGTCCAAAATCATGGCGATGTTCTATGGTTTGGTCTGCATATATGGGGTTACCGCTTTCGCTCGAAGGTGTTGGCTTGGTGCTAGGATTAGATAAGCAAAAACTATCTGAAGGTAAAGACTTAATAAGGTATTTTTGTATTCCTGCTAAGCCTACAAAGGCAAATGGTATGAGAACTAGGAATTTACCTTATCATGATAAAGATAAGTGGGATAGATTTAAGGCATATAATCAGCGAGATGTTGAGGTGGAACTTGCAATTCAAAAGAAACTAGCAAAATTTCCAGTACCAGATTTTATATGGGAGGAATATGTAATCGATCAGATGATAAATGACAGAGGAATAAAAGTAGATAAGGATTATGCTCAAAGTGCAATTACAGTAAATGAAGTAACTAGAGAAAAGCACATGACTGAAATTTCTAAAATCACAGGTCTTGAAAATCCAAATTCAGTTATGCAGATGAAGGCTTGGCTTAAAGAAGAAGGAATAGAAACAGAAAGTCTTGATAAAAAGACTGTAGTTGACCTACTAACAAAAGTAAATGGAAAGGTAGCAAAGGTTCTTGTGTTAAGGCAGAAACTATCAAAATCATCCATCAGAAAGTATGAGGCTATGATAAATGTAGCATGCATTGATAATAGGTGTCGTGGAATGTTTCAGTTTCTTGGTGCAAATAGAACTGGAAGATGGAGCGGTAGGCTTATTCAATTACAGAATTTACCTCGTAATTATATGAGCGATTTAGCAGAAGCTAGA
>PDWI01012108.1_pt1 | contig 10871 bp, 8 predicted proteins | sample 1430891 | NCBI WGS metagenome assembly PDWI01 (sample SAMN01162508, study PRJNA174530) | Oral metagenome, whole genome shotgun sequencing project. | biome: Marine environment; feature: Marine mammal; material: Swab sample of the gingival sulcus; isolation source: swab sample of gingival sulcus... | reverse complement strand
CATGCTTTTTGCCGGCAGCCTGCGCGATAATCTTACCCTGAAAAATGTGCCGGTAACCGATGAGGATCTGATCGCCGCCATCCGCCTTGCCGGGTTGGAACCGCTGATTGAAGGCTGTCCTCAGGGGCTGGCGATGCCTATCAGTGAAAGAGGCGCCAACCTCTCCGGCGGTCAGAGACAGGCGATTGCCATTGGCAGGGCGTTTATCGGCAGCCCGACCATCGCCCTGCTTGATGAACCCACCAACTTTATGGACGGTAAAAGCGAGCAGGCCTTTGTCGCGCGGCTTCGCGCCAGAGTGGAGGGGATGACGCTGATCGTCTCCAGCCATAAAAATGCTCTGCTCTCTCTGGTGGACCGGGTGATTGTGGTGGATAAGGGGCGTCTCATATTTGATGACAGTAAGGATGCCTTTATCCAGAAATTTTATGGTGCTGCAAAATCGGCAACAGAAGGGAAAGGATAACAGCCGTGAAAGGGAAAGGAGAGCAGTCGTGAAAGAGAGGATTCCCCAGGATCAGCTTGACTATATCTCCGTCTATCAGCGCGCGGTGCATGAGCAGCACTATACCCGTTCCCGAATTATTGTGGTTCTTCTGGTGCTGCTCTGTGTCCTGCTGATTGGATGGGCAAAATTTGCCACTATTGATGAAGTGACCAGAGGGATGGGGGTGGTGATCCCGTCGGGCAAGATCCAGACGGTACAGAATCTGGAAGGGGGGATTGTTGAAGAGCTTCTGGTCAGGGACGGCGATCAGGTGGTCAAGGGGCAGCCGTTGATCAAGATCAAGAATCAGGGCTTTGAAAGTGTCTTTAATGAAGCGGTAACAACCATAGAGGGGCTGTTACTGGAGATCGCCCGGCTGGAAGCGGAGCTGAATGAAACGAAGCTGGTTATTGACCCGGAACTGGAAAGGGAGAACCCGGAGCTTGCCCGGATTCAGCGGGATATATACGACTCTAATCTGCGCTTTCTGAAAAATCAGCAGCGTATCCTGGAAGAGAAGATCAAGCAGAAGCAGTCACAGATTGCCAAGATCCGCCTGCAGATCAGGCATCTGAAAAAGAAGGCGGGGCTGCTTAAGGAGCAGATCGATATCACCAAACCGCTGGTGGAGCAGAAGATTGAATCCCGCAGTGATTTTCTTGATCTCAAGCGAAAGCAGGCAGATATCATTGAACAGAAAGAGCTGGCGGCCTCCTCCATTCCTGAACTGCTCAGTCAGGTAAGTGAGATGAAAAAGAAAAAGGAGGAGCTGACCATCACCTTTAAGGCCAGGGCGCAGAAAGAGCTGGGGCAGGCCTTAAGGGCTCGGGCGTCGCTTGCCGAAAAACAGGAGACCTTCAAGGATCAGGTCAGCCGTACCCTGGTGACCGCGCCATCGGCGGGAATTGTCAAGCAGATCCATGTCAACACCCTGGGACAGGTTATCAAGCCGGGGATGGATCTGGTCGAGATTGTGCCGCTGGAGGAGAGTCTGCTTATTGAGGCGATTTCTCTATTTATGGCGGTCTTTCCGGCAGACTGGAGCGGATCAGTGCCGATACCCTGAAGGATGAGCGTAACCAGACCTATTTTCTGGTGGAGATAATTACCCCGAAGACCAATCTCGGCACCAGTGAGAAACCGTTGAAAATCATCCCCGGTATGACCGTTTCGGTGGATATTATCACCGGTAAAAAAACCATCCTCTCCTATCTGTTAAAACCGCTGCTGAAGGCGAAACAGAACGCGCTGACGGAGCGGTGAATATATCCCGGATTTCTGGTAAGAAACCTACCTTAGTATATTGTACACTTATAAATTTTGCGTAAACTTGTAACGTGTTATAATTGTCCTAAAAAGAGTTTTCTCAGAAAATCATAACGCTCTTCTAAGGGATATTCCTGACAAGCAAATTGACAGAAGGAATTGATAAACAAAATACTTCAATTTCTTCATCCATAACAGACAGGAGGTAAAAACACAAAAAAAATGGCAGGGGTTTCCCCTTATCTTCAGCAAAACCATCAGATTCATTACCAGAAAGATACAGTTGATCCATGCTTCTGTTTCCTTTGGCAGATGCCCCAGCCTTGCCGCTGCAGCCTGTACTCCAATGGGAAGGGAGAACAATCCACAGCATCAAGCAGCTTCTCAATATGAGAAAAGTTAAGTCGCAGATACTCCAGCTGAGACCGAATAGCACTGCGGCGAACAGAAGCTGTTAACTTCTTGTTTTGGCGTATTTCAGATATTCCTTACGAGCCCGGTTCCGATAGGTACGTGGCTTCTGCGTTCCCTTGTTTACTGGATCCTTACAGAAGATATGGTGCAGTACATTTATCAGCTTTTCAGAGATATCACGCGCCTGGTTCAGCAAAGAAAGATCGGTTGGATAACGGATCCTCTGCTCACAAACAGTCGCATCCATAAGTATCTTGCCGAAATGATCTTTCTCTAGCTTGACAATAGGTTTACCAAACTGCGCCAAGAGTACGTTTTCAAAATCTCTGAACACATCAACACCTATTCGTTTACGGATCTCGACAAAAAGGCTCGGAACAAAGGGTTGTTCTTCGGTAAAAGAAGAAAGACCAACGAAGAACTGGAGATATGGGTTCTCCTGTATCTGCTACACCTTCTCCTCATCACTGAGGTTCAGCTTATGCTTGATTAGCATTCCCTCAATGACAAGACGGGCATCTTTACAGGAGCGACACCTGTACGGCTTGATATCTGACGATAATAGATTCGGACAAAGAAGTCATCCCAAGGGATAATTTCACTCAACTTCACCCATCTGTTCTCTGGGTTCAGCTTTCCGCCGAATGGCATATGAAAGCCATCAAGGGTGAGCTGGCGACTGCTTTTATAGGTGATCATGTGCAAACTTTTTTTGGGATTTTGTCATTTTTACTTGCACATTACACCATGTTTTTGACAGTTATTCTATTATTATCAGATATTTGTTTTTTTGAGGAGGATCTATATACTGCATTTCCTCGGGAAGAGGCAAAAAGGCTGGCGGACTGGCTGGAAATACATTTTATCCGAAAATTTAACCTTTACTGTGTAATAGAGTATAAGACTTTCATTTTGTTTACCTGCCGACCCGCTCCTTGGTGGTAAAGGTTGTGCCCATGCAGGCCCGTACCAACTAAGGAATGTCCCAGCAAGAGATCCATTTCCAGATGAATCGGAGTTGAGCTTGGATTTTTTCAACCGAGATTTATAACGCCCTCAACCGTAAAAAGGCTGCCATGCCCCACGAGATCTACTTTTGTATTAAGACCGGGATATGTTTTAATAGGGGAGGTCTTCAAGTTTGCCAATGACCAGCAAAGGATTTGTCTGACAGACCAATAGGTATTTTGACGTGGTGGAATCCGGCCAGTTATCTTTGTCATACATAGCTCTGTTACAGAGCCCTTGTAATGCTCTTTTAATGTTTTTATTTTCCAGATATTTTTGACTCGGTTTTATAATTTGATCGACAATAACACAAACGGCACTCAGCAATCCCAATATCAACAACAGCCAGTTCAAATTAATAAACAGGGGGATAAAGTTCTTCTGGCTGGCCGCTGCAATCAGGAAACCACTTGAGGCAATCGTAATCTGGATGCTGATATATGTTCTTTTATACAACCGTTGCAACTTTCTCCGACTGTCAATCATTGTTCGGATTTCTTGGATGATCTCTTCACTGGCCATTTACACGCTCCTTTTCAATTTTTAGTGCAGATAAAATTAACCCATTGATTGACTCTGTACCCGGCCTTGTCGAGCACATTGCTCTCAACGGATTTTTCAATCTTTTTTTTGATTAAAAATTGTGCCTCTTTCAAGCGTCTTTCAACATGCCTTGAGGAGCGGTACCATTGAAAAAACCTGCCGGTACCCAAACCGTCGATCCCGATCTCTTTTTTTGATTCAATCCTGTACGGCAGATCCCCAATAATTGCGTTGATAAATAGAACCCCACCAGGCTTTATAACGTTGTAAAAGTCGTTTAGCACGGATTGAGACTGGTCCTTGGGAATATGGGGGAAAGAAGCACAAACCCACAGGGCATCAAAGCAGAGGTCGGTTACCGCCAGAAACTGAAGATCCATACAGGCGGTATTCTTTAAATTGAAGGTATCTCTTCCGTATCTCAGCATCGTCATTGAGATATCAACGCTGAATACAGCATGCCCCTTTGATATGAAGAAGTCAGAATAATGTCCAGGCCCGCACCCCACATCCAGAATCCGACTGCCTGAGGTAATACTTCCTAAGAAGGCCTCAGCTATCTGTGTATCAAGTTTATCCTGCCATTCTTTGGCATAAATGCTGGCAATTTGTTCATAAACGGCAGTGTTTTGCCGGACAATCTTTTCAACGTTCATTTTTTGTTTACTGGGCCTGTTTAAGCTTTTCGGTTAGTACTTCCACCCAGTCCAACCGGTCAAACAGTGAATAACCGGAAATGGCATATGAGTGTAGCATATGGGCAATAACCCTGTCCGTAAACCTGAGGCTGGCAAAACGGTCGATGTAGGGGATATATATTTCTCTTTCATTGTTTTGGCTGCAAATAATGAAATCGCTTTTGTTGTTAAGTCGAATCAGGGCAAACTGATTGTTCAGCAGGATTTCCCGCCTCAGCCGGTATGTTGCTTCCGCTCTTGATGCGCTACCCGTAAAATTTAAAAGGGTTGTCAACTCAATGGCAAATCCCGAAAAAGAATGGAGCCATTTTTTAAATTCAGAAAGTTTGATGATGTTGAAAAGATCATGGGGTACCACATCCAGAAATGACCGGCAGCCCTGTTGCTCAAAATATTTTACGCGTTTTGTCACAGACTGTCGCTGTTTTTCATTAATCAGCATATAGCCTGATACATATGCCAGTTTACATTTCTTGGCGATCCATGTTAGGTTAGGAAAATTTTTCCCCGTCAAGGCTTCGTTGGCACCCCGGTTGGCAATTAACAGTCTTTTGTCGTCCTGCTGGTAAATGATTATGACTTGTCCCGTCTGTGACCGTTTGCTGTATGAGAACACCGGGATGACCCGGGTGTTTCTATACCGTTCCAATACCATCTTGGCACTGACATCGGGCTGTCCGTCCTCCCCTATACCAAGACAGGAGACCAAATAGGCGTTTTGAAATCCAGCTTCCACAGCCGCTTCGGCAAAGAACACCCCGTTTCCCCCAATATCGTTCCGGATGGATTTAAAATAACAGGCGTCAGCCATAAATCCCGGCACAGGGTCAATATCTGATAGATCCGTGTACAGATCCATATTGACATCACCGATGGTAATACAGGAAGCTGTTTCCATTACGTTTCTTCCGGCACTGATTCTTTCCAGCAATAGTAATGGACCCAATGGGTTCTGTAAAATTCCCGGTACATATTTTTATCTTTTTGAGTCATGGTCATTTCCTGGATCCTGAACCCAGCCTCATTGAGGATCTTAGTAATTTCATGGTGATTCTCATAGTACTCAAAAAATCGACCGTCCCAGGAGACAATGGTGTGGTCGTTGATTTTAAAATTAGCAAACAGTAGGCCGTCATCCGCGAGCAACGCTTTTAATTCCTTCAGGACGTTTGGCAGATCGTCCCTGGTGAGATGGAGCAGGACCGCGTCACAAAAAATAATATCGTATTTATTGTTTTTGAATGTTTTCTTTCTGGAAAAAGTATTAATTTCTGATAAATCAAAAGTTTCTAAGGTGTTAAATTCATAACTTCCTTTTTCTATTTCCGATCCTGCTAGTTTTAAAATAGTTTCGGAATAATCCAGAAGATCCATTCGACATCCGTTCTTCAGGAAAGTGTTAATGGCATGCCAGCCTTTTCCGCAACCAATATCTAGGACATGTAGACGATAATTATCTAGTTCTAAGTTTTTAAGATGGTGAAGATACTCATCCAGATGAATGCCTTGGAATTTCTTCGATTTCTTTTGCTCGAAATTTGCTTCGGCATTCATTTTAGCCAAGTCGCTATTAAAAAATTCACGGGTTTGTTTATAAATAGTGTCCTTATCTTTATAGGGATGCTGATTGAATATTCCCGGTTCCAGTTTTGACAGAAACAAGTTCTTTAAATTTGTTATTTTTTTAAGCACATATAATTCTTTCCCAATTAAATGGCTGTATATAATTCTTAACCGATTTTTACTATCTGCTGTAAGTATGTTATCAGCTGCCTCATTTTTGAATGAATGATAGCTGTCCTTGAAAATTCGGAAGAGCATATTCCAAACATTATATTCTGAAATAGTAGATTGTTCTCTGATTAATTTTTCAATTTTTTCAAATGATTCTTTTGTGACTGTTAAATCCAAAGAGTTCAAAATATAGCTATAAGTGGTACTGTTTGTCCGCCTGAAATACTCCTGATTTTCATTTTTAAATTCCGTTGAGAGATTTATAAGCTCTTTTTTTAAACTCTTAATTTTTTCCCTATATGACGGCTCTTGATCAATGATCATTTTCTTTATTACCGGTTTGGCCAAAATGGCATTTAACTGGGCCAGTGATCCCAAATCCTCACATATTTTACGATCAAAGTTAGATTCAACGGGTATGAGGCAATAGGTATTTCCTTGGTCACATTGATTTATCGTATCCTTTATCAATGCGATGAACTGCTCCTGAAATTCCTTGATACGTGGCTCGCAGATCTTGTTATTGATGGGCAAGATAAAGCGGGTGCCGCTTTGATTGAAAAAATAGTTGGATTGAAACAGAAAATCCGTGTCAATTCCATCAAAACTCAATTCGTCATTAATCTGCTGCTGGGTGTCCTTTAACTTTTCCTTAAAATCATGAAGAGATATGCAATTTTTTGATGAGTCTTTACATAAATTGTTTTCGTTAATCAGTCCCTTTATGAGATTGACTTTTTCCAGTAGGTATAACAGATAGGAAATACTAGCGAAGATCGCAAAATACTTATTTTTATCATCCCTCCATTTGTGAATTTTATTCACGAGATAACTGGCAGTTTCCTGAAAATAGGATCTCAGCTTTCTTACATCTGTTGTTATTGGCATTCTTCTAAAAAAGAAAAATGCGATGATATAGCAGATTAATGCGAGTACTGAATGATGGACATTGGTTTTCGTCTGGTCATCACCAAGACTTCTGGAAAAAGAGTCCATACCACCGTCTTTTCCTATTCTGGGCCTTATATAAGCATAAACTAATTTTCTTGACAGATTGTTATTTTTTTCCGTTTCATAAAAAAAATCTATTTGTCCTTTATCAATATTTCCATCCAAATCAAACCCGATTACCCGTGAAATAAAATAAAAGTATTGAATGAAGGTATTACAGGTGACGTTCATTCCGCCTTTTTTTCGAAGGTTGTATGAATAGAAAAGATTTCCTGGTGTATTGCCATGGGTTTCCCGCCACCAGCCAGGCAAGCTCTTCCCCCAGCCACCATTAGGCAATTGGTCCATTCTCATCAGGGAGTAAACCACTTTCCATAGGTATTGTTGCGTCAATATAATTTCGACTTTATCCATCAGAACCATGCCCAGTTGAAACGCGACCTTTTTTGCCTGGGGAAACTCTTGGATTTCACTGGCTGCATAGAACATAAATTCAAGCATTAACGTATAATAGTATTCAAATTCCCAAAAGGAGATGTCTTCATGGGATGTTTTTGCTTTCTCACGGATAAAGGTAATCACCTGATATATTTTTTCAATGCAGGAGTCTTTGTCGATTGTGTCACCTGCAAGCCTGGCATTGAGCTGAGTTTGTGTCTCCGAAAAGGTTTTTTGATCTGGAAGATTTTTGTGCTGATACAGCATTGTCAGCCGTATGTCACGTTCAAGCCTGGCGAAATCCTTCAGGGCAAGTCCTTGTTCGGCGCACTCCCAGTCGATAGCAATGGGTTCTCCATTTTTAGTTATGCGAATATTGCCCATATGAAGATCACCATGAATATTTCTGACAGCGAGTTGATATTCGATGCAGTTTGATTTTTCTTTCCACCACGTTTTGAAGCGCATGGTATCGCTTTTATCCAAGGATTCCAGATTTTCCCAAAAATTTTCAGTAAAAGTATCGGAAAAGGCAGACTTTGATTTTTCGGGAGTGACATCGAGGTGGCGGTAAAGGTTATCAAAAAGTTTTCCAAAAAAGTTATGAACCGTTTTAACGTCACTTTCATTCAAAAAATCACCAATATCCTCCCCTTCGTAAGGCATAAGAATATACCAGAGAGGTGTCTGTTCTCTGCCAATTTTAATAGTATCATGATTAATGATTTTTAGCTGTGATCTTGAATATCCCTTCTTTTCTTTATTATATTTATTCTCATTTGGATAAATTTTGCAGATTGTCTCTTCACCTTTGACCTTAATCAAATAGGTAGAAGCACCTGATTTGCCAGGTAGCTTCTTGATTATTTCTATAGTGCAATTAAGTTTTTGCTTCAGCTTTCGGAAAAAATCGTTGTATTGTTTTGACTTCATAGTGACTCCTCTCCCCTGTCGTTGCATAGTAACAGGTGTTTCCATTTTTTTACCCGGTTGTCCCTGTGGATGGTTCCCCTTGTGGTCTGCCCGTCCCAGATGTCAAGGATTGAAAAGCAATTGGTTTCCGTTATTAAAGACCTCATTTCATCCAGAGTGTAATAATAAAAGACCCGGCCTTCATCCCGGACTTCGGCACCTTTGTCCTCTCTGAAGGAGAGGTAGAGAATGCCACCGCAGATGAGTAGGTCTGATATCTTTTTTAAAAGAGGAATAATTGCGATCCGGGGCAGATGCAGGATGACGGCGCTGAGCCAAACCGCCGAAAAAATATGGTTGAGTGTGGCTGGTAGTTTTTCCGGGGACGTGTTAAGCAGTTTTATTTTTTTTATACTGCCCCGGTGGTTCAACACCGCATCATTCTTTAGGTATTCTGCTGCATGGACCATCATGGCATCTGAATTGTCTATGGCATAGCAGTCAAACCCGAGAGAATGGAATACCTTGGCATAAAAACCCGGCCCGCAGCCCGCGTCGAGTATCTTGGGCGGTTCATCCAAATCCTTTGACCGGGGGATATACTGAATGAACTTCCCGATGGTTTCATATTGCAAAAGCCCCTGCCATCTTTTATTGAAGGCATCGGCCACGGCATTGTATCCTGCACTGGTGGAGGCACGGACAGCGTCGGTATGATCTATAACCGGAATGGGGCCGGTGAGATCAACCCGGTAAAAGTCCTCTTTTTGTCGTATCCACCCATTAAAATCCGTGATAAGCCGCCGGACTTTTTCCATTTCAGGATAGGTATTCCAGTCCCAGAGTTCCGGTTTTTGGGCAAGTACAGCAATTTTCCGTCTTAAAAACTGGATGGTCAGATCATGTTCACTATCCAGCAGATAGATTTTTGCAGCCCAATGTTCCCGAAATTGTATGTCATATTCTTTTTTGATATCCAGGTAACATTGTTCAACAAACAAATAGGGAACAGGCCCGGCAATGTCTTTTATGTCGTAAATACTTCTGGCGTGTTTCTTCTCTCCTGCCGGGATCAGGTCCCATAAATAAGCCGCTTCCTTTTTATGATTGTCTCTAAATCCGCTACCGAGATTGTAAAGAGACGGATAGCAGCAGAGGTGAGGATGATAACAGTGGAGATTCTCGTTTTCATAAGACATGCAGGTACCTGCCCGTCCGTGTTCAAATGAAATCCCGGGATGACCAGGTTCGTGTTCGTTGGCGTACGTTTCCCTATAATAACGGGATACGATACTTCTGAGGAAAAACAGCTCATCAATCAGTTCGGGAGATAAATCGGAAATTGAATTTACTTTTTTATCGTTAACATGGCAAGTATTGGTCGCAATAATGATATATCCCTCAAGAATGGCGCCTAGACCGGCAAAGAGGTAAAAGTTATTAGATTTTAGCAGGATTTGATTTTGTTGCCGATGTTTTTCCGGATTGCAGAATAAACAGGAAAAGGATAGAGCAGATTTCTCAAATGTCATATTTCGTTTCTCCGGTAGTCAACAGTCTTATTTGAATCATTTCACTGGCAATATCCGAGATCACTAAAACCAAACCAGAATCATATTTATCCAGATTAATTAAAATACAATAGATGAAAGCCCCGACCTGAATTAGTATAATAAGTGCAATAGATAGGAGTTTTCAAAAGAGTGGACTACCGGTATGGTCAAGTTACCACACAAAACCGGAGGTTCTCATGCACTAAAGTATTGGTAACAACTACAGACAACCCACTCACGAAGAAAGATACCAGATAAAGGCTTTTCTTGAAATAAAAAGAAATCAAACAGAGATAGCGATAGTATTACATCGCTAGAAGCACAATATCCCGAGAGATTAGAAGGGATTTTATTAATGAAGATACCACTCGGAAAAGGCAGAAGAGCCTGCGGTCCTACGCAGAAGAAGTGCAGAAAAATACAGTAAAAAAGTGAAAATCTGTTGATGATATTAAAAGAATGTTTGTGGCAGGGATGGTCGCTGGAAGCAATAAGCTTTCGTATAGCCGGATAAAAGTAGATAGAATTACGGGAGGTGCTAGATTCAAGTAATTAGTTGTATTAGTCAAGACTTGATCTGACAAATAACCAACTTTGACGAGGCGTTTGTCAGATCAAATTCAGTTCAGATCTTTTTCCATCCAGACAGTCTTTCCATCTTGCATAGTTTCCATAGGCGTTCTTCCACAGCACATCTTTCCCTGATGAGTCCTTTCGTAATTGTAGAATAGAATCCAGTCGTCCAGATCCTGCTGTAGATCTTCAATGTTTCGATATATTTTCTTTCGAAATGTGACCTGATAAAACTCCTGAAGAATGGTTCTATGGAACCTCTCACATATCCCGTTTGTTTGAGGTGACCGTGCT
>PDWI01009826.1_pt1 | contig 10871 bp, 8 predicted proteins | sample 1430891 | NCBI WGS metagenome assembly PDWI01 (sample SAMN01162508, study PRJNA174530) | Oral metagenome, whole genome shotgun sequencing project. | biome: Marine environment; feature: Marine mammal; material: Swab sample of the gingival sulcus; isolation source: swab sample of gingival sulcus... | reverse complement strand
ATAAATCTTCTTTTCCTTTTTCCCTCAAGATGTATTCAATCTCAAAGGAGTGATCAAAATGATCTTCCAGGGCTTTTTTCCCACGACCGGTCACAAAGATAATTTGTTCGATTCCGGCACTATATGCCTCTTCTACTGCATATTGGATAATGGGCTTATCAACCACAGGCAGCATTTCCTTTGCCATTGCCTTGGTTGCGGGAATAAAACGAGTTCCCAGCCCTGCCACAGGAAATACTGCTTTTTTTATCTTCACGAATCTACCTTTTGTATGCTTTTGGTGGTTTTTAATTATTGGTAATTCCGGATAACGCCTTTTCTATACTCAGGATTATTGATTCTCTCTTCAACAGATACTTTGAAAAAATCTTCCAGGGGAGCAAAGCCCTCGGGATAGGTTTCATAAACTTCTTTTACCACCGAAATAATAATATCCATGGCCTTGGAGGTTACCTTACCCAAGGGAGCACGGCATGGGCCAGAAGGAATCCCCAGAACCTGCATAATGGTTTTTACGGGCAGGGGATTTCTTGCCTTGCACACAACTTCACCAAATGGGGTGGATTCTTTTGTGGTCACTCCCACGATTTGCAGCAGGGGAGCAATTTTTTTCTGAATTGCCATGGCAGCATCAAGTTCATTTGCGTTCAGGTGTTTCACAAGATCGGTCATGGCCTTTGGCATGATATTGGACATGACGGAAATGGCTCCACAGGCCATGATGTCAGGATTGGTCATAATGTCATACACCAGGGCATCATCCCCTGAAAAAATTTGGAAATCATTTCCACAGCAGCGCCTTGTTTCTTTCATGTTTTCCAGATTTCCCGTTGCCTCTTTCACGGCAAGGACATTGGGGCAGTTGGATGCAAGAATCGCCAGATCCTGGGGCATCATCTGGGCACCGGTTCTGCCCGGAATAATATAGGGGATGATTTCCATGTCCGGGATGGCCTTTGCCACGGTTTCATAATACTCGGTTCTGATCTCAAAGGAACTGGGACCGTTGTAATATGGATCCACAAGTAATGCTGCATGCGCTCCTGCACTTTTTGCATGACGGGTTGCGGTTAAGGCTTCCTCAGTATTATTGGAACCGGTTCCAGCAACACATTGACATCTGCCCTGTATCTTTTTAGCAGAAAATTCCACCACATGATTGTGTTCTTTCCAGGAAAAGGTGGGACTTTCTCCTGTGGTCCCCGTAAGCAAAATTCCAGTAATTCCATTTTCGATCTGAAATTCAATTAATTGTTCAAGTCCACGTTCATCCAGGGTGTTATCGGGTGAAAATGGGGTAACCAATGCGGTATAGCATCCTTTTTCCATGGTAGTGAATCTCCTGACAAACTATTTTGGGGTTGTTATTTTGATTGTAAGTGTAACTAAATTCCGTACCACATGTGAAAAGATCTTGCAAGCAGATCCAGAAGAAGTGATGAAAAAAATTAAGGAGATTTTCGTTGAAAAAAATATTTTTTTACGAATTCAATTCAAAAAAATTCACTATCCCATCATATCGATAAGAGTACCAAGGGTGTCATCTTTTGATTCAATGATCTTGGCATTTGCATCAAATCCATGCTGGGCGGTAATCTGGTTGGTGAATTCCTGGGCAAGATCGGTGTTGGAAAGCTCTTTTAGGGAACCATCGTTTTTTACAGGATCATCGATCAGGGGGCCTTCGGAATTATCAATGGTGGTGTGAGTGGTTACGGTCTGCTGTCCCGGAGCCTGGGTATTATAGGTTCGTCTTGCCTTGTATTCGTCTGAAAATACATTGGCAATATTATTTGCCGTGGTATGAATTTGTCTGGAAAAGGCATTTAAGGCTGATATATTGCTGTTTGAAGAAATGTTCATGTCTGCCTCCTGATTTAGATTTTTAAACCACTAATCCTGAAAAGATTTATAATAACGGTTATCATCGAAAAAAGAAATAGAAAAATTTGTCAAATCATCGTAGAATGCCACCCTTTGATGCAATATACCATTATGTATTCAGGATGGTATTTCCAATTTTTACCTTTGCCTTAACATAAGGAGAAATAACCATGTTTACCCCGGAAAATTCCATATTCATTTTAATTGATGTGCAGGGAAAACTTTCTGAAATTGTGTATGAAAGCGAATCTGTGATGAAATCCCTTGAAGTGCTGATCCAGGGGATGAATACTCTTGATGTCCCCATTTTGTGGATGGAACAAATTCCATCAAAAATCGGTCCAACCAGAGAAAGCCTTGCCAAATTGATGCGGCCAGCCAGCCAACCCATTTCAAAAACATATTTCTCCGTGTGCCGGGAAAAAGAATCCATGGCAGTTCTGGAGGCTTCAAACAGAAAACAGGTGATCCTTGCCGGGATTGAAACCCATATCTGCGTTCACCAGACCGCCTGTGATCTTATTGATAAAGGATATGAAGTCCAGGTTGTGGCGGATTGTGTATCTTCCAGAACCAGAGAAAATAGAGAAATCGGCCTGAAAAGAATTGCCCAGTCCGGCGGAAAGATCACCAGCGTTGAGATGCTCTTGTTTGAATTGATGGAAAAAGCAGAAGGAGACACCTTCAAAAATATTGCCCGGCTTGTCAAGTAGCAGCCGGCTTTTTTTGATCATATTTTACCATCATCACCGTTAACGCATTGAGGATGGCAAGGAGAGATACCCCCACATCTCCGAATACAGCCATCCACATATTTGCAATCCCTGCCACGCCAAGGATCATGATAATGATTTTGACCATAAGGGAAAAAACGATGTTTTGGATGGCCACCTTTCTTGTTTTTTTGGCAATTCTGTAAAAAATATCCACGGTTTTCAATTCTTGGCTCATGATGGTGACATCGGAAGATTCTACTGCTGCAGCCGAACCCAATTCTGCCATGGCAATTCCCACATCTGCCATGGCAAGGGCAGGGGCATCGTTGGTTCCGTCTCCCACAAACACAACATTCTTGTTGGTTCCTTTCATAATGGATTCAAGTTCTGCCACCTTGTCCTGGGGAAGGAGTTCTGATTTGTAACCGGAAAGTTCCAAGGTTTCTGAAATTCTCCCTGCGGAAAAATCCTTGTCTCCCGTGAGCATATAAATATTTTTGATTCCGTTTTTTTTCAGGGATTCCATGGTCATTTTCGCATCCATGCGAATTTGATCCACCACATGGACAGCTCCTTTGTATTCCTTGTCAACGGCAAGATACACAAGGGTTCCCTGGACATCAACATCCGGGACAAAAATATCATTTTCGGCCATGAAATTCTGATTCCCAAGAAGGACTTCGCTTTCATTTTTCCTTGCCCGGATTCCTTTTCCGGGAATTTCAGAAATATCTGTCAGCTCTTTTTCCATGTCTGTATAAAAATTTTCAGGCAAAGATTTTTTGCAATGGTTAAAAATGGAAAGGGCAACAGGATGATTGGAATTTTCTTCCAACGCCCCTGCATGGGAAAGGATGAAATTTTCTTCTACTCCGGGTTCTGTGATGATTTTTTCAACATGAAATTTCCCCCTGGTAAGGGTACCTGTTTTGTCAAAAACAATGGTGTCGGCTTTTGCCATGGATTCAATGAAATTGGAACCCTTGGCAAGAATCCCGTAAGAAGAACTTTTTCCAATCCCGGCAAAATAGCTCAAAGGAATGGAAATGACCATGGCACATGGGCATGAAATAACAAGGAAAACCAGACTTCTGTGCATCCAGATCTGGAAAGAATCTCCGGTCATAAAGGGTACGGTCAGGGGCAGAGAAATGGCAATGAACACAACAACGGGAGTGTAGTATTTGGCAAATTGGGTGATGAGATTTTCGGTAATGGATTTTTTATAGCCAGCCTTTTCCACAAGTTCCATGATTTGGTTCACCGTTGAATCCTGATAAGTTTTCTTTACTTCACAGATAAGTACACCCGTTTTATTAATCATGCCGGATATGACAGAATCATTTTTAGAAACATCAATGGGGATGGATTCTCCGGTAATATTTGCGGTATCAAGGGTTGACGTTCCGCTTATGATAACGGCATCCACAGGAACCTTTTCTCCTGGCAGGATTTTGATTTTATCTCCCACGGCAAGTGTTTTAGGAGAAACTCTTTTTATCCCGGACAGGTCAACCAGATTGGCAAATTCAGGTTGGAGTTTGATAAGGGCTTTTATGGAGCGGCCGGATTTGTCCACAGCCAGATTCTGCAGGTATTCACCAATGGTGTAAAATAACATGACAGCCACGGCTTCTGAATACTGGCCAATGGCAAAGGCCCCAATACTTGCAATGGTCATCAGAAAATTTTCATCAAACACATTTCCCTTGAAGATATTTTTTACAGCGGTCTGCAATACGTGAAAACCAACCAAAAAATAGGATATCACAAGAAGACCGAGCATGATTGAAAAATGCTCCTTAATAAAAAAGGAGGCAAGGAATAATATCAACGCTCCCACAATGGCAAATGACGCATGCGTATTTTCAGAGTGGGAATGCAGATGAGACTCAGGAATGTCTTCTTCCATTGCAACAATGATATTTGGCTCAATGAGATTTACGGCATGGCAGATATCATGGAAAATGGCATCTGCATCTGGAGTTTCATCATTTTGTCCAGATGGAGTCACCCGAATTTTCTTTTCAACAAAATTAATTTTTGCACTATGTATGCCGGGAAGATGATTCAGTTTTTCTTCAATTTTTGCCGCACAATTGCTGCAATGAAGATTCTGCAAATATAACTCCATGATGTCCTTCCTTTTCAAAGAAAATGCCCATTGTTTTGAAATAATAATCTTTACATACCCATATATGACCAAATGTTCATATATTTTACTTCCTAATTTTTCCTGTGTCAACACTTATCCATAAAACAAAGGGGAGGGCAGAAAAAATGTTTTTCCACGCCTCCCCTCTGAATTGAAAATGGTTAGTGCATTGGTTTATATTTTGAATTGATCCACAATTTCTTTCAGTTTTTCAGAAAAAGTCTTCAACTCTTTTGAACTATTCAAAATTTCTTCACCGCTTTTTGAAATATTATTTGTATTATTATTTACTTCCCTGATATCATTGGCAATATTTGAAGTGGCTTGGGTAATATCAGACACATTTTCATTAACATCATTGAGTTCCGATGAAACTTCAGACACATTCTGGGATATTTGTCTTGTATTTTCTGATTGTTGATCAACGGCTGAAGCAATTGCAGTAACCATATCATTCACAGATTTGATAACATCTGACAAATTTTCAATTCCGGTGACGGCATTTCCGGTGGTTCCCTGTATTCCTTCTATTCTCTTTTTAATGCCGTCAGTTGCCATATTCGTCTGCATGGCAAGTTCCTTGATCTCATTTGCAACAACGGCAAAACCTTTTCCTGCTTCACCAGCCCTTGCTGCTTCTATGGTTGCGTTCAGGGCCAGAAGATTGGTCTGATCAGAAATATCAGCAATGGTTTCAACCACCTTTGCAATATCCTGGGCTGAATCTTCCAGGGAGCTGATGTGTACAGATGTTTTTTCCACCACATTGACAGCATTTTCTGTAATCTTGGCGGCATTCTCTGAATTTTTTGCAATTTCATCTATGGTTTTCATCATATCCTGGGCAGCCGCGGCAATGTTGGAAACATTGGAAGATGACACGCTGACACCATTTGAAATGCTGCTAATCTTGTCATTCATATCTTCTGCCGCACTTGTTACCTTATTTGATTTCTCCGAAGTTTCGGCAAGCTCTTTTGAAAGATTGTCAGATATTTCCTGAAAATGCTCTGCAGAATTTTTTACATCACCGGTATTCATGGCAACGCTGTTAATCAGGGAAGACAGTTTGGCAACAGCAGTATTAAAATGCTGGGTAATATTGTTGATTTCCCGAATTTTCACAGGTGGGAGGGATACCCGAAAATCACCTTCCGCCATTTTATCCAGTGAAGAGGAAATATTGTTGATAAGTTTCAGGCTTCCATTTGATATAAAGAATGTTATTGTAATAATTAGAATTAATAGAATTAATATGACGGTTGCCGTGTTTATAAAAATTTTCTGTTTTACATTGTTGAGCTTTGATTCCTTCAAAAGGATAAAATACGTCCAGTTCAGATCAGAATTTTTTGATTTCAGATGCTGCCCTAAATAATTGACCCCGTTCATGGAAATTTTGGAAAAATTGATTCCATGTTCGTCGGAAGACGGCGTGGAATCAGAAGCAGATTCCGCGATTTTCAGATAATTTTCGTTGAGTTCCGAGAGTTTTTTACCGATGGCATTTTTGTTATCCGTATGTGTGATTATGGTATTATCTTTATCAACAATGACAACATGGCTGTCATCGCCTATTTTGTATTGGTCGGCGAGCTTCTGCACATAGGAAAGATCAACAGAAGTGTCAAAAACTCCCTGAAATTTACCATTGGATTGTATTTTTGTAAGAATTTCAATGGATACATCATTTGCACTGGAAATATACAATCCTGACAACATCCGATTTTTCGGACTGTTTGCACAGTTTTTGTACCAGCTTCTTTCCCTGGCATCATATCCAACGGAACGATCCCTTGGAGGATACATGAGAATTCCTCCATCTTTCTGTGTTGCTATTGTCAAAAATGTAATGGAGGGAAAAGGGTGCACAAAGGCTTTCATGATATCAAAAATTTCTTTTTCCTTATGATGAAAAGCATCTGGATCCATTTTAATTTTGTTATTTGCTGTGTTGGCTTTCAGATTTACATAGGAAGTAATATGTCCATTGGCATTTTTTATGGGTTCAAGATTTACGAAACTGTCGCTAAGATGTCCCAAGTCCTCAAACAGATTGAAAATATAGGAATCAATCTTTGTAATGGATTCTGTCATCTGTCTGCTGTAGGTTTCCTGGGCCTGTCGGAGGGATTGGAAATAAAATATAAATCCCAGAATAAGAACCGGAAGGATGGACAACAAAACAAAACTAATGATAATAAGCTTCCTCAATGAACTATTCTTTTGAATTTTCATGAAATTATCTCCATAAATTTAATGAGTGTAACTATGCCATATGATAGAAACTGGTCAAAGTCAAGCCTGAAATAATTCGTCTGATAATATATATTATGTAAACTTTTTATTCTTCAAATTTCACCTTACATATACTTACATATAGATATGATAAAAAAGAGTCGAACAATCTTGCAAATTTGAATCAGATGATTATTATAGCATGAAATGAAACCCTTTTTGTGGAGAATAAACTATGAACTTTTCATCTTTTACCCAGACAAATACTATTGTTAAAACCAATTCATTCATACGAAGTGTATATAATTGCATGGCCCTTGGACTTGGATTGACAGCCTTTGTGGCATATTTTGTATCGCATTCACCTGCAGCATTGCAGATGATTTATGGAAACCCCATTGCACTTCCGGTTCTGGTGATTGCTGAACTTGGATTTGTATTTTACCTTTCTGCCCGTATACAAAGGATCAGCGCATCAACTGCAACCACCTTGTTTGTTGTGTATTCTGCCTTGAACGGCATCACTTTGTCTTCCATCTTTCTTGTATATACAAGTTCTTCCATTGCCAGCACATTTCTGGTTTGTGCCCTTACCTTCATGGCGTGCAGCATCTACGGCATGATGACCAAACGGGATTTAAGCACCATGGCAGGCTTTCTGATGATGGGCTTGATTGGAATTATCATTGCCTCTGTCATCAATATTTTTGTAAGAAGCACGGCAATGGGCATGATGATTTCCTATATTGGCGTGCTGGTCTTTGTGGGCCTGACAGCCTATGATACCCAGAAACTGAAATCCATGGCCATGACCCTGCCGGACAATGCCAGCGGCGCCATGGTTCGCAAAGGCGCCATCATGGGCGCCCTTTCCCTGTATCTGGATTTTGTGAACCTGTTTATCATGCTGCTTCATATTTTTGGCGGTTCCAGAGAATAATTTTTCATGAAGCCGCACCCATCCAAGATCCTGTGCCGGAAGAACGGCCAGGATCTTTTTCATTTCATTTGTAAATCTGTCCATACCTAAATCCAAATAAGGAAAGGAGATGAAGATGACTGACTTTAATCAAGTGTTGCCGCCTGGTGACTATGAAAATGGTTTTGTGAACGTGGTGGTTGAAATTCCGGCAGGTTCCTGCCACAAAATTGAATGGGATCGCAAGATTGCTGCATTTAAGCTGGATCGCGTGGAACCTGTAATATATGCAAAGCCTGTGAACTATGGATTTATTCCCCAGACCCTGGATGAAGACGGAGACGAACTGGATGCCCTGATTTTTACGGATAAACCTTTGACAACGGGAATCTACATGGAAGCAAGGGTCATTGGTGTCATGAAGTTCGTGGATGATGACGAAGTAGACGACAAGATTCTGGTGGTTCCCGAAGATGACAGAAACAATGGAAATGCCATAAAATCTCTGGAAGATATTTCTCCCCAGATCCTGAAACAGATTGAGCATCATTTTAATCATTACAAGGATCTGAAAAAGCCAGGGACAACAACGGTACAGGGATTCTTTGGGCTTGATGATGCAAAAAAAGTTATCAGGGAAGCCATTGACCGCTGGGATGGCCAATAGCTTTCTGTCTTTTCTGTTCCCATGGATTGCTTTGTTTCAGTCCATGGGATTTTTTTCTACCCGAAATAGTCTGTGATTGCCCGGCATATATTCCGGCAAAATTCTTTGATTGTATCTTTATCCGGGCCTTCCACCATTATCCTCAGCAAAGGCTGGGTTCCTGAATATCGAATCAGCACCCTCCCCTTTTTTCCAAGGCTTTCTTTTACTTCTTCAATGACCCTGGAAATTTCAGGAATCTGATTCACATCCGGTCTGGACAAATCCGTAATGGCCACATTTTCAAGGATCTGGGGATAAGTTGTCAGTATGCTTGCAAGTTCTGATAATGGTTTCTGGGTTTCCAGCAAAATATCCAATAATTTCAACGCACAAAAAATGCCGTCTCCGGTGGTATGGTAGTCTGAAAAGATTACATGCCCGGAATCTTCACCGCCCAATACAGCTCCCGTCTCCTGCATACCCTGGAATACATTTCGATCGCCGACCTTGGTTCTGACATGGGAAATTCCCAGGGATTCAAGTAAATTGGAAAGCCCCATATTGCTCATGACAGTACTGACCAGAACGGAATTTTTTAGTGTCCCCTTTTTCTTTGCATGGGCCGCACAGATGGCAAGGATGGCATCTCCGCTGATTTCATTTCCCTTTTCATCAAGAGCAATGAGTCGGTCTGCGTCTCCATCAAAGGCAAGACCAATGTCTGCATTTTTTTCAAGAACTGCTTTTTTCAGGGCATCTGTATATTGGGAACCACAATTTTCATTGATATTCAGGCCGTCCGGCATATTATGAATACAATCCACCATAAAGCAATCTTGGGAGAACACTTTTTCCAGCATGGAAGATGCCGCACCATTTGCACCATCAAGAACCATGGAAAGTTTTCTTCCGGCAAAGGATTTTCCCTTTCCAAAGCAAAAGGGTTTCAACAAAAAATCTTTATAAATATCGTGGGCATTTGGCAGGATTTGGATGGTTCCGATCATTTCTGATTTTTCACCCTTTCCATTGGCTTGTCCAAGAATGATTTCTTCCAGAACCAACTCCTGGAACTCGGTTAGTTTATGCCCCTTTGCATCAAAAAATTTAATTCCGTTATCCTGATATGGATTGTGGGAGGCAGAAATCACCGCACCTGCCCCTGTATCGGGAATATGAGAACAAAAACATGCCACACCAGGAGTTGGGATTTCACCTGCCAGAAGTACATTTATCCCAACGGAAGCAGCGCCTGCTGCCAGGGCAGATTCCAGCATGGAACCGGAAATCCTTGTGTCCCTTCCAATGATAAGGATTTTTTTACCCTGCTGTTCAATGAATTGACCAATGGCAACGCCTGCGTGCATGGCAAGTTCACAGGTAATTGGATATTCATTGGCTTTTCCGCGAATACCATCGGTGCCAAAAAGAGTTCGTTTCCCGGATATGGTCATTAAAACATTCCCCTGTAAATTGTATGTTACAATTTTTAATCTAAATCATAGTTTTTGAATCGGGTCAAGACTTGCTTATTTTCCCATGGAATGGTATGTCTGAACCCCAAAATCAACCTGTAAATATGACAGTATTCTATCCAGCCATGCCCAGATATTCCCTTTCCAAAGAAGAAAAGCTGTTTTTCAAAACCGTGTATGATGCTACCTTTGCCAACCCGTTCAGCGAATTGAGAAAGGAACTGGATCGTAAAATTGCAGGGCTTTTTCCCACAGCCACCAGCCGTCAGATTTCAGATACCTGTATTTCAGAAGTGAGTTCACGGCTGCGGGCTCTAGATGCAAAAAACAAGGGCAATATCAATTTTTATCAGGGGCAGGACAGGGAAATTTTATCCGTGGTTCATCTCTTTGATATGTTTTATGCTTTTCGGGAAGATTTTGATAATCTCATTAGAAAACAGCTTGATAAGGGTGATGAGCCGGTTCAGGTAGAGTTTGTTGATGATATAAAGGAATTTTTGATTTCCAGAGGTTTCTCCCAACAGGAATTTTACCATTTCTTTGCCCTGGGATTTCAGCTGCGCAGGGCCTTTTATTTCATTTCCCAAACCCTGATTGGTTCCAGCGATTGCATGAACACCTTGAAAAAACATCTCTGGTACAATGTGTTCAGCTACAATATGCAAATGTACACCCGAAGTCTGTGGAACCGCATGGAGGATTTTTCCACCATGCTGCTGGGGGAAACCGGAACCGGAAAAGGCACAGCTGCCAAGGCCATTGGGCAAAGTGGCTATATTCCTTTTGATATGAAAAATAATTGTTTTATCCAGAGTTTTACCCAGGCATTTTC
>PDWI01009825.1_pt1 | contig 10872 bp, 13 predicted proteins | sample 1430891 | NCBI WGS metagenome assembly PDWI01 (sample SAMN01162508, study PRJNA174530) | Oral metagenome, whole genome shotgun sequencing project. | biome: Marine environment; feature: Marine mammal; material: Swab sample of the gingival sulcus; isolation source: swab sample of gingival sulcus... | reverse complement strand
GCCAGTTGTGATTTGGAGAGAGGGACGCCGCTGGAGATGCGGTTTGTCTGTGAGGATTAACAAAATAGTTTCTTTTTATTTATAGAAAGAGGAATGGGCGACAGGGATGGCTCAACTTCAACGCAATATACAGCTGGGGCTCAAACTTGGTTCAGTAAACCAGCAGTATTCAAATGAAATAGATCGATTGTATAGAGCATCTTCTTTTGCCTATATGGAACTTTTTGCACTTCCAGAGAGCTACACTTCCACCATAGATTACTGGCGCCAGTTTGATTTCCCTTTTGTTATCCATGCTCCCCACACTGCTGCGGGGATGAATTTGGCCGACCCTCAGGCACGGGCAGCCAACCGTATAAAGATTGAAGAGACGCTTCGATTTGCCGATGCTCTTGATGCCCGTTATATAATTTTTCATTCAGGAATGGATGGCTCCATTGTTGAGACAGTGCAGCAGTTGAAAGCATATACTGATGATCGCTTTCTTCTGGAAAATAAACCCTATAGAGGAGTTGTCGGCGGAGTCTGTGTCGGTTCCGGGTATAGTGATTTGCAAATTGCCTTGCAGGAATTAGGCTGCGGATTCTGTTTTGATTTTGGGCATGGAGTCTGCGCTGCAAACAGCCTGGGGGAGGACCCCGTTGCATTTATCCGGCAAATGCTGACTCTTGAACCGGCGTTATATCACCTTACAGATGGCGATTATAGCAGCGAAATTGATATGCATCTCCATTATGGTGAAGGGAGCTTTCCCCTTAAAGAATTTTTGCATTTCGTGGCCGATGGGGCAATGGTAACAAATGAATCTATAAAAAACTCCAGGGAAAGTCTTGGCGATTTTGAAGAAGATGTGAGATATTTGTCTTGTCTTTGTTAAAGGCTTGGAGGATTGCCTTGATATGTTTGCTGGTCGAGTTGGTTGGCAGTTATTAAATAGTATTTTTTCTGGTATTTATTGGTTAGAGCGAGAATTATATAAGGTGTGCATTATGGTTATTTGTGTCCCTTATTTATAAGATTGCTTAAAATATGAGGAGCTGAGAGTGGCAGAATCACGTTTTCATCATGTAAAAATTGTGGGAATAAAAACTGTTGTTCCCGAAAATTATATAGATATAGATGATGAGCTGGAATATTTTGATAATGATCTCAAAAAACTGGCGAGAGCCAAGAAGGTGGTGGGTTATGGTCGGCGATATTATGTCGATGATAATGTTACAGCCCTTGATCTGGCAGAGGTCGCTGCGAATCAGCTTATTGATGAAATGGGCGTTAAGAGAGAAGAAATTGATCTGGTTGTTTTTCTTTCTCAATCGCATGATTATTTTTCACCGGCAACAGCCTGTATTGCTCATGGGAGATTAGGGCTTTCCCGTGGTTGTGGTGCGATAGATTTTTCTCAAGGGTGTTCGGGCTATGTTCTCTCCTTATGGTCAGTTTATTCCATGATTGAGAGCGGTGCTGTAAAGAAAGTGCTTTTACTCTCTGGAGACACTCCATCAAAGATATCAATGAAGAGTAATCGCTCTAGTTCACAGGTTTTTGGAGATAGTTCGTCTGCAACATTGCTAGAGTATTGCAAGGAAGAAAATCCTTCATACTTTTCTTTGGGAACAGATGGTACGGGCTGGGATGTTCTTATTTCTCCTGCTGGTGGTTTTCGGCTTCCTATAAAATCTGATATTTGTGATAAAATCATAAAAGATTCATCAGATAATGAGTGGTGTCTCAATCATAATTTGATGAAAGGGATAGAGGTTTTTAATTTTTCCCGTAGTGTCGCATCGAAAAATATTCTTGATGTGCTTGATTATGCAGGTTTGGAGAAGGAGGATATATCCCTTTTTTGCCTTCATCAAGCCAATAAGCAGATTATTGAGGGGATTGCCAAGGTCGCAGGTATTCCTTTGGAAAAAACTCCCAGTAGGACTTTTACCCGATTTGCCAATAGTGCAGGTAATGCACTTCCTATCGCATTAACCGATAATTTGACCAGTGATATTAAGGGAAATATTCTGCTCTGTGGTTTTGGGATAGGGTTGAGTTGGGGGAGTGCTATTTTGAATGCGGATAGTATTCATAATGCAGGAATATCTTTTTACTCCACTCCAGAAAATCAGCCAACCAGAGAGGAGCTTATTGAATATTGGACGCAAAGGTTTTTGCGCAATCTTGAGGGGATGTAGATTTTTTTGAGGTATAGATGTTTTAAACATCTTGGTGGTATTTACGGTTTTGATGGGCTTGATAAAGGGGGCATACAGCAGGGCAAATGAATCTTGTAGATTCTGTCCCGCTCCCAAGGGGCTTTAATTACAATAAATAAGGAGAAATATGATGGATCGAGTAACTTTTTTGAAAGAGATGCAGGATGTTTTACAGTGTGAAGATGAACTTGATTTTAATATGAAACTGAAGGACATTGAAGAGTGGGATTCCTTGTCAATTATGGCAACTATTGAGTTCCTTGATCTTAATTTTGGCGTTAAGACAAAAATTGTTGATTATACCCAGATGAAAACAGTGGAAGACCTGGCACAAAAGGCGGGAATATAATGGACTTCAACCCGAAACAATTTTTTGTTGTAACAGGGGCCAGCTCTGGCATAGGAAAAGCGATTGCCATTCTGTTGAATCGGTCAGGAGCCAGTGTAATTGCCATTGGACGCAACCGTGAGCGATTGGAAGAAATGCAGAAAGGGTGCGAATACTCTGAAAATATTTATCTGGAACAGCGGGATCTCACTGACAATATAGATGATCTCCCTCTGTATGTTTCATCCCTGAAAAGTCGGTTTGGCAAGTTGCGAGGGCTTGTTTGCTGTGCGGGTATTGTAGAGCTTAATCCTCTACAAATGATAACTGGCAGCAAAGTGGCTAGAATTTTTCAAATTAATTACGAAGTTCCCTTAATGATGACTAAAGGTTTTGCGGATCGACGTAATAACGAGGGGAAAGGTTCGTCCATTGTTTATATCTCTTCTATTGGAGCAGAGATGGGAGTTTGTGAGCGAGGGCAAGGATTGTATAGTGGGAGTAAAGCCGCATTGATTGCAACGGGGAAATCCTTTGCTCGCGAATTGATTACTCGGGGAATACGATTAAATACTGTTTCTCCGGCAGATATTGATACTCCTCTTAACTCTATGGGGGTAAATAACGGTTACCGGGAGGTGAGCTACCCTCTTGGTGTTGGGCAGCCCGATGATGTGGCTTCTCTTGTTGTTTTTCTTTTATCAGAAAAAGCAAAGTGGATTGCCGGGCAGAACTATATTGTGGATTGTTGTTCCTATTGATCGGTTTTATAATGTCCTTCGGTGTTTTGGGGATAAGAATTTGCAATGTACTGATTGGATAGAAAATATTTTTTTGGAATAAGGGTGTCAATGTGGATAACTTGGAAAAATATAACAGAGCTTTTATTGAGACGCTTGAAATAGAGGAATCTCAGTTAGGGAATGAGCTTCTTTATGAAAGTGTTACAGGTTGGGATTCTGTTGGCCATATGCAGTTAATGGCTCAGCTTGAAGATGAATTCGATATAATGATAGAAACGGATGATATTATCAATTTCTCTTCCTATGAAAAAGGTAAAGAGATTTTGGCTAAATATGAAGTAAAAATTTAAGGCATTATCTTATGTCTTTTTATAATAACTTGCTAAAATTTGGAGAGGAGATAGCAGTTATTGCTGATAACGGTGAAGAGATAAGCTATAACCAGCTTGTTGTTGATGCAGATTCCGTTGTAGAAAATATCCCGCAGCGTAATCTTGTTTTTCTTGTCTGTTCAAATAATTATGCCTCACTGGCTGCTTATATAGGTCTTTTAAGGAAAAAAATTGTTCCTGTTTTAGTCAGTGATAAAGTTGAGCAGAGTCTGGTAGAGGAGTTGTTAAGGATATATCGTCCCAATTATGTAATAGCTCCTAGCAGCTTTCTCTGGCTCAAGGGAGAGGTTGTAAAGAATTTTAGGAATTATTCTTTTTTTTTGACTGATGCTGTTATTGAGCATGATCTATACCCCCATCTTGCATTACTGTTGACAACTTCAGGCTCTACTGGCAGTCCAAAACTTGTTCGCCAAAGTTATGATAATATAAATTCCAACACTTCATCAATTGTTGATTACCTGCGTATATCTCCCTCAGATAGGGCAATTACAACAATGCCAATGAGTTATGCCTTTGGTCTTTCTATTATCCAGAGTCATCTGGCTGTGGGGGCATCGATAGTCTTAACAGATTTTTCTTTAATGCAAAAAGAGTTTTGGACTTTATTGAAAGAGCGAAACGTAACAACACTAAGCGGAGTTCCCTATATCTTTGAGATGCTGAAAAGACTCCGGTTTAATACGATGGATTTGCCTTGTTTACGATATATTACTCAGGCAGGGGGCAAACTATCATTAGATTTATGCAAGGAGTTTACTAGCTTATGCAGGGATAAGGGCATTGAATTTATCGTTATGTATGGTCAAACCGAGGCTACAGCAAGGATGTCATACTTACCCTGGAAGTATGCTGAAGATAAGTTGGGAAGTATTGGTATTGCAATTCCTGGAGGGGTTCTTTCTCTTGTTGATGAAAATAATCAGGAGATAGAAAGAAATGGAGTTGTAGGTGAGTTAAGATACAATGGCAGAAATGTTTGTCTTGGGTATGCTGAAAATTATTCTGACCTTGCCAGAGGAGATGATTGGAATGGAGTTTTACTGACTGGCGACCTTGCTAAATTTGATGAAGATGGCTTTTTTTGTATAGTTGGACGTAAAAAAAGGTTCTTAAAAATCTTTGGCAACAGAATAAACCTTGATGAAATAGAAGCTCTTTTAAAGAGAAATGGGTTTGAGTGTATTGCTACGGGAGATGACGATAATATGGTTATTTACTCCACAGATGAAAATGTTGCGAAGATACGATCAATTATAACAGGTTTTACGGGGATTGCCCGGACAGCTTTCAAGGTGCGTATTATTAGTGAAATTCCCCGAAATGAAGCGGGGAAAATACTCTATAGCGCAATTACAAATGAATACACTTATGATTGATATTGATGAAATTTTTACAATAAAACCATTTTCTTTGAAGAAGCAGGAAAAACTTGATTTTTATACAAAGCATTTATTCCTTCTTACTAAAAAGAACTATGATTTTTGTTTTGAATATAGAAAAATATTGGATTCCTTGCGGTATGATTTTAATGAAAATTATTCGATAGAAGATATTCCCTTTTTGCCCGTTAGAATATTTAAGGAATTTAATTTGAGCAATGTAAAAGAGGAGAGAATAACAAAAACAATAACTTCATCGGGGACATCGGGGCAAAAGGTATCGAAAATTAATCTTGATAGTGAAACTTCAACCAACCAAAAAAGAGCCTTGGCGAAAATATGTTCTGATTTTTTGGGAAATAAAAGGCTTCCTCTATTGATTATTGATTCAAAGGCTGTGCTGAAAGATCGTAATATGTTTTCGGCTCGGGGTGCCGGGATTTTGGGGTTCTCAATCTTTGGACGGAACAGGCTTTATTGTCTGGATGAAAATATGGAGCTTGATCTCCCCTCTGTACAGGATTTTATTGAGAAACATAAAGGGGAAAAAATATTGCTTTTTGGCTTTACCTATATTGTATGGGTTCATTTTTATAGGGCGTTGCTGGAATCCGGCTGTAATCTATCTCTTGATAATGCGGTATTGATTCATGGGGGAGGCTGGAAAAAACTTGAAAATCAAGCAGTAAGTAATGAGGACTTTAAGCAAGCTCTAAGGGATGTTTGCGGTGATATGACTATTCTCAATTATTATGGAATGGCAGAGCAGACAGGATCAATTTTTATGGAGTGTGAATATGGCCGTTTACATGCGTCAACTTTCTCGGATGTAATTATTCGCAATCCTGTTGATTTTTCAGTTTGTGGGCATGGTGAAAAAGGGTTGGTTCAATTGCTTTCCTTTTTACCTGCAAGTTATCCCGGTCATAGTATATTGAGTGAAGATATAGGTGAAATTATTGGTGAAGATGATTGCCCCTGTGGAAGATATGGAAAAACATTTGCTATACATGGGCGAATAAAAGATGCCGAGATAAGAGGATGTAGCGATACATATGAAGGATAAAAAGATTACATACATAATCGGCAACAATAAGATACAGACCAGTGTGATGTCTCCCTACTCTGATCTGGTTTGTGATTTTTTACACGATCTATCATCAGCCTTATTAAGAGATAGGGATGCGTCTTTATTCCCAGATGTCGTCTCTTTGGGATTTTTTTGTCGTAGAGCTAATATTGTAAAGAAAAAGAACAGTTTTTTTGATGGGAGAATTCGGCTTGGGAGAGGAGTTGCATTTCATATAACTCCATCTAATGTCCCTGTTAATTTTGCTTTTTCTTATATTTTTGGTTTGTTATCCGGCAATGCCAATATCGTGAGAATACCAAATAAAGAATTCCCGCAAATTAGTATAATTTGTAAAGCGTTAAATTCGATACTTGGAAATGAGAAATATGACACGATAAGAGAAACAACAATGTTTGTGAAATATGATCGGAACAGTGAGATAACATCTTATTTTTCCTCTAAAGCGAGCGTTCGGATTATCTGGGGTGGGGATAAGACTGTTATGGATATTAGAAAAATCCCGATTTTACCTCGAGGTGTGGATGTTTCTTTTGTCGATAGATACTCTTTTTCATTAATGAATGCGGATAAAATAATTGCCGTAGAGCAGGATGAATTGAAGCAGTTGGCGGACAAATTTTATAACGACACATATTTGATGGATCAAAATGCCTGTTCATCTCCATCGTTAATTGTCTGGCAGGGGAGAAATAAAGAGGCTGCCAAGAGTAAATTTTGGCAGGCAGTACGGTTGTCGGCAGAAAAATATAATTTACAACCAGTTTCAGCAGTTGATAAATATACCAAGTTATGTGTTGAAGCTATTCGTCTTGATAATGTTTGTTCTTTTCAACATTATGGCAATTTAGTTTATGTCGTTGACCTAAAAGAAATATCAAGTTCGATGGATTGTTTGAGAGGGAGTTGTGGTTATTTTTATCAATATGACTGTGATGATTTAAGTGAGATTAAAAATATCGTTAACGATAAGTATCAGACACTAACGTATTATGGTTTTGAAAAAAACTATCTGGTAAAATTTGTTACTGATAATAAACTTGCTGGAATTGATAGGATTGTACCTGTGGGTCAGGCTCTGGATATTGATGTTATCTGGGATGGTTACGATCTCATCTCAAGTCTTTCAAGAATTATTGATATTAGGTAGGAGAGTGAAAAATGGCAATGATAGATAAGCGTGAGGTTATCCGTAAAGTTCATTCTTTTATGCGTAATGTCAAAAAAAATAACAATCGTATTGGAAAGATTCCAAGAGCGATTACAATTAATTATAATAATATTTGTAATTTCAGGTGTGAATTCTGTTTTTCTGCGGATGAAAATAATAAATTTCTAAAAAAAGCATTACCTTTTGATACAATTAAGGGTTTGGCAGATCAAGCGCATGAAATTGGAATTTGGGAAGTAGTATTAACTGGTGGAGAATTAACACTTAATAAAGAAAAGCTGTTTGCGTTGATTGAGGCATTTGATCCAAAGCGATTTCAAATGGTGTTAATAACAAATGGCTATAAATTAACGCAGGAATATGCTGATGAATTAGCGGAAAGAGGGCTGGATTGTGTTGCTGTTAGTATATCAGGAATGGATGCTTTGGAACATGATAGGTCAAGGAAAGTAATAGGATCTCATGCAAAGGCTTTGCAAGCTCTGAAACACGCAAAAAATGCAGGTATGGCAGCCTGGCCAAATGTAATTTATGGGCATCACAATGCTCATTCGCAGGATTTGATTGATTTGTTGGAACACGCTAAAGAAAATGGTTATTCAACTTATTTTATGATGGCAATGCCCTACGGTTCTTTCAAAGATAGTTTTATGGATGGTGAAGATGTTAAAAGGCTAAACTGGATTCGGAAAAACTATAACTGCTTTTTTGATACTTGGGATATGTATGATCGCAAAAAAGAGAAGATCACTGGTTGTTGGACGGTAAACAGGTCTTATATATCGCCTCTTGGAGATGTTTTCCCTTGTCCTTATATTCCTATTAAAATTGGGAATATTTTGGAACAGCCATTAAAAGAGATTCTTGATTACGGTTTTAGTATTAAATATTTTGGCGGATTTAGTGCTATTTGCATTAGTGCTTTTGATAAAAGATTTCGGGAAAAATTTCTTAAAGAAGATAGAGATGTCTTTAACCCGTATGATGCCAGGGAGATTTTTTCCGGGGAAGATTTTTTTCCTTCAGAACAGTAAAGATAAGATGGCGTTGTCGTCTTTTAAGGTTTTTCATAAGGATTGGTTTAATGTCTAAAACTATTGTTTTGACCAGAGAGCAGATTGAAAAATATCTGGATATGTGTCCTCCTTATGTTTTTGTTGATCATGTGGAGGTTATTCCTGGAGAATCGGCTGTTGGTTATCGTGATTTTTTAAGAGATGAATGGTTTTTTAACTGCCATTTTGTCAGTAACCCAATTGTACCAGGCGTTTTTCAGATGGAGCTGTTAATGCAAACTTCTGTGATGGCAATTCATACTCTGGAAAAGGATTCAATCGGGATTATTTATGGTAGGAAGTTTACCAATGTGGATTTTATAAATTCCGTGGAGCCTGGAGAGAGAGTTTATGCAGATACAGGAATTAAATCATACCGCCGGGGGTGTATCACTTCTTCTGGACAGGCCTATGTTTTAAGAAACGGTAAAAAGGTAATTACTTGCAAAGCTGAATTTCAGATGGTTTGTCCTAATCTTTTCAGCAAGTTACTGCCAACAAAGAAGGAGCAATAGGATGCTCAAGAATAAGAATGTCCTGATTACAGGCTGTAATCGTGGAATTGGTAAGGCTTTGTTAATGGAATTTGCAAGGAATGGATGCAATATCTGGGCACATGCCAGGAAGGAAACGGATGATTTCGCTGCGTTGCTGAAGACGGTGGAAAGGGATTGTGATGTTACGGTAATGCCGATCTATTTTGATCTTGAAGATACTGAAAAATTGAAAGCAGTTTTGAAAAATGTGTTGCAGTCAAAACTTGAGATTCATGCATTAGTCAATAACGCAGGCATTGCCCATGGAGGAGTTTTTCAAATGACTCCGATAAAAAAAATCAAGCAGGTCTTTGACGTTAATCTTTTCTCTCATATGGAAATAACCCAGATGATACTTCGAAATATGGCTCGCCACCGCTCTGGAAGTATTATCAATATAGCATCTACTTCCGGGATAGATTTAATTGCAGGCGGCAGTGCTTATGGTGTCGCCAAGGCGGCCTTGATTGCATGGACGAAAACTCTGGCCAGTGAAGTTGGCAGAATAGGGGTGAGAGTTAATGCTATTGCTCCAGGCCTTACGGATACAGATATGGGCAGTGAAAATGATAAGAAAACTATGGATAGAATGATTGAATCATCTGCGATGGGACGTATGGGAAAACCGGATGAGATAGCCAAGGTGGCAGTTTTTCTGGCATCAGATCAATCTTCTTTTGTTAATGGGCAGACGCTGCGGGTTGATGGAGGACAGGCATAGTGGATATTCGATTACAGGAGAGAGCAAAAAATATTCGCAAGAATATTTTGCAGGCAGGAAATCAATCTTCTTCTGCCCATTTTGGTGGGGCGCTATCATGTGTTGATATTCTGACTTATCTATACGGGAAAAAGATGTCTTATGATGTTCAACTTCCCGGTAAGCCAGATCGTGATCGCTTTATTTTAAGTAAAGGACATTGTGCTTTAGCGTTATATGCTGCTCTTTGCGAATTTGGATTTATATCAGAAGAAGAGCTGATGAGCTTTAATAAAAATGACGGCGACTTTCCTTCTCATTGCGTGAAAAATATAAAAAAAGGTGTGGAACTTTCAAGCGGAAGTCTTGGGATGGGCTTATCCTTTGGTATCGGTCAGGCGATTGCGTTGCAGGAAAAAGGGCTGAAAAACAAGATTTATGTTTTGGTTGGTAACGGTGAAGCAAATGAGGGTTCTGTCTGGGAAAGTTTGATGTTTGCCGGGCATAAGGGCATTGATAATATCTGTTTTATTATTGATGCCAACCGATTGCAAAATGATGGAGATTCGTTGGCAGTTATGCCTGTTTTTAACTGGGTTGAGAAATTAACCGCCTTTGGTTGTGAGGCAATTGAAATTGATGGTCATGATTTTGATGAAATGGAGAAGGCGTTTAACACAGAACATAAAGACAAGCCTCTGGCTATAGTTGCCCATACAATTAAGGGGAAAGGGGTTTCTTTTATGGAAAATGCGGGTGATTGGCACCATTCAGGCATGACACAAGAACAGTATGAAGCTGCAATTGATGGAATAGAAGAAGGATAATATAATGGATTTTGATACAGTAACAGTGAAAAATCTTTCTCGGATGGCTTCTCGCGGTGTATTTGGTAAAGCTCTGGAAGATATTGAATACAAATATGATAATCTAAAAGTTGTGGTTGCTGATGTCCTGACTTCTGCAAAATTAGAGGGTTTTTATAAAAAATCTCCGCATAAGGTGATTAATGTGGGAATTGCAGAACAAAATATGATTGGTATTTCTGCTGGTCTTGCCAGTGAGGGGTATAATGTTTTTGCCACAACTTTTTCTCCATTTGCCTCTATGCGATGCTTTGAGATGTTGAGAAATCAGCTGGGGTATATGAATCTGAATGTAAAGGTCGTTGGTTTGCTTAGTGGATTGTCAGGTGGTTATTTTGGTAATACTCACTATGGATTGGAAGATTTGGCAATTACCAGAACTATTCCCAATATGACAGTACT
>PDWI01009824.1_pt1 | contig 10874 bp, 8 predicted proteins | sample 1430891 | NCBI WGS metagenome assembly PDWI01 (sample SAMN01162508, study PRJNA174530) | Oral metagenome, whole genome shotgun sequencing project. | biome: Marine environment; feature: Marine mammal; material: Swab sample of the gingival sulcus; isolation source: swab sample of gingival sulcus... | reverse complement strand
TTGGTCTATTTAGGATACAAATTTTTAGCGAAGATAATAGGAGAATAAAAATTTAAAAATCCGCAAGAAAAATATTGACTTTTCTTAGCAGGTTTCGCTAAAGCAAAAAGTTTTTTAATAGAGTTTTGTAAAATTTAGTTAGATTATTTCTATAATAATTCTTACCTTAGACCGTGATAAATCGATGAGAATTTGATGAAGAATGACCGAACTCCAAAGGAACAGTACTAGGGCGTACGAGCCTTTGGGGTGAGCGGAGTTCTGAGTTATATTCTAGGTGCCTGGCACCTAGAACAACAAGCATTAGATTACAGTTTATCTTATATCAATTCTTTTTACTATAAGCAGCTCTCCTTAGACCGTGATAAGTCGATGAGAATTTGATGAAAAACGACCAAAACCACGTTTTATTTTATATTACTTTTTTGTTAGATACAGCCCCCTAGACCTTAATAAATGAGATTATTTTTGCTGAAGCGGTACCGACGCTCACTGGGATAGTACTCCTACGTACAGACCAGTGAGTGGAGCCTGTGCCGCTGAAGTGAAAAGAACTCATTTAGTAAGGTCTCCTTTAGCACGGTCGCATCTATTTACTCATCAATCATCTTATTAATCTCCTCAATAGCCCTATCAAGCTGAACGTCATTATCTTCTAACTTCTGCCCTTCCTCCAGTTCCGGTTGTTCAACTTCTACATCAGGTTCTATTCCTGTTCCATGTATATAGTTACCGTTTGGGGTAAAATATCTAGCAATAGTTATCTTTACTGCTGATCCATCATCTAGGTAAAACGCCTGTTGTACAAGTCCTTTACCAAATGTCTTAGCCCCTACTAAAAGGCCTCTCTCATGGTCTTTAATTGCCCCTGAGAGTATCTCAGAAGCACTTGCGCTACCTTCATTAATAAGAAGCACTAGGGGCTTGTCAAAGAATCTATCCTCTACCGTTTTTATGTACTCCTCATTGCCGTCCTTGTCCGCAGTATAGTATATGGTAAGGTCCTTCGGTAATAATTCATCTGCTATTGAAGAAACTATATGGGTAAGTCCACCAGGATTGTATCTTAAATCAATGATTAAACCGTTTATGTCTTCATCAATTAGTTTGTCATACTCTTTCTTAAACTGATCATATGTTCTACCTTCAAATCCCGATATTTTTATGTAGCCTATGTTACCGTCAAGAGTCTTTGCCTCTATCGTAGGAATTATTATTTTTTGCCTTTTCACATCAACATCAAATTCTTCTCCATCCCTTAATAGAGTAAGTGTTACAGTGGTGTTCTTCGGGCCTTTTATCAACTTAACGAGAGCCTCTATGGTCATTCCTGAGACTTCTTCTCCATCTACTTTTAGTATTCTATCAAGAGCCTCTAGCCCTGCTTGTTCTGCAGGAGAACCCTTCATGGGTGAAATTATAATAAGCTCCTCTTTGGTATCACCATATCCTATATAAGCACCAATACCCTCGTAAGAACCGTCAGTTTCTTCCTTGAAACTATCAAACTCATCCTTCGTAAAGTAAACTGTATAAGGATCACCTAACCCATCAACATAACCTTTGAATGCCTCTTCTTTTAACTTTTCGGGATCAACTTCCTCAAAATAATTAGCTTCTAATTGCTCTTTTATCTCTTCGATTTTTGAATCAATACTTCCGTATTCAGTGGTAGTAAGGCCAATATATTTGCTTGTTATTCTATAAATGGTAAATATCCCAGCGAAAATACCTACTACTATAAGCATTACTACCAGTCCTGATATAAACCCTTTTAAAAATCCATTTTTCACATTAATTCTCCAATCCTAATTAAAGAAACTCATAGGATTAACATATGAACCGTTTTTCTTTACACCAAAGTGTAAATGGTTACCTGTTGAGTATCCCGTAGTTCCTACTTCACCAATTTTTTGTCCTGCCTGTACTATCTGCCCAGCGCTTACCGAACGCTTAGACATGTGACCGTATAAAGTCACGTATCCATCACCATGCGCAATTGCAACATAGTTACCAAAGGATACACTGTACTTAGATATAATAACTTCGCCTGCGCCAGCCGCTTCAATCCTTGTCCCTCTCGGCGCTGGCAAATCTGTTCCATTATGAAACTGACTCCTTCCCCAAATCGTACGGTATCCATATGGTGATGAAATCCTGCTATAACCAGGCAGTGGCCAAACAAATCTTCCACCGGTAAACTTTACACCGCTAGCATTATTTATTTCGATTTGTTTAAGCCTAATTATTTCATCAAGCTCTTTTTCTATCTGCGCTTTCTCAGAAGCTATCAAATCGAGTTGTTCTTGCGCCTCTTCTTGTTGCGAAGCTAATTCTTCTTGAATCGCCTTTTGTTCAGCTAGTAACTTTTGAGCATTTTCAACTTCTTGCCCTTTTGATGCTACCTTTAAATCCAGGTCGTCAAGCTTTGCATTTTTTTCGTCTACTATAAATTGTAGCGTATCTTGCGCAATTTCAAGCGCGCTCTCCACCGCTACGGTTTCATCTTCAAGCTTTTGTAGATTTTCAAATAGTTTTCTATCGGATTCAACCAGTTTGTTTGTATATTCTACTCTATTAAAAAAATCGCTTATAGACTCCGACTGAATCAAAATCTCAAACATGGTTACCTCACCATATTCATACATCGATTTAATTCTTATCGCTCCGAGTTCCTTGAGCTTATCCTTTTTTTCTCGAATATCTTCAAGCTCTATTTTAACTTTGTCTATGTTAATTTCTTGTTCTGAGACTTGTAATTCAAGATCCTCAACCTCAAGGTTTAAATCCTGTATTTCTATCTCCAGTTCATTAATTGCATTAAAAAGAGCTTGGAGGGCTGAATTGTTCTCATCTATTTGAGCGGATATCGCATTATACTCATTATCTATTTCATTTTTAAGTGCCTGCTGCTTGCTTTTTTTGTCAGCAAGCTCCTGCGCTTTTTTAGTCTGATCAGCTTCTTTTTCTTTTAATTCATCAAGCCTAGAAGCTGTACTCACAGATGTTAATAATAATGAAAATAATAAAACATAAATTACTTTTTTCATACTACACCTTTAAATACCTATTAAGGGTGAGTATACTACCTAAAAATCCAACGGCCATACCACTTCCTAAAGCGATAGGAGCAAGACGCGAAAATAATCTACCGATAGGGATAAATACTAAAAAGTCACTCAATACAGAAAACTGATTTAACAGCGACGCTGTCGTCTCAGAATAAAAGACGAACACCAAAATCAACGGTACTAAACTCCCTATAATACCTATTATGATACCTTCTATGATAAATGGTCCCCTAATAAACATATCCGTAGCACCAATATACTTCATTATCTGTATTTCTTTTTCCCTCGTAGAAATACCAAGCTTAATTGTTGTAGCTATTAAAAATACCGATAAAACCATAAGGATAGATATTAATATTATACTGAAAAACTTAACTAGACCATGCATATTATCAATAAACGTTACAATATACTTGGCCTGTTTTACAGCCCTTACATCAGGAAGGGAATTGATATAGGCAACTACTGTATGAGAAGTATCTATATCATCAAAGTACACCTCTAGAGACTCTGAGCCCTCCAGTGGATTTTCTCCCTCATAGCCAGCCAACTGTTCTTCTCTTCCTTCAAAGTATTTTATTTTGAATCGTTCCCAAGCCATATCCGCCGAAATATAATTCACTTTGAAAACGTCTTTTCTATTCTCTAATAGTCCTTTTATTTCAAGGATTCTATCTTCAGTTGTTCCTTCATTAAAAAACACCGTAACACCAATCTTGTTCTCGGCATTTTCCAGAATATAATCAAGATTTGCCGTTATCGAGTACGATAATGTCACCAAAAAAATACTTACTGCTATCGTTGTTATAGCAGCAATTGACATGAGTCTATTCTTAAAAATATTTTGGATTCCCTGACCGAGCACATAAAAATAAGTCTCAAGCTTCATGGTGGTAGCCTCCTAGCAGTTCATCTCTTACGACATTCCCTTCATGAAGGGTAATAACTCTCTTCTTCATGGTGTTTACTATCTCTTTATTATGAGTAACTACTACAACTGTAGTTCCCCTTTTATTTATCTCCATTAAGAGTGCCATTATTTCAAGTGCTGTATTTGGATCTAAATTACCCGTTGGCTCATCCGCAAGCAAAACAGGTGGATTGTTAATAAGAGCCCTTGCTAAAGCAACTCTTTGCTGTTCTCCACCCGATAGTTGATTGGGATACATCTTTGATTTTTTTGATAAACCTACTAAAGATAGCATGACAGGAACATTTTTTCTGATGTATCTTCTCGTATGACCAGTAACGAGTAACGCAAATGCGACATTCTCAAAAACGGTCATTTTATTCAGTAATCTAAAATCCTGAAATACTACCCCAATACTTCTTCTTAATTTTGTAATCTTGTGCCTTTTTATTTCTCCAACATTATTACCATTTACAATTATCTTACCTTCATTAGGATCAAGTTCTTTCATCAGTAACTTAATTAATGTCGTTTTTCCACTACCTGAACTCCCAACGATGAAAACAAATTCTCCCTTATCGATTTGAAAGCTTACATTTTTAAGTGCCCTAACACCATTTTGGTAAGTTTTGGAAACATTCTCAATTCTTAACATATTTCTCCGTATCTATTAATATCCTGATTTTGGCATAAATTCCATATACTTCATAACCATAAGTGCAATTTTAAAAGTTATGGCGTCCTCAAATACTCTTAAATCAAGCCCTGTATTCTTTTGAAGTTTATCAAGTCTATACACCAATGTGTTTCGATGAATATACAGTTGTCTAGAAGTCTCTGAAACATTTAAACTGTTCTCAAAAAATTTATTAATAGTAATTAGAGTCTCTTCATCAAGATCTTCTGGTGATTTATCTTCGAATATCTCTTTAATAAACATTTTACATAGAGGTAGTGGAAGTTGATATATTAATCGTCCAATGCCTAATTCGTTATATGCCATAACATGTTTATCACTATAGAAAATTCTACCTACTTCAAGAGCGAGCTTAGCTTCTTTATACGACTTGGAAACATCCTTTATGTCTTTAATAATAGTACCCATCGAAACATACACACTACTCATAGCCTCACTATTTAAAGTATCAACTATCTTATTGGCAACTTCATGAAGTGACTTTTTATCATCATCTTCGTTAATTTCCTTGACTATTATAATGCTTTTTTCATCCACTGCTGTTATAAAATCATGAGTATTTTCAGGGAATATGGATCGGACTACCTCTAAAGCATTAATATCTTTTTCATTCTTGGTTTCTACTAGATAGGCGATTCTTAAAGTATCGGTCTTAATATTTAACTTTTTAGCTCTATTATATATATCAACTAACAGTAGATTATCAAGGAGTAAATTCTTAATGAAATTATCCTTATCAAATCTTTCCTTATATGCTATAAGCAAGTTTTGTAGCTGAAAAGCTGCTATCTTCCCAATCTGATAAACATCTTCAGTTTCGCCTTTGGCTGAAATTACATGCTCAACCTTATTATCATCATAAACTTTAAAAAACTGATAACCCTTTACCAGCTGACTATCCGCTTGAGATAGTACAAAATCTTGAACCGCTTCACCGTACTCTGTATTTACTATCATGTCAGTATTTGCCAGGATATTCCCTTCTCTGTCCATAACGGTCAAATCTATTCTTGTTATGTTTTTAAGACCATCTATTGCGTTTTGAATTATTTGATTTGATATCATAACTCTCTCCTTTTAGTTATTATTTATATTGTATCGGAAAAGCGGCTAAAATAAAAGCCCAAAATCAATTATTATACTTTATTTATAAGTTTAGTGGTGTAATTAAAAAATAAAATCCAGCTAAATCTGAGAGAATATATCTTGTATAAATGAATACCATCCATATTGATGAAATTCAGCTAAAGCTGAGTGAATATCAGCAAAGCCAAATGCACGTCACCCAACTTGTTAGGTGAATGAACTCATTTAGTAAGGTGCATTTATTGATGAAATTCAGCTTCGCTGAGTGCAATTCGGCTTCGCCGAGTGAAATGCCACTTGCGTGGAATGAAATTCAGCTTCTTCAAAGCTGAATTAAGGAGCCTTTTCGCTAAAGCAAAAAGTTATTTTAAGGCATTTACTCGATGTAAAAACTAATGCTTGTTGTTTTACATCAATTTTTCTATTTAAAACTGTTACTTCAAGTGTTCTATAAGAGTATTATTACAAAATAACTCTTAATATAGACCCTTTATATACCTTAAGGTCGGGATAAATGGATGTATATCTCGCGAAACGCGACCACGTTACGAAGGGATAGTATACCATAATACAGACCTGAGTAGCGTGCTTGTCGCGATGAACGAGATAGACGCCATTTAGCACGGTCGCATTTACTACTTTATCCATTGGTAAGCATCCCTCACTGTATTATCAGATAGAGTAACTATACCACAGTACTCATAATTATTTTTTTCTATCTGCTTTTTCATTACTAAATTGTCTTTATGAGTGTCAATCTTTACATTGTCAATAATCTTTTTGCAATAATCGCTACAAATTCCAAATACTCCTCTTTTTAGTCCTGCTGACGCAACGCGGTGAATTGTTCCATATTTTTCGTTATTTAACCACTTACCTTGTATCCTTTTATAGCTGCTTTCCTCACCTATTATGAAGACAAATACCCCAATAATCGTTCCATTTTCTTTTATTAGGTAAAGAACTTCGTCCTTTACATCTTTTCTAATTTGTTCGTCAGAAGGATAACCATCTGTCCATTGTAGAGGATTCCCTGTTTTCTTCATGAAATTTCTAGCATTTTCATATATCTTCGATATTTGTTTAATATCGGTATTATTAGCTTTCACAATTATTATCTCTGAATTCATATAATTATTTTACTACAAAAGAGCAATGAGTAACATCTAAATTTAAGCACAAAAATAGTATGGTTCCCCATACTATTCCTGTGCTTAAAATAGCTATTTTATTCTTCGGTAACTTATTTCATTATGCCCAACGTACTGCTAAACCAATTTACAGTAGCCTTACTAAGTTCTTCATATTTAGCTAGGTCTCCACTAAATATTTCAAAAGTATGCCCTGCTTCTTCTATTAGCATCGCTTTTGATTTTTCATTAGTAGATGCTTTTGCTATTTCGTCTGCATTAGACTTGTCTACTACATCATCTTTGTCACCATTGATTGCAAGGATAGCTGCTTTCGTCTTGGCAGTTTCAGCTAGTACGTCCGTTTCTTTAACATCATCATACCAATCAAGGCTAAGTTTGAGAGGACTTCTCCATTCAAACTCCATAACGGTATATCCCTTTTCTTTTGCCTCTGCGTATTTTTCATCCGTTATCATGTTCTTTGCTAAATCAACTGCACCAGCCCAAGTTACAACGGATGTTACTTTTTCATTTTGAGCAGCTGTTAATAAAGCTACAGTACCACCTTGTGACCATCCTAGTAAACCTACATTTTCAGTATCAACTTTTTCCATTTTTAATGCATATTCTATAACGGCATTTGCATCTGAAACTGCACTTTCAAGGTTGTAGTTAACGTAATCAACTGTACTGTCTCCAGTTCCGATAAAGTCAAATCTTACGAATGCAATTCCTTCTTTAGCAAGCTTAGGAGCTAACATTTTATACCCTCCGCCTGCTTCGTCTTTATTTGAACCGGTACCGTGGAGTCCTACTACTACAGGATATTTCTTAAATCCGATAGGTACGCTAACCATTGTAGGAATCTTGTGATCTCCATTTTCTATTAGTACGTACTTACACTCATAACCCATTGTTTTTATATACGCATTTACCTTTGAATCTTCTTTAACAGCTGCATAGATTATATCAACTAGATCTCCTCTAGTTAGTTTTTCTTTCTCCATCATTGGCAGTTCATAATCATCAGCGTATTTCTTTGTGTTTTCCCAAACGTCCATTTTGTCCATATGCGCACTAGCAAGTAACCATGTAATAACTCTTCTGGCGTTGACGAATTCTGCGCCGAATTTACCATTACCTACTCCATTTGTTACGCCGACAAGTCTTGCGTATTCAACATAAGGAACCGCCCACGATGATACATCATCATATGGTGTCTTCATCATATCCTTTACTTCCCATCCAAGGGCACTTCCGATTACTTTTATCGCTTGCTCTCCATTTGTTTCAGCTTCTAGTGCAGGAACAAACTCCTCTTTTGACACACCGTCAAACATTCCTTTTTCATGTAAATAATTTGCCTTTTCTAATGTCGTCATCTCCTCTTTCGGTTGTTCTTCAGCAAATGATACTGAAAATGTGCTAAGTATTAAAGTTACAACTAGTAAAACACTAAGTTTCTTCATAACAAACTCCTTTTTATAAATATATAGTTACATAACAATTCTAGTTCTATTCCATATGAAAGTCAATGAATAAAACAGACAAAACCTGTTTAAAAGTTTTGTCTGTTATTCATACTAATGATAGGGTCACTTATTAACTATTTGTCAAAATACTCACTCAAATCCATGTATTCACTTGTTATGCGTTTCGTCACTGACGTGGCATCATTATAAAGGAAAAATACTTCATAATATTCTGTATTAGGTGGTATTTTTTCATCCCCAAAAGACTTTAACTTCTCGATAAGATCAATATCCTCTACAAGAATAGAATCTATTAATTCGCCATCCTCATCATAACGGCTTAATCCTACTTCAATAGGCATCTTATTGCTTTTAGTGATATTGTAGTATTGTCTCTCTTCCAGCCACTGATAGGTATTTATATAATTCTTACTTATCGGAAGACTAAGGTAATAACTCTCTCCTTTTCTTATCGATATTTCCCCTATAATATTGTCAAAATCTTCATTCTCTTTTTTGGTGAATTTTTGCAAATCTTTTTTATATTCGTTTAAAAGGCTAATGGCATTATTCTCATTAATAGGATACATATCGCCGTAACTTTCTCCCATGGTAATGTTGAGTTCGCCTGTTTCGACGCCTTTAATAATTTTTTCAAATACATCTGCTCTAAATTGACTATTGCTTTTTGAAGAATAAAGTTCGTCACTAAGTTCCGTCAGTATTCCATTATTATAAACTCTATTTACTGTGCTACCATCGTCTAAAACATAGTATATCGTACCGCTATTATAGCGCATATAATCATCTGAAGATGCAAATAATTCATTTTTACCCTTATAGTTAATTGCTCCCTCGTGCATTTCAAAGAATTTATCTAAGTCCTCTCCTTCGACTCTTATAAGACTGTTATAACTTCTAAATGCCCAGTCTTCTAATTCTTCTTCTATAATGTTTTCCATATCGAGGTATGTCGTATTCATATAATAAGCATATTTAACATCTTCTTTTTTAGGAATATATTTTTCGTATCCGAATATATCAAAGTCAATCAGAAGAAGAATTAGACAGCCAACTAACCCATATATAACGCCACGAATTGCAAACTTGAAAAAGTTAACACTTTTCATAGATATCATTTTCATGATGACATACCCTAAGAACGCACCGAAAAATATACCAATATAAAACTGTACGGATCCAAATGCCGTAACGTTGAACATGCTTCCTATCGAGCCAAGAAGTGTTGCAAATATAAGGGATACGATAAGCGTTATAATGAATGTAATTATCGTCTTCGCTTTATCAAATACAATGAAATCATGACATCTTTCTAAGTGTCTTTTTTTGTATATATAGTATGCGCCTATACCGCAAAGAATAATAGTAAGTAATGTAAACATAATAGAAGTATAGTTACCTTTACTTAAAAACATCGTATCACCAAAATAGTAGTAAGGTGTTATCTTAATATCGAGTGTAACATCATCAATCACATTAGGATATCCCCTTACAAACATGCTAAGAATGACGTTAATTAGTTTGACTATTACCACTGGTGCTGCAAAAAATACACCGATAAGCGCTGCTTGAAGCACAAAATTCCCCACTAGCATTCCGATGAAAACACTGAATGAAAATATACCTAATGCAGCTATAAATGTTAAAAGAAATTGTGGTATTGTATGCGCCAATACCATGCCCAAAGGAAATCCTATTAGGGCTAAATGTACGCTAATTAACATAAAATGTATGAAAAGCGGTATTGTAAATAGCGTCAAAAACACAGCGTAATTGGTTATATATAGGCTCTTCCTAGATACAGGCAAGGCATGTATCATCGTTAGTGCTTTTTCATTTTGTATATAGTGAAAGAATACAATCGCTAAAACAACCGCTAAAAAGAAAGTAGCCCCAATATGATAAACGCTTATAAAATTAAATATATCCGTTAAATTAATTGCTAACTCTAAATTTGTTGTAAATATTTCATTTCCGATAAAAATATTCGTTGTTGATAAATAAAAATAGTCAATTATTATTTCTGTTACTAAAAAGTAAATTGCGGATATAAAAAAGTATCTTTTGATAGTTGATTTATATATGGCTCTATTAAACAATGATTTCTTTAAATTCATATCCAAGTCCTCCTATCTCATATATAAATATTTCTTCCAGTGTAAGTGGTATGAAGTCGATTAATACTGGGTCGTATTCTTTCAGTCTTTTGGTGACTTCTTCTTCACTTCCCTTTATAATAATAGTAAATACCTTCCCCGTCTTATTAACTCTAAGCGCACCAATTGATGACAAGTCTACTTCATCCCTAAATGATACTTGCACCTTGTGCGTGTCACTTCTCATATCGCTTAAATCTCTCTCTATAACAAGTTTTCCATTATGAATAACGCCGACATAGTCACATACATCCTCTAACTCTCTTAAGTTATGAGAAGATACTAGCACCGTCATCCCTCTAGATTCTACATCTTGCAATACAATTGA
>PDWI01009823.1_pt1 | contig 10877 bp, 6 predicted proteins | sample 1430891 | NCBI WGS metagenome assembly PDWI01 (sample SAMN01162508, study PRJNA174530) | Oral metagenome, whole genome shotgun sequencing project. | biome: Marine environment; feature: Marine mammal; material: Swab sample of the gingival sulcus; isolation source: swab sample of gingival sulcus... | reverse complement strand
AGTAAAACAACTTTTACCCCTGATGTACCAAGATCGATTCCAATATACATAAGCCTTCCTTCTTTTAAGATATAAGCGGTCATTTATTTTGTAAAAAATCGGTATTATCTAGCAAACGCACAAAGCATTTGAATTAGATAATAACAAACAAAAAATACCGCTTTTGTTGTTCATAACAGTAGTAATTCTACTGATAAAAACGCCTTTATTCCACTAAAAAGAGTAAAGGCGTTACTTTTTCTTGGTTTTAAGATATAACCGTTCAACCTAGCTTTTTATTTCTAGGTTAAAATACACAAAATATTTGAAAAGGGAAATAAAGAACTAAGCTATCAGCTTAAATATATCAAATTGTTCTTGATTTGCACTTTCTTGAAATTCTTTTAAATATTTAAAGTATGATTTTGAGATTTCAGCGTCAGTAAATGCGTCCATTCCAATAATTTCTTTTTCTCTATGATTACCTTGCCAATAGCCTACCTATTGTCTTAATTGTTCACTCCAAGGCAACGAGTAAGAATATCTTGAAATTGATCACCATTAGAGAGTTTACGGTTATCCATTCTATATCCTGTTTCATTAGCATAGAGTAAAGCATACTTGTTATCGCATTTATGGTGTACACCACGATGTAAATCTCTAAATCTAGCATTAAAGGATTCAGCTAGGTTGTTGTTTACACTGTATTTATCATAGGCTTCGGAATGATTAACAGAATAATGGTTATAATGTAGGGAATATCACACTGTAGTAAATCGTATCAAACTTAACGAACAACTAAACCAAAAATGTTGAAGAAACCGTACAAGCACTGTATAAACATTGATTTGTAGATTTTGAATTTCCTAATGAAAATTGACAACCGTATAAATCTAGCGGTGGCAAAATGGTTTATAATGAGGAGTTGGATAAAGAAGTACCGTTAGGGTGGCGTGTTGGTACTCTTGCAGATATTATGGACTATTCAAAAGATAGAGTAAATGTTTCTAAATTAGAGTTGCATAACTATATTTCAACAGAAGATGCTAGAAAATCGTGGTGGAATTACTATTGCAAATTCATTGCCTACCACAAAAACTGTATGTAAATTTGTTGAAAGTGATATTCTTATCTCTAACATTCGACCTTATTTTAAGAAAATATAGTTAGCAGAATTTAACGGTGGCTATTCGAATGATATTTTGTGTATAAAATCTAAAAGTAATAATCCATTATTTTTATACTTTACTTTGGAACAAGATATATTTTTTTGATTATGTTATGGCAGGAAGTAAAGTAACAAAAATGCCAAGAGGAAATAAAAATTGAATTTTACAATATCCTATCGTTATTCCAAAAAATGATTATATGGAACTTTTTTCAAAAAAATGTAGTATTATAAAAAAGTGCATAAATTTGAATAAATAACAAAACTAACAATTAATAAAATTAAAATTATTATTGTTGGCGAAGATGGGGAGTAAATAATATGCAGGAAAACACTTTACTTGATAAAAAATCATTGAAAGTTGTACAAGGAAAAACAGCAAATTGGAGAGAACTAGCAAAAGATTGTGTGGCATTTGCTAATGGTAGAGGTGGAACAATTTTAATCGGTATTGAAGATGATGCAGATGATTGCCCTGTAGGTCAAAGAGTTGATGATAGTATTATTGAGAAAATAAATAAAATGATTCCTCAACTTACTATAGGTGTTGCCGTTGTTGCTGAAAAAGTATGTAATTATGTGGGTGATGAGTTTATTAATCTTAAAATTATTAGGAGTGCAAAAACACTTGCCTGTACTACTGATGGCAAATACTTTATAAGGATTGCTGATACCTGCAAACCTATTCACCCTGATCAAATATCAAGAGTTCTAGCTGATAAAGATGCTTTTAATTGGGAACTTGTCAGACATTCAAAATTATCAATAGAAGATGTTGATATCGTTAAACGAAACGAATTTATCAATCAAATCAGAAAATCTGAAAGAGTAAGTGAATTTGTTAAACAAAAATCTGATGAAGAACTATTGGAATATTACTTTTTAGTTGATGAAGGAAAATTAACAAATTTAGGTGTTTTGTGGATAGGGAAACGACAAGATAGGGCAAGAATTCACTACGCACCCTCTGTTCAATTTATTAAGTATGATGAAGAGGGTAAAAAAGTCAATAAATATATATGGGACGATTATAGTTTAAATCCTAAAGAAATAATGTTAGAAATAATTAATCTGTCTGAATGGAAAGAATCTATAGAAATATCAGATGGGCTTTTTAGGAAAAATATCCCAAATTATCATATTGATGTTATTAGAGAATTGGTTGTTAATGCCCTTGTTCATAGAATATATACAATGAATGGTGATATTTTTATCAATATGTATCACGATAGATTAGAAATTCACTCACCAGGTCTTTTACCTCTTGGGGTCACACCACAAAATATTATTAGTAAATCAGAATATAGAAATACACAGTTAGCGAAGTTATTTTATGATTTAAAACTAATGGAAAAAGAAGGTAGTGGTTATGATGCTGTTTATGAAATACTTTTATTTAATGGTAAACAAGAGCCTATTGTTGAAGAAGTTGATGATCGTGTGATTGTTACAATAAAAAAAGCAGTTATTAGTAAAGAAGTTGTAAAATTAATGAGTAAAGTACACGAACAAATACACCTGACTCAAAGAGAAATTATTGCATTGGGTATTATTGCACAGAACAATAGTATTTCAGGACTTGACTTAAAAGAGAAATTAAGCATTCGCAATGATGAAGTTTTGGTTACTTGGTTAAAAAAATTACTAAAAAATGATATTGTTTTAAAGAAGGGTCGAACTAAAGCAACAGAATATTATATTAATCCAAAATTACTTAAAGAACTTGATTTTAAAGGGCAAACGGATCTTAAAAAAATAGAAAATCATAGATTGCAACATTTGATTATAGAAGATTTAACGATTTATCAGCCTTGTTCTATAGCAGATATTAATCAAAGAATTGGTAGTGAGATAAATCAGAAGAAGATAAAGAGATTATTGGACAAAATGATATTAGAAAGAGAGGTCATAAAAGAAGGACAACATAGATGGACTAAATATAAATTAGCTATCTCGGACAAAAATTAACAAATAAAGGTTTAATGTCCGAGAGAATGTCCGAGAGAATGTCCGATATAGATTTATTGAAGAGAGTAAAAAATGAAAAATTCAAGAGCTCCAACTAGAACAAGCAATAACATAGTTTCTTACACAAGAATGATGACGAGTGGCTTAAAGGACGAGACAGTCTCTTAACTAAAGTGCAGTTACACAGTTTAAGAGACAGTCTCTAAGGTTAACCTAAAAGGACTAACTCCTGTAGAATACAGAGATCAGTCCTTGTGTTTAGCTTTTTAATTTAAATTGTCCAAGTTTTTGGGGTCATACCATATCTATATTTTTTATAAGTGATATCCATCACTAACAACTTTATTATAAAGCATATAGAGTAATTTACTTTGACTTTCTGATGGTAGGGGGATCATTCCATTTATGTATTTATAAAGAATTTCTCTTTCCTTGTTTGCTATTCCTTGAAAAGCATCCCTTTCAAAGTACTGATATATTTTTTTCCATTTATCTTTTGAATAATTGATAACAAACATTTGAATTTCAATTCCTTTGACAAGTTTCTGATCATTTTTCTCATTTTTACTACGTATTAGTTTTTCTTCTTTATCAATTAAAAGATCATCTTGAATAGATAATGGTATTTCTAATTTTGTAATAGTATTCCAACATTCTTCTTTTTTACACCATTGTGAAATATTTGCAAATCCCTCAGGAGGAACAGTAATGCATTCATAAACAGCTTGAGAAATAATTTCTATAGCATTAATAATGGATATAGGTAACTTTTGTTCTTCCCAGATTTTTTGAAAATCTAAATATACCTTTAGCTTTTTCTCTATATAATGAGCAAAATATGCTATTGTATAAGTTACAGTTTGAGCTCGATAGCCACCACTATACCAATTAGCATTAGAAATTAGCCTTTCTACTTCTTTAAATAAAATAACTTTTGCTATAGCACACTTATAATATTCATCTGTCACAAAATTTTCATTTTTCTCTAGCTGTATTGTAATATATTTTGCAAATTCGGAAAAACTGTATTGAGCTCCTCTTGCTACAATGTGTGGTTTCATTAACCAACTATTTTCTGCTTTAGATAAAAATGTTTTTTCAAAGCTTTGATATTTAGGATTTTCTATTTGGAATCGTTTTTTCTCTGCTGGAGTTTTATATGCTTGCTCATTTAAGTACTCTCCTCTTACCCTTTCATAAAACCAGTGTGTTCGTTTTTGTGCGCCATCGACAGCAGGAGCATAAATACGGATAGATTTTTTCTTAAATTCTTGATGGAAAGGGCTATTAGAGAAAAAGTCAGAAGTACTAATTTTATTCTGTGTATTAGCATATTGAGAAACTTTTGATACAAATTCATTCTTTAGTTCTTTTTCAATAACAACAGATAATTTCATTTGAACACTTATTTTAGATAAATCAAGCTGTTGTTTATTTTTAGTTAATGTTTTATATGCAGCGTAGATAGAAGATGTAGTCTGTGCTCCATTGACAATTTGTAAATTTTCAATGCTAATAATTTGATTATTTTCAGTTATAATATTCGTAGCTGTTGCTGTTAATCCGTTATTATATGCGAAAAACATTTCTGGTTGAGTATCGATGGTGTTACGTAATCCTTTATTTACTCCTCCTCTAAATTGTAAGAAAGTTCTTACATTTTGTTCAAATAATTTTTTCCCAAAATTTTCATATATATCAACTATTTGTTTTCCTGTTAAGAACGTTAAATATGATTCATAAGAATTAGAGCTACTGCTGATCTTTAAGAAAGGTAAATTGACATCTACATTAAAACTACTTGTCTCATTCTCTGATAGATAAATTTTATATAGATATTCAATATCTATTACTCTATATTCTAATACTACATTATCAATTTTCTCAGAGTCTAAAGACTGTAAATTTCTTGTGGCTTTTCCATCTGTAATAACAATAAAGATGACTTTGCCTATTTGTTGACTTTCAAACTTTTCATATATTTCACGAGCTAGTTCATAAGACTCATAAGCTTCTTCCATCTCTCTATATAATCCATTAACTGATTTTTCAAAGAATTTTTTTAATCTTTTAAATTTTGTCTCAATATCATCTTTAGTAAGAGTACGGATAGTATCTTCTTGAAAAAAATTATTAACTAGCAAATATAGGTATTGTCTTTCTTGATCATAATCATAACCGCTTACTTCCATTCCAATTTTTTGATATTCTGCAAGTATATAATCATTACCAATATCTCCTGTTGCTTGTAAAGATTCACATACTTTTTCAAAAAAGACAGCAGAACGCATCAAATCTCTACTTTCAGCTTCAGAATAAATAAGTTGCATAAATTCATTATGGAAACTTTCTAGTTTGTGTAATTCACTCATTGTTATTCTCCAAATTCTTCAACAATACCTTCTTGAATATGTCTAATTAAAACACTATTTGCTTTAACTTTGATAGTATTGGATCTATCATAAGGTGTTCCATGAAAGCTTATTCCAAATCCAACTAGTGGAATATATTTTGCCTGATCAAGAGTAGTTTGAGAAAAATTAGGTTCGATAAAATGAAGCATTAATAATGGATTTTTTCTCATTTCACGAGCTTTTTTTCGATCTGAGCCAATTTCATCACGTATTGTTTGAGGGAGAGAGAGGGATTCAGCATTTCCACTAGATATCTGACGGTTATTTACTTCTAAGTACTCTCCTTTATCTTGAAATTTTCTTTGTTGTAAATGAATATTTAGCTCTTTTATCTTATTATATGGTTGCCCTTTTCCACTAAATATAGCGATATCCCATACTACATCTCTTTCTTCCAAATATTTTTTAACAAACTTTATAGGCATTTTTGTTGTAATACTTAAAATACTATCATTATCTTGCTGAGGTGGATAACATTCAAATTGCTTAATAAAGTCAATGACTACTTGTTTATTAATAGAACGCCATAAATAGTTTTTCTGAATTTGCTCATATTTTTGATGAGTAAGTAATGTTTCTATTAAATTTAAAGTCACTTTAATATTATTATCATTTACTTTTGGTATTTTTGATATCCAACTAGTTTCAACTTCTCTACCATCTAGATTCATATGTAGATAAAAATCTTCTGTACTTTGTGATTTATTTTTAGCAGTAACTTGCAAAAGGCTACCCGGATGTGTACGTACACATAACCCAAATTCTTTTGGGGTTTTCTTTAATTCTGACATTACTTTAAAATCTTCAAAGAGCTCTCTAGTAGCAGAAATAATTTCACAAAAATTATCAACCATTATTGAAGTTGTATAAATTTGACATAAGTCTTCATATCCTTGACGATAGCCGAACCAACGCCCCATTTGCATAAGAGTGTCGTAAAAAATAGTTGTTCTTAAAAAATAACTAATACTTAACCCTTCAATTGTAAATCCACGAGCTAAACTTTGACCACCAACAACAATTGCATAAGTAGGATTTCCTTTTTTCTTATATTCTAGTTTATTTTCTTTAACACCTTGATGAACTTCTCGTACAACAATTTTTTTCACACATTGTTGTAGTTCTTTTAGAATGTCTGACCACAATGGTTTATTATCTATTTCATATTTTTCAAAATTTGAGTATAAATATCGTACTCTTTTATCATATTTTTGGGCATCCTCTAAACCACCATAAGCACTTATGGACTCTTTTATAGATTCTAGATATTGCTGAATATGATAAGATATCTGTTTGTGTATATCAGTAAATCTTGAAGCATGCACAAGCATACTGTTATGTTCAGAAATCTGCCCTCTTAACCGTCTAACAGCAATATTTAATATAAACTCATGAATTGCTTCTATTAAGCTCTTTGGTAATTCTTCTACTTCAAAATCTTTGTTATGTTTTAAGGGAAGTATATCTTGATAATCGTCAATTACCCTAATATGCTTCTGAGTTTCATCGGTGAAGATTTTTTCTGCACCAAAATAATTATTTGGTGCGTCCAATGCATAAATGAAATCTTTAGGAAATAAATCTTTTTCATCGCTGTGCGTAGCCTCATCATTAATAAAAACATTTGCATAAGGGGTTGCGGTATAGGCTACATAACTTTTTCTTGTAAAAAGCCCTAATATTTCCCTTAATTTCCTATTAATTGCTGTAGGGTCCATATCTTCTTTAGATGTATCAATTGAAGCATAATCAGATTCATCATCAATCATTAGCATTGCATGTTCAATATTTCCATTTTTATACTGACTTCTTAACCAAGTAATAACATTTGTTAAAGTTGTAGTGTTTTTCTTAATTACTAGTACTACAGGCGTAGCAATAGTTTCAAAATTAAGTCCTTGTGATGCTGTTGTAGCATCTCTTTTATTAAAATCAGCATCTATGGTAGTTAAACTTACTGGCTTAAGTTTTTGTGAATTTCCTATTCCTACACCAGTTTGCTCACTTCCTGTTGCACCAATAAAATCATTATTAATGCGCTCTTGAGTTTGAGATCTTAAAATATTTGTACCTCCAGCAACCACTACAATAAATTTGTATCCTGCATCTACTGCTTTACAAATCAAATTAGTATAGTTTCCAGTTTTTCCTGACTGCACATGTCCAACCACCATACCTCTAATATCAAATACTTTAGTATTAGGATTTTCAAGATTATCAAGAATATTATCTGTATCAGTATCAATAGTTTGTACTACTGATAAAGGTAATTTTCTTTTCAAATAATTTAAATTTCTTTGAGAATAAAAATTATTACTTTCTTGTTTTAGTTTATTTGACCACCAAGAGGTATCTCTTTTATGAGCACTATCCCCCTGAATTAATACTCCTTGGTGTAATTTCACATTAAATTGAGTTTCAAGCTCTTGTTGTAATTTTGTAAGCCAATCATCATTTGGAAAATGTATAAATTCAGATTCTTCACAATGTACCATGCTACAAAAAGTAGGTTTAGTTATTTCTTCCCATAATTTTTTACAGGTTCTAATTTCTTTAGAGATATCTTCTTTTTCAAGATAAATTTCTTTATTTTGTTGTATAGAAGTAAGTTGATTTAATACAAATTTTTTTATGATTTCATATTCTTTCATAAGATTATCCTTATATTTCTTTAATTAATTCTGTTTGTTTAAAGCGTTCAATCCATTCTTCATCAAATCCATTAGCGCGTAATGAATTAATGATTGTATTTAGCTCTTCCTTGGATAATCTATTCTGTTTGATAGAATGAGGAGATTTTTGCATTTCTGCTTGAATAGTAGATAGTGGTAAAAATGATTCTAATCCTTCATAAAATAATTTAAGAAGTTCATAATCTTCTTTATGTAATTTCTCTTTTAATTTTTCTAAAAGAGGATGTCTCGTATTGATTCGAAAACTAACTTCATTATTTTCAATATATTTCGTCCAGAACCGCACTATTGTTTTATCTTCTATTTTTCTACCTCTAGATTGAAAAGGTTTAAAAGAAGTCTTTGTAACATTGGTAATAATTCTTTTTAACTCTTCTTTAATTGGAGGTATTGGATGAGCGGTAGATTTTTTAACATCTATTCCCCAATATTGATCCTGATCATTAGAAATATCTATTTGTATTCTAGCTAGCTTATGAGCATCTGTTGCTTTATGTAATCCCCACCAAGTGCCATGAATGAGTAACCTTTTTTCACGATATAAATAAAATCCTTGTGATTTGATATACCCATCATCAGTTGCATATTTTTCCCACTGTTCTTGAGTAACTTTACTATGGTGAGGCAGAATATAAGGAGAGATACTGTAAGATTTTTTGTCTATTTTTAAATGTTCTGTAGGAAGTTGAGATGTTGCAGGATGATTGCTATGGAATGGGTTGAATGGACTCAATGCTTCATTATTAACTGTAATAGTGACGCTTTTACCAAAAGATTTTTCTTCTAAAAAACGATGAAATACAAGAGAGAGGTGATTTTTCATTTTATAAATTAGGTGAGAAAGTTCTTTATCGACAGTATAGCGGTCTATTTTTTCCCAGATTACCAATGTTCCACTATTACAATCATACAATTTTTTATAAAGCCGATTTTCTCTAATATCGTCTAATTGTAAAATTTGTAATTCCCAACTATTTTTTTCTGCAATAAAATCTAAGTCCCAACATCGTATGACAATATGATTATTTCTTTTTGAAGCTACTATTAGTTTCTTACATTGTGAAAATGATGCTGTTTTTAGTCCTAAACCATAGCGACCTAAATCATTTTTTGAGCGTTGTTCATAAGGGCTTTTTGTTGCAAGACGCATAGCTTCTGTTAGCTCATATTCGTTCATACCATGCCCATTATCAAATATTGATAGTTCAATATTATGATTATCTGGAATAACTATGATATCAATATGCTGAGCGGAAGCACTAATACTATTATCAATAATGTCTGCTATCGCTATTTCAAAGGTATATCCTATATCTCGTAATGATTCTACAAAATTTGAAATATTAGGATTGACAATCTCGGTTTTCATCGAGCACCCTCACAATTTCTCGTGCAATTTTTTCTACAACAGGAACAACTACCGAATTTCCTGCTTGTTTATATAGTTGCCCTTTTGCTAATTTACTAGGTAATAAAAAATTTTGGGGAAATCCCTGCAAATTAAAACACTCTTTAGGAGTTAATCTTCTAGGAATGTCTCCATCTAATATAATAGGAACATTATGTCCTCCACTTCCCATATTAGCAGTTAGAGTAGGACAAACATTAGATTTATTTTCTCTTACATAATATCGTCTATATTGATAGACTCTATTTGGATTAGTAACTGATTGGATAATTTTTTGATGTATTTCATTCTCTTTATTGGTATAAAAATCTTCTTTTGTAGTTGTAGAGTTATCAAGAAAATCACGAAAGTTAGTACTTAAATTTTTGTTTGGGGTAGGTATAGTAAACTTTGAAGATAAATACTGAGAAAATAAAATATTATTTATTTCATTTAATGTAATTGGTTTAGGGAAAAAATATTCACCTTCATTAGCAAATCCTACAATATAAATCCTCTCTCTTCCTTGTGGAATATCTGAATATTCAGCGGCATTTAAAATAAAGGGGATAAAAGAATAATTTAATCCTTGTACTGTTTTTTGTATTCTTTCGAAGGTTTTTCCCTTATCATGAGTTACCAGTGTCTTTACATTTTCTAAAAAGATTGCTTTGGGTTTTAATTCATCTATAAGTCTAGCAACTTGAAAGAATAGTTGTCCTCTTTCATCATTGAAACCACGTCCATGTCCTGCTAAAGAAAATGGTTGACAGGGAAATCCTGCGGTTAAAATATCAATTTTTTCAACTTGATTTATTGAAAGATCTTTTACATCTCTTTCAAAAAGAGTAACTGTTTTATGATTACTTCTATATGTCAAACACGCATTTGAATCAATCTCATTTGCCCAACGAACATCCTGTCCTGCATTAATAAATGCTTGACATATTCCACCTACTCCTGCAAATAAACTACCGACACTATACATATAATAATAGAAAATTCAATTCCAATGAATATTTAAAATATACTCAGGATAGTAACACAACAATTCAGAAATAATAAAAAACAGCCATACTATTTAAGTATAGCTGTAACTATTAATCTATTTAAAAAATATTATATCCAAAAAAAACTAACATACTTAAAATAGCACATACTGTTAACACTGAATAACCTAAAGTCCCCATAATAAATCTCCTTAAAAGTTAAAAATTCTTGTTTATTTTATAACTATTTTTTCAAAATGCAAACAAAGGATTAACTTT
>PDWI01009822.1_pt1 | contig 10878 bp, 8 predicted proteins | sample 1430891 | NCBI WGS metagenome assembly PDWI01 (sample SAMN01162508, study PRJNA174530) | Oral metagenome, whole genome shotgun sequencing project. | biome: Marine environment; feature: Marine mammal; material: Swab sample of the gingival sulcus; isolation source: swab sample of gingival sulcus... | reverse complement strand
AGTCCAGATAGCATCTTCGGTTATTTTGCCATTTTTATCAAAAATATCTTTGATATCTACAGACATAGTAAAATTAATATTATCTAGACTTTTAACATAGGCAGTGCTATTGTCAGGGCCATCTGTTGATATTTCAAATTTAGTTATCATGTTTGTATATTTAGTGGGTAAAATTCTTTTTACATTATCCCAAATATATTTATGTTTAGCATCAATTTTGCTATTTTTGTTAATATCTATACGTGTATCTGAATTATTCTTAATAAGCTGCCCGTTTTTTATATTATAAAGAGATAACTGAATTTCATCTTCTGATTTTCCAAGAATTTCTTCTGTACTAAGTCCAAATTTACTAATAATTGAATCGGATTTTTCTATGAAAATATCATATTCTTCATCTTCCATTTCTTCATAATTTTTATCAGCTAAATTAATTAACTCATTATACTGCTTCGATGATATTTTTGATTTCAATGTTTCTGCCGCATCTACCAAAGTTATTATAGGAATATCATACCCCTTAATTCTCAGCAGATTATACGCTTTAGACTTTATTTTCAATGACTCAATAATATCTTTTTCTGATTTTTCTTGTGATATTTTAAATAATTCTACTATATCATTAAATTCTTTATCGCTTAATTTTTTAGAATCATAACCAAGTATATCTTCAAATAAAATTACAAACGATATTTCTGGGTCGAGCTGAGCTTCTTCTTTTATATCAATTGATAATGTCTGCTCTGTTTTCTCTTTTAATATTTCGCTATCAAGTGTTATAACATCTTCTTTATTAATAGTTTTTACTTCTTTACTATTTGTTTTTATGTTATTATTAGTTGTCATAGCAGCTTCAGATGGTGTGCATGCTGTAACCAACAAAACCATAATCAATAGCGGTAGTATTGTTTTTTCATAAATTTTCTCCTCATTAGATTTTTTATCTTATTTCATAAATGTCTATTTTTTTATTTTTAATAAAATACTCAGCAAAGCATTTACTATAAAAACCTGCTGAGTATTAGTTTATGATAACTTAGAAAAATAAGCTAGCACATTTAATAGGCATTATTTGTCTAATTCTTTGTATAAATCATCAATTTGTTTATCTAGTTTTTCATAATCAGCATCGCTAGCATCTTCAGGTAAGCTTTCTAATAATTTTTCAACTTGCTCATCAATTGCTTTTAGTGCATCTGACTCAGCTTGTGTCATTTGACCAGCTTTCACTAGTTCTGCATAATAATCTTCATATTCGACACTTCCTTCGTTTAGACTACTATAATAATTATCGACTTTATCAAATATTGTTTTATTAGCTTTGTCTACTTTTTCAATTTGGTCAAACAATTTTTCATATTCTGCATCAGTAAGGCCTTGTTCTGCCATTTTTTTATAGATTTTATTTATTTCATTTTGAGCTTTCATGAATTGGTCAATTTCTTTATTGCTAAGTACACCTATTTCTTTTAACTCTTTTTTCAGTGTTCCCAAATCAATCTTCTCATAAATTTCATCCATCTCTTTGTAAAGTTCATTTAATTTTTTCTCAAGCTCTAAATTTAAGTGACTTTCATCATCGCTAATTTTATCAAATATCTGATCAAGTTCATTTTCTATAACGATAAGTCTATCTCCTTCTTTTTCAGTAATAATACCCTCGCCAACCAATTCTTGAATCTCCTGTTGATGTTCTTTTGCATATTCTTCTTCATTAACTTCTTTATTATATGGTGCATCTTCTAAAGAATTATAATACTTATCTACTTTATCAAATATTACTTTATTATCTTCATATATTTTATTTTCATCTGAAATCAGCTTATTAAGAACTTCATCACTTAAATTTTTTTCCTCTAAATCATCATATAATTTCATTATCTTATCGATAGCATCATTACATTGCTTTAATTCTGCTTTTGTTAAGACTCCGTTTTTAATTAATTCATCATCTAAACACTGACCGCCCACTTCTTCTATACATTGATTTTTTGTTTCACTACTATTCATCTCATCAGCGTGTACTACTCCGCCTCCAAATAAACTTCCTAATCCTATAATTGTTCCTAATCCTAATACTAATAATTGTTGCTTTTTCATGGTTTTACCATCCTTTCTTTTTTCGCGTTCTACAAGCGATGAGCAGAAAAATAATTTATAACTAATATGATGCTTGTATTATAATTAACTATAAAGTGCTTTTCTATTGATCGTGCCAGCGCGATAATTGTAACGCCATAGGCGCGGAATGAGTTCGTATCGCGAGTGCAATTTTTCAAACGCATGTAGATAGCATTTAATTTTAAATTAATAGTGATACTGAACTATCTTAAGTTCTGTACTAATCATACCAAGAAAAAACAATAAAAGTTACCGTAAAGCTGTCAATAAAGTGTCATAAAACTGTAAATAACATTATCTTTTAAATTTCAAAACAAAACTAACACCATCCCTTTTATTTTTTAATTCAATATCCCTACCACTTAAAATAAGTATTTCTCTAGCCATAGCTAACCCTATATCTGAACTAAAATCCCCTTCAGAATAAAATTTATCAAATATATGTTTTTCATTTTCTAAGGATATTTTTTTCCATCATTATATACTTCTATGAATATATTTTTTTGTAACTATTCAGTCGAGTAGTAAAATTCATGTCATTCAGAGGAGAAACGACGTAGGAATCTTAGGACTTTTACCACTTAAACCGCGTTAATATTCCTACATCGTTCCTCCTCAATATGAGCTTCCCGTCGAAAGCTTCGCTTTCTTTGGTCAGTCGCGCTAGCGCGCTCAATGCCAAAATTATAGAAAATTAATTTAAATGCAAGCATTTACTCACATTTCTATAATTTTGTCGCTCATCGCTGTTTAGTTCACGAAAATGACACGGCTTTTTTAGCTTAACTTAACAGTTACATCTTCACTAATATTATGATATAATAAAATAAATTTTATTAATAGTGTCTACAATCATATATTATAATGACATTTGTCACATTGTAAGGAATTTTTATGTTAAATCTTCTAAGTAAAAGCCTATTAACAATAATATGTATTTGCTATGCCATTAATTTTAGCGATTATAACACGCTTGCCCTGACGGCTTTAAGTGCTATCTCTTGCGCGCTCGTAATTGAACTTTTAAACAAGAAAATCGCCTTAACAACGCTAATTATATTTAGCATTAGTTCTTTATTTTTTCCCTTATTACTTTATTTTTCACCACTGGTAATAGAACCTTGCCACAAATTTAAAAAAATAGTTTTAATCTTACCGATTGTTAGTCTACTACTAAAACAACAATTTGATTTGCTGTTACTTTGCCTGATTTTACTAGCCTATCTTATCGGCATAATCTTAGCTGAACTCGATAAATATAAAAATATCGTTTATGAAAAAGAAGATATATTAAATTCCACACTTAGCCAAAGCAAAAAACAAGCATTACAATTATTATCGGAAAATGAAAAAAACAAAGAAATTGCCATACTAAGTGAGCGAAATAAAATTGCTAGAATAATACACGATAGTGTCGGGCATACAATAGCTAGCGCTATTATCCAAACAGAAGCAATGAAAGCCCTAGCCAATCCCGAACTGTTAGAACCAATTGATAATTTACAAGAAAATTTAAAAAGCGGTATGAGTGATATTAGATTGTCACTACACCAACTTCACGATAAGTCGATTAATTTAGAATTATGCTTAAAAGAACTTACTGCTCAATCCGAAATGCTGGATATTGAAATGAAATATAAGCTACATAGCGAATTATCCTACGATGCAAAGACAACAATTATTTCTTTAATTAAAGAGTCTATTACCAATTGTCTAAAACATTCAGCTGCCGATAAAATGCAAATAACACTAATTGAAATGCCAAAACATTTAAGCATTACTATTATTGATAACGGCAAAGAGCAAACGGATAATTTTAAAAAAGGCTTAGGTTTTCATTCTTTTAATGAATTTGCTCAAAAGCATAATGGCAATTTTAATGTCGATTTTACAAATGGAGCAAATTTAATGTTTTTACTCGAAAAAGAAACTTTATTAGAAAGGTAAATTGCAATGAAAAAAGTTATTATCATCGATGATGACGCCATCGTTAGACAATCATTAAGTTCTATTTTAACGGCAAAAGGCTATCAGGTCGTTGCCAATGGCAAAAATGCAAATGAAGCAGAAAATTTATATTTTCAGCACAAGCCCGATATTATCTTAATGGATATTAGAATGAACAACAGCAATGGGCTAACAGCTAGTCAAAATATTCTTGCCAAAGACAAAGATGCCAAAATTCTACTGTTAACAACTTTCCACGACCAAGAATATATAGATAAGGCAATGCGCTTAGGCTGTAAAGGCTACATACTTAAAGAAAATATCAGCGATATTGCCATTACCATAGAAAGTGTACTCAATAATAAAATGGTCTACGACCAAGAAATCATTCAAAGCATAATCGGTAATAAATTTAAATCAGAAATGCCCGATAATTTTTCAGAAAGAGAAAATGAAATCTTAAAATTAGTTGCCGACGGCTTAAATAATAAAGAAATCGCCCAAGAATTATTCTTGAGCGAAGGAACTGTTAGAAATTATATTTCTATTATGTTATCTAAATTAAATCTACGCGATAGAACGCAATTAGCCGTTTATTATTATGATCCTAAAACCGCTCTAGCAGCAGCGAGTCGCGCCACTGGCAAGCGATATGGGGAGCAAGATACATAAGCTAAACCAATTTTTTCAAAGAAGGCAATCGATGCTGGGTCACCACCGTGTTCACCGCAAACACCCAATTTGATTTCCGGTCTTACCACTTTTGCCTTAGTCACTGCCATCTCAACTAAAGCGCCAACACCTTCTTGATCTATCGATTCAAACGGGTCTCTAGCATAAACTTCTTTATCTACATATTCACCGATGAATTTAGCGGCATCATCGCGAGAAAAACCGAGTGTCATCTGTGTTAAATCATTAGTACCAAAAGAGAAAAATTCAGCTTTTTCGGCAATTTTATCCGCCGTAAGTGCTGCTCGCGGTACTTCTATCATTGTACCAACTTTATAATTGAATTCCTGTTTACTTTCCGCTTGTACCGCTTTCACAACAGCGTGCGTTTGCTCAACTAAAATTGCGAGTTCCTTTTCACTACCAACTAAAGGAATCATAATTTCTGGTTCAACGGATATACCGTTTTTAATACATTCAACTACGGCAGTTGCAATCGCCTTTACCTGCATTTGATAAATTTCTGGATAAGTAATTGCTAATCGACAACCCCTATGTCCGAGCATAGGATTCACTTCTTTCAAACGATTAATTTGAGCATTAAGCTTTTCAAATTCCATACCTAATTCATTAGCAAGTTCCTTAATTTCCTCTTTTTCCGTCGGTAAAAATTCGTGTAATGGTGGGTCGAGTAATCTAACCGTAACAGGTTTTCCTGTCATAGCTGTAAAAATATCGATAAAATCTTGTTTTTGATAAGGTAAGAGTTTAGCAAGCGCTTTTTCCCTCGCTTCTAAATCCTTAGCGACTATCATTTCACGCACCGATTTAATTCTTTCTTTATCAAAAAACATATGCTCTGTACGGCAAAGTCCTATTCCCTCAGCACCGAATTCTAATGCTTTTAAGGCATCGACTTTATTGTCAGCATTCGCCCTAATTTTTAATCGTCTAAATTCATCCGCCCACGTCATAATTTTTACAAAATCATCGGTAAATGCCGAGCTGACCGTTTTAACTTCACCTGCATAAACGATACCTGTATTACCATCTAAGGAAATTACATCACCAGTTTCAAATTTTCTTTCACCGAGCATAAAGTAGCCTTGGTTTTCAAAAACCTTAATCTCACTACAACCACTAACACAGCATTTGCCCATACCACGAGCGACAACAGCTGCATGTGAGGTCATACCACCACTAGCAGTAAGAATGCCAACCGCTGAAATCATGCCTTCTATGTCCTCTGGTGACGTTTCAGCCCTAACTAAAATTGCCTTTTCCCCATCTTTTTTCGCTTTTAAAACAGCATCAGCATCAAAATAAATCTTACCTGCTGCCGCACCTGGTGAAGCAGGTAAGCCCTTAGTAAGCTGTTCTGCTTTAGCAAGTTCTTCAGATGAGAAACTAGGATGTAATAATTGTTCAATCTGTTCTGGTTCTATACGCATAATCGCTTCTTTTTTATCAATAATGCCTTCTTCCACTAATTGTACGGCGACAGCTAAGGCTGCTTTTGCCGTTCTTTTCGCCGTTCTCGTTTGTAAAAGAAACAATTTGCCCTTTTCTATTGTAAATTCTATATCTTGTAAATCCCTATAATGTTTTTCTAATTGCTCACTTAAAGCTACAAATTGTTCATAAGCAGCTGGAATCAAATTTTTAAGTTCTTTAATATCAACTGGTGTTCTAATACCAGCAACGACATCTTCGCCTTGAGCATTAAGTAAAAATTCACCAAAAAGAACATTTTCACCTGTCGCAGGATTGCGCGTAAAAGCAACACCTGTTCCCGAATCTTCACCCATATTACCAAAAACCATAGATTGAATATTAACCGCTGTACCAATTTTGTCATCAATATTATTAAGCTTACGATACACTTTTGCTCGTTGATTATTCCAAGAATCAAAAACAGCACGTACTGCACCAATTAATTGTTCTTTTGGTTCTTCGGGAAAAGCTTTACCTGTTAACTTTAAAACAAGTGCTTTATAATCTTTAATAATCTCTTTTAACTGCTCCGCTGTAAGCTTAGCATCACTTGCAATACCTGCTGATTTTTTAGCAGCGTTTAAAATCATATCAAATTCATATTTTTTAATACCGAGTACAACATCACCATACATCTGAATAAATCGTCTATAACTATCATAGGCAAAACGCTCATTTTCTGTTAATTTAGCAAGCCCTTTTGTTACTTTTTCATTCAAGCCAAGGTTTAACACGGTATCCATCATACCAGGCATAGAAATCGCAGCGCCTGAACGTACAGAAACCAACAACGGATTATTGGCATCACCAAATTTTTTATCCGTATTTTGTTCTAATTTCTCTAAATAACTATCAATATCAGCAAGTAAACTTTTTGATAATTGATTGTCATTAGCAAAATAATCATTACAAGCTTCCGTTGTAATTGTAAAACCATCGGGTACAGGCAAGCCTATTCTCTTCATTTCAGCAATATTTGCACCCTTACCACCAAGCAAAGCCTTGAGTTTTGCACTTCCTTCTGCAAAATCATACACCAATTTTTTCACTACTATCCTCCTAATTGAGCAATAAAAACCTAAACCGAAGTAATTCACCTATATAATACATCATAATTACTTTTTTGTAAATAGTTTATGCTTAATAATTAACATTTTTGTTTCCCTCTGGGGACGGTTCTTTTTGGATCAATAATAACCAATTAGGACAGACCTATGCCTCTTAGTAGTAACATATTAAACTATCTCCCCAAAATATAATAAAAATATTCCCAACAATAAAATCCTCACAGGCTAAAGCCTCAAGATAACATTGTTGGGAATATTTTAATTTACTATAAATTGTAATATTATAATTTATAAAAAACAAATTATAAAAAGTTTTTACTATTAAAAACTATATTCACCTGCTACATTAGTGATAAAAATCAAATCACAATCACCAGTATTTTTATAATTATTTGCTATTTTCGCTCTTATTTTATAAATATCATGAGCAGACAATTCAATATCACTATTAGCGATATTTTCATATTGATTGTTATTAAAAGATTTTATAAAATGCTGACTATCGAAATTAACAAATACAGCACTACCATAACATTCAGCATACATTAAATACTCATTATAATCTTTAAAAATTTTATTAACTTCTGATTTTCCTAATTTTTGTTCTTCAGCATACCACTGATATAAATTATTTCTTAAATTAGTATTATGTAGTGAAGGATTTTTGGCTATAATACTATGTTTTTTAAACATTTCTACTATATTTAGATATGATTTTTTTCTTTTAATATATTCTATGCGTATTTTATCAACCATATATTTATTAACAATTAATAATGTATAATTATTATACTCATCCATGTATTCACGACCAAAAGTTTCAAAAATAATTGAACGTAAAACTCTACCATTATTTTGATATTCTCTTGCCTTATCTACTGATTTAAAAGATATACTACTATTTTTAAATAAAATATTATAATCACATAAATTATCAAAATAAGCAGCTAATTGTTCTATAGAAGTTTGTGCTAAAATTTTAATCAGCGTTTCATTGTATTCTGAATAATAAATTATTGGTGCTGACATAATAACCCTTCTCTCATATCAATATAATAATTCCTATTAACCACCGTCATACATTATATCAGAACGAGAAAATTAAAACAAGCGTATTAACCCTAATATATAATTAATCCTAACAACTAACATGAATAATCAACTAATCAGTACTGTCATACAAAATACTATTAAATTCCCATAATAATACTAGTCACTTCACTACGCGCTCGTGCATGAAACTACTTCTCTATATGATAACGCGGATTAACTAAATAATCAGGTCAAATTAATAATTATACCTAAAATAAATTTAAAAACATTATTTACAAGATATATACTTAATGATATAATTAATGCGACTAAAGATTGAAGCAAACAACTTTGTTTGCTTATTTCTTTTTGGAGGTATTTATGACAAATAACCAAAAATTAAAAGTTATTATTTTACTTGGGCGAATAATGCTTCGTTCTGGAGCAGAAACATATAGGGTTGAAGATACCTTAAACCGTATTGCTTATTCACAAGATATAAGTAGCTTTCATACTTTTGCTATTCCAACAGGAATTTTTATCAGTTATATGGATGGCGATAGAGAAATTCAAACTTTACTAAAAAGAATAACAAAAATTTCAACAGATTTAGAAAAACTAGATTCAGCTAATGAATTTGCTCGTAAACTAACTATTAATCCTACTATGAGTTATGATGATGCAATGACAGAAATTGAAAGAATAGAAGCAACTAAAAAATACTCATTATTAGAAAGTAATCTTATGGCTTCCTTTGCTGGTAGTCTATTTGTACTTATGTTTGGTGGAAATTTAATCGAAGCAACCCTTGCTTATATTTCCTCTATCGCTTTACTTTTTATATTGAATTTTCTTGATACAAACTTTTTTATTAAAAATATGTTCGGTGGCTTATTAACAGCAGTTTTTGCTCTCTTTTTTTCGAAGATTTTTAATAATCTTGGTTATCAAATTAATACAGGTTTTGTAACAATTGGTCCATTAATGCTTTTAGTTCCAGGAGTAGCTTTGACAGTAGGGATTAAAGATGTAATTTCTGGAGAATTAATCGCTGGCAATGCTCGTATAACAGAAGCACTATTCACAGCAATTGCTATAGCAATTGGCGTAGGGGTGATTTATGTTGGATTTTAAAGAATTAGGTTTACAATTTATTTATGCCTTTATTGCAGTCTATGGTTTTGCCGTACTCTTTAATTCACCACGCAAATTAAATGCTTATAGCGCTTTATCTGGTGCAACAGCTTGGATTTTTTATAAAATATTAGCAAGTCTCGACAATTCAATTATTGTCCCATACTTTGCTGCTAGCTTTCTTTTAGCTTTAATATCAGAAATATACGCCAGAATTTTAAAACATCCATCTATTGTTTTTACTATCCCAGCATTAATACCTTTTGTACCAGGCTATGGTATTTACTATATGATGATAGACTTAATGAATAAAAACTATGAAAAAGCAATACAAATTGGTGCAGAATCGGTGTTTATTGCAATAGCCCTTGCGAGTGGAGTCATCGTAGCTACTTCCTTTGCAAGAATAATATTCCATAAAAAACGTTTTAGACTAGTTAAAAAAGGATAATCAGGAGAAATTTCGATGAATCAAAATATACTTTATCAGATAATTATAATCATAATACTATTATTATTAATATATTTTCCAATAAAAGACTTATTAAGAAAGAAGAAAAATAATAATATCGATAGAAATACATTAATAAAATATATCTTATTCATTTTATTGATGATCATACTTTTAATCGGTAGAATTCCAATAATTATGAATGTATTGTCACAAAAGTAAGTTGTCTCGCTCTGTCATCTTGAGGAATAAAGTGATGTAGAGATCTTAAGCGGGATTTAATACTCTCTTCAAAAGATATTCTCGCCTTTTGTCATTCAGAGCCGAAGGCGTAGGAATCTCCGTGAACTAAACAGAGATGAGCGACAAAATTATGAAAAATCAATAAAATGCTTGCATTTAAATTAATTTTTTATAATTTTGGCATTAAGCGCGCTAGCGCGACTGACCAAAGGAAACGAAGTTTCCGACGGGAAGTTTATAATAAAGTAATAAATAAAAATCACAATACTAACTAATTATCTTACGATTGAAACGCAACAACTTTTTTAAAGAATAAACACACAAAAATACTTTTCGCAAACGGCTACTTCACCTGCGCCACTAACTGCTTTGACTTGTAAGTTTCTAATATTAATCCTTCTAAAGAAGTCTTAATAAAAGAAACTTATCTACGTCAAAACAGTGGATTAGCTCTGGTTACGTGGTCGCTTTAATGTTTGCGAGAAAATATTTTTGTTCTGTTTGTTAAAAAAGTTCTTGCTGACAATCGCCAACACCAAGCCATGTCGGCAAAAAACATTGCCTCCTCTGAATGACACAGCTTTTATTATTTTAAGCCAAAATATACTTTTACATAATTAAAAACAGCCTACAACATGTAGACTGTTTTTGATAAACAAGCAGCGTCCTATCTTCCCAGGCAGTTGCCCGCCAAGTATTGTCAGCGCTGTGAAGCTT
>PDWI01009821.1_pt1 | contig 10879 bp, 12 predicted proteins | sample 1430891 | NCBI WGS metagenome assembly PDWI01 (sample SAMN01162508, study PRJNA174530) | Oral metagenome, whole genome shotgun sequencing project. | biome: Marine environment; feature: Marine mammal; material: Swab sample of the gingival sulcus; isolation source: swab sample of gingival sulcus... | reverse complement strand
TTGGCCCAACAGTATGCGAACTCGAAGGACCTATGCCAATTTTATATAAATCAAAAATACTAATCAATTTTGTGCCTATTATTGTTTACGTTATAATCATGAGATGATAATTAAAAAAATGGCACAAAACAAGTGTCTAGACAGGATAAGACGATTTTAAGCAAAAGAGGAAATAATGATTGAAACTTACAATGATGGAAATAACACTTACAAGCCCAAGTTAGGCAAAGAAACTTGGATTCATGAAACCGCTGTCGTTATTGGCAAAGTTACTTTGGGCGAGGAAGTTTCCATTTGGCCTTATGCCGTTATTCGCGGTGACGTTAATACGATAAAAATTGGTAACTACAGCAATGTCCAAGATGGTACCGTCATTCACGCCACTCACCCAAGTATTTACAACGAAACGGGTTATGCTACGATTGTTGGCGACGAAGTTACCGTTGGTCACAGTGTCATTTTACACGGCTGTCAAATCGGTAATCGGGTACTCATTGGTATGGGGTCTACCATATTAGATAATAGTACTATTTCCGATGACATTATTATTGGGGCAAATAGCTTAGTACCCATGAACAAAACCTTAGAAAGTGGTTATTTATATGTTGGCAGCCCTGTTAAGGCGGTGCGTCCACTAAATGATAAAGAAAAAGAATTTTTGCGTTATTCAGCTAAACATTACGCCAAGTTAAAAAACCATTATCAACCTACTGAAAAATAAATAGTTTATGACAATTAAACAATTGCGCTATATTGTTTCGGTAGCCGATAACCAATTTAACATTTCCCATACCGCTGAAAAGCTCCACACTTCTCAGCCGGGTATTAGCAAACAAATCAAATTATTAGAAGAGAATTTGGACTGTGCTATTTTTGTTCGTAATGGCAAATCTTTACAAGGATTAAGCGAAAAAGGTAAAAAAATCATTCAGCAAGCACGCATTATTTTGGCAGAGTACGATAATTTACTCACCATTACAAAAGTTACTGAGAGTGAACAACAACACTTTAGTATCGCAACAACATCTACGCAATCTAACTATGTACTGCCCGCTGCCCTAAAACAATTTCACCAGCAGTATCCACAAATTCAATTAAATATCCAAGACGGTAACATGGATCAATTGATTGAAATTGGTAAAAACCGTGAGGCGGATTGTCTTATCTTATCGGGAATTAATCACAGCTTACAACGTCATTGGTTTCCCAATATGCTACTGATTCCTTGTTTTGATTGGTATCAATTATTGGTTTGTCACAAAGATAGTCCCTTGGCAAAGAAAAAAACGATTACCCTCGCCGATATCGCAGAGCAACCCATTATTACTTATCCGACCTCAAAGTATTTTCGCAGTGCCTTAGAAACACAACTATGCGAAGCAAAATTAGAAAACCGTGTTTTTGCCACATCTAATGATCCGAATACTATCAAAAAATATGCAGCATCAAATATGGGTATTGGTATTATTGCTCCAATGGCTTACGATAATGAAATCGATAAAGACTTGGTAGCCATTTCTCTGGATAAAATCTTACCTAAATGTACAACAATTATTGCTGTTGAACGACACAACATTGTCAAGCCTCATGTTTATCGTTTTATCCGCTTATTTGCACCGCACTTAAGCAGTGAAGAAATTGAAAACGCCATTAACAGCACCGATGATATTGACCCGGAAACGGTCCGACTGCCTGACCACATAGGGACTTGGGTCATTTAATGATTAATACCGTCATTCTGAGATATAGTCATGCTATAGGAAAGCTATAACGCCTAACTTAATGCCTTATTCCTGTTGAATGTTTCATTAAGTACAATGACAGATAATACAAAACAAAAATCATTACAAACAGAATTACGGCAGTTAAAGCAAAAGATACATCAGAAATGCCTAACACGCCATAACGAAAGCCATTAATGACATAAAGCAAAGGGTTGAACTGAGCAACTGTTTGCCAGAATGACGGTAGCATAGAGATCGAATAAAACACGCCACCCAAATAAGTTAAAGGGCCAAGAACAAAAGTCGGCACAATACTGACATCATCAAATGATTTTGCATACAACCCATTTAAAAATCCTGCAAACGAAAAAACAATTGCCGTTAAGATAGCAATAAAAATTGTCAAAACTAGATTGTCGATATGTATTTGAGTAAAAAACATTGAAACTGTTGCAACAATAACACCTACAAACAAACCACGTAATACACCACCCGTCACATAGCCAAAAATAATTAAGCTATCAGGCATAGGGGAGACCAGTTGTTCCTCAATGTTTCGATGAAATTTTGTACTAAAGAAAGACCCCGATACATTGGCATAAGCATTCATTAAAACTGCCATCATAATTAAACCCGGGGCAATATATTCAATATAGCTAACACCATCAACTTGTCCAATTCTTGAGCCAATCAATTTACCAAAAATCAAAAAATATAAGCTGGTATTAATCACCGGTGGCAATAAAGTTTGCGGCCAGATGCGAGCAAACCGTCTGATTTCTCGCAGTGTTAAGGTTAGGTACGCTACCCAATAGATATACAGTTTTTCTTTATTCATTTTATTTTTAGTTATTCTTCGCGAACCAATTAATCATACTTTATTTACCAAATGTAAAAAAAGCTCTTCTAAACGGTTTGACTTATTACGCATACTTTTTACCACAATGTTATGCTCAGCTAATTCAACAAATAGTGCTGTAATTCCCTGCCCTTTTTTAATAACCGCCTCTAAAGTGGTTTCATCACGTACAAATAGTTGATAACCACTAACCGCTAAATCACCTTTCCCGGAAAAGCCCTCAATATCCAGTATAATCGTTTCTTCATCTAAACGACTCAGTAGCGACTTCATATCGGTTTGTTCAATGACTTTACCATGGTTAATAATGGCAATATTTTTACAAAGCTGCTCAGCCTCTTCTAAATAATGAGTCGTTAAAATAATTGTGGTACCTTTTTCACGATTAATTTCTTGGATAAATTCCCACATAGAACGACGGATTTCTAAATCTACCCCCGCCGTTGGTTCATCTAAAATCAGAAGTTTTGGTTCATGAATCATTGCTCTTGCTATCATTAATCGACGTTTCATACCACCTGACAGTCGTCCGGCAGGTGTTTTACGCTTGTCCAACAAATCCAATTTTCCAAGATAGTAATCTAATTTCGGTTTAACCTTGCGTCGAGATAGTCCATAAAATCCCGCTTGATTATAAATAATTCCCTCTACCGTTTCAAAACCATTGAAATTAAATTCTTGGGGAACAACGCCAATCTGCTTTTGAGCTTCGTACAGCTGTGTATCAATATCGTAGCCCAAGACCTTAACTGTACCAGAGGATTTGTGAATTAACGAGGTTAAAATCCCAATCATCGTTGATTTACCTGCACCATTTGGGCCTAATAAAGCAAAAAAGTCGCCCTGCTTAACTCGTAAATTCAGACCATTTAATGCAGTAAAACCATCAGAATAAGTTTTGTGTAAATTTTTTATCTCTAGGGCTAACATAGTTCTCTAACTGCTTTTTCCAAACGATTCAACCCCTCAGACAGCAAGTCCTCACTGGTTGCCAAGTTAATACGAATAAAGTTCTCATCCCCAAAATCTTTGCCATCGGAAACGGCGATACCAAAAGATAATAAGTATTCATGAAAATCAGTAAACCCCTTTTCCTTAGCTTTAATATTGGCTGTCGTAGCATTTACCCAAGCTAAAAAAGTTGCCTCTAACTTATTCATCGACAATAAAGGCATTTTCTGAATACGTTGATAGCAATACTCCGCATTTTTACGCAAATGAATAAGCTGTTCACTTAGCCATGCATCACCATATTCGTAAGCCGCTTCAGTTGCGACAAAACCGAGAATATTAACGCCACCTACTAAGCCCTTTAGCTGTGTTTTAAATTGTTTTCGTAGTTCACTGTCTTCAATGATGGCATAAGAACAATTTAGCCCTGCAATATTAAAGGTCTTACTGGCTGCCATTAAGGTCATCGTACGTTTTGAAACGTTTGGTGACAATGAGGAAATTGGGCGATAGGGTTTGTCTTTGTATAAAGCAAAATCAGCATGAATATCGTCAGAACAAATGAGCAAATTATGCTTTTCGGCAATATCCGCAAATTTTCGTAACTCTTGCTCATTGTAAACGGTACCCACTGGATTGTGAGGATTACAAAGGATAAGCATCTTGGTAGTAGCATCAATATTGCTTTCTAATTCCTCAAAATCGGGCGTAAAACGTCCATGATCGTTAATCATTGAATAAAAGATCATCTCACGCCCCAAAATTGGCGTAGCATTTTGTAAATGTGGATAAACAGGTAAAGCGGTAATGGCATGACTACCAACATCTCCCATAATGGCACGACAAGTATTTAAACTCGCCACAACACCAGGGACAAAACAAATCCATTCAGGTTTTATTTTCCAGTGATAGCACTTTTCCATTCTTTCAGTAATTAAGTGGCAAAGCTTTTTAGACTCTACACCATAGCCCAATACAGGATGAGATAACCGTTCTTTCAAAGCCTCAATAATAACCTCAGGAACCGCATAATCTGCGTCGGCTACCCACATGGGAATAACATCATCTGGATAAATATTCCACTTTTCGCTGTCACTATGTTGACGCTGATAATCTTTATTAAAATTTACCATTGTTATTTCTTCCTAAATTCTTTACAGCATGGTCAATTATATAGAAAAACAAAAGCCAGTAAAAACTGGCTTTTTATCAAAAAACGTAGATACCTCATTAATCAAAGTACCTTCATTATGTCATTTTTATAAATTTTATTAATCAAAACTAAGCAGATTGTTTACCTTTATAATCTTCGACAGCTGCTTTGATTGCATCTTCAGCCAGTACAGAACAATGAATTTTCACAGGAGGAAGCTCTAACTCATCGGCAATTTCTTTATTACTAATTTCTAAAGCCTCATCAATTGTCTTTCCCTTTACCCACTCAGTCAACAAAGAGCTGGAAGCAATTGCCGAACCACAACCATAAGTTTTAAATTTGGCATCTTCGATAACGCCTGTCGGATTGACTTCAATCTGTAAACGCATTACATCACCACAAGCCGGAGCACCAACGATACCTGTACCAACTTCTTTGTTGTCAGTATCTAGTGTACCGACGTTACGTGGATTTTCATAATGATCCATTACTTTATTACTATATGCCATTTTTTGTACCCTTAAATTACCTTAATTAAATATTATTCTATTATTATTCTTATGCTCTTATTTTGAGCAATTATTTCTAAATTTATTAATTCCTGCGTCAGAACCTACTAGCGTCTTAACTTAACATGTAAGCCTTCAATACTGATAAGCTGATCTTGTTCTTTAGATAAACGCCTAACTTCCGCTGACTCAATAACATCAGATAAACTCATGTCATGTAGAAAACCATAAATCCGCTGAGATAAATCAAACCATAACTCGTGTGTGATACATTTTCGTCCACCCTGACAATCCTCATGACCAGAACAACGTGTTGCGTCTAATTTCTCATCAACTGCATTAATAATATCAGCAATACTAATATCGTCTGGTTCTCGAGCTAAACGATAACCACCACCTGGACCACGTACACCTTCGACAATATCATATTTACGCAGACGTGAAAAAAGCTGCTCTAAATAGGACAGAGAAATTTCCTGTACTTCGGAAATTTCAGCCAAGCTAACTAATCTTTCATCTTGGTGCAACGCTAAGTCAATCATTGCTGTTACGGCGTAGCGCCCTTTTGTAGATAGTCTCATTTAATTTACCCTTACGTATTGTATTTCTCAACCTATGTTGTACTAAATCAGGTCTTTTATTTATTTCCTAGTATTCTACTACGATATTATCGTAACAACAATTCTTTTCAATTAAAAATTACAATTACATTGAGTTAAAGGATATTGATTATCAATAACTTATTTAATCGATACTCTTCATCCTATTTCTGCAACCAAAAGGTCAATGGTCCGTCATTTTCGAGTAAAACCTTCATATCTGCTTGAAAGATGCCGGTTTTAACAGAAAGTTGGGTTTTATCTTGAAAATGACTGACCAAATTATCAAATAAATATTTGCCTGTTTCCGGGTCAGCAACAGGATCAAATCCCGGACGGTTGCCCTTATTGGTTTCAGCGGGCAAAGTGAATTGTGGTACAAGTAATAATTCTCCCTGAGCTTGTTCAATATTTAAGTTTAAACGTCCCTTTTCATCACCAAAAATGCGAAATTTAAGCAGTTTTTCAAATAGTGCTTTGGCATTATTCTCCTCATCACCTTTCTCTATACCGACAAAAACGAGTAAACCACTACCAATGGCAGAAACCTCTTTACCTGAAACTTTCACAGAAGCGTAGTTAACGCGTTGAACTAGTGCAATCATTTTATAAACCCCTTATAATAAATGCCAATATTGAGCTTATTCTAAGAGGTTTTACTATGTTTTTACAAGGCCAGCATGTTTTATCTGTTGAACAATTTGATTTATCACAAATTCATTCACTATTTAAAACGGCAAAAAAACTAGAGGCTGTCGCTCAGGGTAAGGTCACTACAAAATTACTCAACGGTGCCATCTTAGCCAATCTATTTTTTGAAGCAAGTACAAGAACACGAATGAGTTTTCATTCTGCTTTTGCTCGTTTGGGAGGAGATATTTGTGATACTACGGGATTTTCTTTCTCTTCGATTTCCAAGGGGGAATCACTCTCTGATACAGCAAGAGTTATTTCTGCTTATGCCGATGTAATTGTTATGCGTCACCCTGAACAGGGTGCTGTTGCAGACTTTGCACAATATGCAGAAGTTCCTGTTATCAACGGTGGGGACGGACCAGGAGAGCACCCAACACAGGCTCTACTCGACTTATACACCATTTCCAGTGAATTCGATAAACTGGGAAAAAATATCAATGGTTCGGTCATTGCAATGACAGGGGATTTAAAAAATGGACGTACCGTTCACTCGCTATCAAAACTATTATCTCTGTATGAGAATCTAACCTTTCACTTTGTTTCTCCCGACGCTTTGGCAATGCCCGCCTCTATTATTGAAAAACTACAAGCAGCAGGGCACCAAGTGAGAATTTTTACCAAAGCTGATAAAGGTATTCAAAACGCAGATGTTATTTACTGCACGCGAATTCAACAGGAACGCTTTAACGAAAATGATGCAGAACTTAATGATTTATTCAGTATTAATAGAGCGTTACTTGAATCCAATGCAAAATCGGATGCCATTATTCTACACCCTTTGCCACGGGATACACGGGAGGGAGCTTTTGACCTGGCCACAGATTTTGATGATGACAAACGATTAAAAATTTTCACTCAGGCCGCTAATGGTATTCCTATTCGCATGGCCTTATTTGTACACTGTTTAGGTTTAGAAAACGAAGTCGGCGAGGATTTCAAACCCAGTTTGTGGGCAAAAACAAAAAATAATTGAAATATTTCTTCTAGCGTAAAAAATACCAATATTATAGATAATAAACCGTATAAAGAATAACAAATCAATCAGAGAAACACATTATTTTAAATTTTATGGAAGTAAGAAGTAGGAGAAACTATAAATAGTTCAGCTATAACCTATTCAGAAATAAACTTTCACACGAACCGCTTTAATTGCTCACCATTTAGTTTCTTTGCCTTTTCTAAGATATCACCATCTTTCATTATCCATATTTCATCTCTATTGGGCATAAAGAGTCGCTCCAGCTGAAAGTAATCATGGCTACTCATGATAATTTTTTTCCCAGCCGCTAGCACTTTATTTAGCTTTGCCTCCACCAATAGATTTTGCTGGTGGTCAAGGCTTGTTGAAGGCTCATCCAAAAGATAATAATCACAACGTTGTAAAAACAATCTGGCAATAGCAACGCGTTTACGCTGACCTCCTGATAAATGCCCTACCTGCATATAGAGTAATTTGTGTAATTGAAAATGGGATATGACTTTGTGAACCATCTTGTCAAAGTGTGGTTTGGGGCAAACTTTACTACCTCTGACATAGTATAAGTTATCTTTGACACTACGATTAAGCAAAGTAGGTACTTGTTGTAAATAGCCTTGTTGTGATTTTTTCGGGGCAACTAAAAAGCCGGAATCTGCTTTGACTAAACCATGAATTAGACGCAGTAATTGCGTTTTCCCCGCACCATTCTCACCGACAAGAAAACTAATACCTTGTGGGGAAAATTCCATGCTTAATGAATTAAAAACACACTTCTTATCATAAGATAAACAAATATCGCTTAAAATAATTGGTGGTAATAATTGATTAGGCATCTTGGCAATAATAAATGTTCACAGATTTTTCGAAGTGACGAGTGATAGCGATTAGCACCACATTAAGTAAAAAAGCAATCAACAGTAAAATAAGTCCCAAACTAACTGCCATTTCCAGTTCACCCTTAGAAGTTTCTAAAACAATAGAGGTCGTTAGGGTTCTCGTATAATGTAGAATATTTCCGCCCACAATCATGACTGCTCCAACTTCAGCCAATCCTCTTCCCAACCCCGTTACCAAAGCCATTAAAATATCAGCACGAGATTCGTAGATAACTGTTTTGAGCTGCTGATTGACGGATAAACTAAGGCTATAGAATAAATCCGACAATGTTTGGCGACGGCGTAAAAAAACTTGATGAGATAAACCGCAAACAATGGGGAAAATAAGTAGAACTTGGGCAATGACCATCGCACTGGGAGAAAAAAGTAAACCAAAATCCCCCAACGGTCCACGCCGAGATAAGATGATATAAACAATCAATCCTGCTACTGCAGGCGGGAACCCCATAAATGCCCGAACAAAGATAACGCAACCCTTTCTAATCCACGTATTTTTTAATGACAGCCACGCGGCAAAAGGTATTGCCAATAGCGAGGCAATCAACAGTGCCAACATAGACACCAATAAACTCATCGCCACAATCTCATAAAGATTTTCATCCCATGAAAAAATTTTTGTGACTGCTTCTGCTAATATTTGCGTTATCCAATCCATTTTCGTGCCGTATCGTTTCTAAGGTTTAGGCGGTTAATCGCCAAATGAAATACCCATACGACGAGCGGTATTGACTAACTGGTTAGTTTTTGGCTCAATGAGTTTAATGCGTTGTGTCGCTTCCGCCAAACTAACCGGAACAATCTCACCGTTACGCAAAGCGGCAAGATGTCCGAATTTCTCCTCAGCAATCAGCTGTGCAGCATATTCACCATAACGGGAACCGAGAACACGGTCAAAGTGCGTTGGCGAACCGCCACGTTGCAAATGCCCAAGCACAACTGAACGAACTTCCTGTTGAATACGCTTTCTTAATTCTTCTTCCAATTGGTAGGCCAAACCACCATAACGTGGAGCATCGTGTCCCTGCCCTTGTGTTACCACATCACCCCCGACGGGTTTTGCACCTTCAGCGGCAACAATGATTGAAAAATGACGATTATTAATACGACGCTCATCTAACCGCTGAACAATACGATCTAATGAATAGGGTATTTCAGGAATAAGAATTACATCAGCTCCCCCCGAAACACCCGAATGCAGGGCTAACCAACCTGCATCACGTCCCATTACCTCGCAAATCATCACCCGATGATGTGAGTATGCCGTTGTATGTAGCCTATCAATCGCCTCCATGGCGATATTACAAGCACTATCGTGACCGAATGTCATATCTGTTGCGTATAAGTCATTATCAATAGTCTTAGGCACACCGACAATGTCCACCCCCATGTCTGAAAGGCGTTTGGCAATTCTCATACTACCATCACCACCAACCATCACTAAGGCATCGATTTCATAATCTCGCAAACGCTCCAACAATAAAGCACTGCGGTCTTCATTGATAAAGCTACCGTCAGTCTGCTGAACCGGAAACTTAAAAGGATCGGAGCGGTTACTCGTGCCGATAATCGTACCACCTTGGGGTAAAATGCCACGAATATTATCTCTGGTTAAAGGAATTAATTTAGGCTCATCATTAAGTAATCCACCAAAGGCATCGGGTATACCGAAAACTTCCCACTGATATTCTGAAGTTGCCGCATAAGTAAAAGCCCTAATGACTGCATTTAACCCCGGACAATCTCCACCACCTGTAGAAATACCCACTCGCTTAATTTTTTTCATTTTTCCCTCATCTAAAAAGCCATACTATCCTATGTACTATTTTGCCGTATAACGTATTCATTTTGGTATTATCACAATGAATACGACCACTCATACCGTCATTCTGTCGGATTTTTATACTAAATTTTGTCAAGCATAGCATATCAGAATGCGATAATCTTGAAAGCGAAAGAAAATTATATTTATCTAATTCCATGCTTCGGGATAAATCATTTGTTTTTTTGCTTCTTCCATCGATATAATCCCAAGCTGCAGGAGTTGTTTCAAAGACTGGTCTAAGGTTTGCATACCATGGATTTGACTGGTTTGCATGGTCGAATACATTTGTGCGATTTTGTCTTCTCGGATTAAGTTACGGATAGCTGGTGTGCCTAGCATGACTTCCCAAGCTGCCACTTGACCACCGCTAACCTTTTTCAATAAACATTGTGAAATAACTGCCTGCAGTGACTCTGATAACATTGAACGTATCCAGTCTTTTTCACCGCCAGGAAAACTGTCTATAATACGATTAACCGCTTTTGCCGCCGAATTGGTATGCAGCGTCGTCAAAACTAAATGCCCTGTTTCGGCCGCTGTTAATGCCAATCGAATTGTTTCCAAATCTCGCATTTCTCCCAATAAAATAACATCGGGATCTTCTCGCAATGCCGCACGCAGGGCCTGCTGAAATGATGGTGTGTCTTTATGTAGTTCACGCTGATTAATTAAGCTTTTTTCGGACGGA
>PDWI01009819.1_pt1 | contig 10880 bp, 9 predicted proteins | sample 1430891 | NCBI WGS metagenome assembly PDWI01 (sample SAMN01162508, study PRJNA174530) | Oral metagenome, whole genome shotgun sequencing project. | biome: Marine environment; feature: Marine mammal; material: Swab sample of the gingival sulcus; isolation source: swab sample of gingival sulcus... | reverse complement strand
CTGATAGTCAGCCTGCGTCATAGTAAACTCTTTTTTTACAACAGTCATTTTGTTTACATAAAAAAATATAAAAATCATTTTCTCATAGCGCTATATTATCCTTATAACATAACTCGAAATATACGACTAGACACTTATCAAGCAAAAAAAAACTTACTTTCTTGATACGAGATGATCTGTTTCGCCTGATAAGTAGCTAATACAGTATATTTCGTGAAAGTAAGTATACAGATATTTTTATATAATGCAAAAGATTTTAGTTTTGCTGAGCAGTAGTTTCTTTAATATCGTTAGAATAGTCTTCTTGCATATTTTTCATGACATGTTTAGGATGAAAAACAACAGCTGTTCATTCATCAACACGATATCAGTTACTCCTCAAATATTCTCTTGCCTTTTTTGAGGCAGGATTTATTTGATCTACTTCATCAGTTCCTTTTGCAAGTTTTACATTATAGTGTTCAGTATTATTGACTAGATCTTCACAAAGTTTGAAAGACAATTTTTCCCCTGTGAATAAGGGTAGAGTATAAAGCTTAAATATTTTATATAATTTTTCTTCATCGTGCTTTTGATAAGCAACAAGAGATTTGATTCCATTAGTTTCTTTGTCAATATCACAAAGCATATCATATCCTTGTTGTTGTAATCATGTAATAAGTTGTTCTATAGGAATTGCATCAATATTGGGAATTTGTTGCATCTTTTTTTCAAAATCTGAACCTTTATCAGGATTTTTAATAAGTTGCTTCATCATCAATAAAAAATTCTGTTTTAACTTATTTTCTTGTGGTAAAGCTAAAAATTCTTCAAGAGTTAGTTTGTTTCAAATAACTGGATTTTCTATTGCTCTTTCCATACTATAATTACATTATTATATAAAGTATAACATATTTTCTAGGAAGAATTATAATAATTAAAAAACAAAAGTCAAGTAAAAATATTTATATGTTATAATAATCCTTCTTTTTCAATAGCATCAATTTTTCCATGATCAAAAGTTCTCGTTTTTTCTTTGATGACAACTTCTCCTTTTTTAGCTTTCTCTTTTGATTCTTTGATAAGTATCTCAGTACGGTCTTCTTTGCTATAATTAGTTTGAAATTTCCTTTTGGTATCAAAAAAGTTATTTCTGATTACTTTACTTAAAAATGCGAGAAGTCCAAGTTCAGAAACTTTGAAAAATGCAATAACAACAAAAAGTCAGAAAATAAGAGCTGCAACTAAAATTCCTCCAGCTTTTGATCAACTCTTAGCAATTCCATTATAGCTTACTAGAGCAAGTCCAACCCCCACAGCAAGGAGAAAAAGTTGTAAAATTCAGATATTTAAGGGTCAGATATTAAATGTCATTCCTGCAAAGAGTCATTTTTTTATGTTCTTGGGGTAGAGGACCTTCATAGTGATGCGATAAGTGATAAAAGAGAGTAGTAAAAGATAGTATTAAGATAGAATAATCACAGCTGTAGAAACATATTATTCATAGGGTTGCTCATTAAATTCAGTACCATAACTTTTTTTCAAAAATTTTATATCCAGACTGATGAGAAAAGTCACCATTCCATGCAACATGATCCAGACAGGAATATTAAAGATAATAGCTTGTATTTGAGAGTTGTCAGGAATCATTTTCTGTATTCGTACGAGATCTGTAATATGATTTCACAAGAGGATAATACCGAGTGATAATAAAACTCCTAATACACACAGTGGTACAATGAGCAGGAGAAGTCCTTTACGTTTTACTTCATCATGAGGAGTCTGAATATTGATCGTACCATGCTGATACCAAAAAAATAATCCTAGTCCATAAGCTGCGACTTGAAGTGTAAGTTTTCCATTGTTTACGAGTGTACTGAGACTTGTTGCATCAAATCAGAGAAGAGTAACTTCATGATTACCGAGATAGACTAACAATCCCTCTAATGCAAATCCCATAGCGAAGACAATCCCTGTGATGATATAATTTCCTAGAAGGAGTTGTATTGCTTTGTCCAGACCGATCATAACAGTGAGGATACTAAATACTCCTATTAGAAATACAATAAGATAGAGTAGTGTGGTATAGTCCATGGAAGCTGTCAGTATTGATTAAAAAGAAAAGGTATAGATACTGAATTATATATTGCAATGCTGTATCAAATATATATATTGGATAGTATATTTCAATAACATTTTATTTTACATATCTTGTTCTGATGTTAAAACTGAAAAAAAATCTTTTCAATGCTTTTACTCTTGCAGAGATTATTGTTGTGATTGTATTGGTGTCAGGTACCTTATTGACTATTGTCATGTATATCCAGAGTTCTCTCAAGCAAGTCCGTTTTGCTAATCACAAGGTCATTGCACTAAATCTCGCAAAAGAAGGAATGGAATCCGTATATTATGCAAGAAATGCGAGAGTTCTTACACATTCGGGAGAAAATAGAAATAAATGTCGATTAGCTCTCAATAGTGAAAAGTGCCCTACAAATGTAAAGATATTAGATGAATGATATTATCGTATGGATATAAGCAAATCAGCGGAAGGAGTACAAAAGGTTTATTTTAGTAAAAGAGAAAATCCTATTCAGACAGAAAATATTACTGAAAATTTAGAAAAAAACAATGGATATGCATTATATCTCTCAGGTGATATATGGATCACAAAATGAGCAGAACGAGATAATCGTAATAGATATGGAAGATTTTTTAGAGAAATCCAATGATTAGGAATCTATCAAAAAAATGAAGACTGAACAGATACAAAATTAGAGTGTAATTGAAAATACATTGAATCTACATGTTGAGATAATAGTCCAAAAGAATTTCGTTTTTGTTCTATCGTAAAATATCAGGGATTGTGAAGTAGTAAAATGAGAGAAGAAAAACTATGTGGTGTAATGACTAATTTCTTCCCTGATACAGATAATTTCTAATGATTTGCAAATCATGTACTAACAACAATACTATTGTTTACGACTTCATGATCTACGTTGTCTAATAATTTTTTTGTTCCAGCAGGAGTCACTGTATCAATCGTATTGAGTCTATGATGTCCTAATGGTGAGCATGCATCATCTTGATGTTCAGTATCCTTTTCTTTTTTACTCGTTTCATTTTTCTGTGTTCATGGAACATCTTGGATATGTTCTAAATATTTTACGATGCTTCCAAACTTTTTAAAAAAAGCTTCTTTGTCATTGATATTGAGTTTACTGAGATGCTCGAGATAGGTAATACTTTCAGGAGATAATATATTGTTTGGTGTCGTTCCCATTATTGTAGTATTTGTAGAATATAAAACGAATTTGTCGTAAGGTATCTTAATATAATACTATATCTTATTGTACTTTTAGTGTGATGTTTCCTTCTAAAGGGATTCTATTAGTATATTCCACCTTAACTTTGATTTTATATGTTCATGCTTCTTGGTATACTTTTTTTGTCTCCACACAAGCCCTTCATGTACATTCTGTTTTTTGTCCATTTCCGAAATCCCAATATATTTTTTGTGGTAGTCCATCAAGTTGAAGAGAAAATTGAACAATATCTCATATTTTTGCTCTTTGTGATGGATGTGAGTCAATAGTAATATCAAGTTCTCTGAGAGGCTGCTTCACTAATATTGGGCTATCTGGGAAAATATCATATTCTTTTCCTTTCTTTGTTTTTACACGAAGTTGAGGATGAAATTCTCCATTATTTTTCTTTTCATTATAATGATACGTATGTTCTACGATAGCATCTGAAGTATTTCTTTTGATATTTCTTTTCCCATCTCCAAAATCCCAAGTGAAATAGATAATTTCATCATCTGGATCATGTACTTGACTCGTAGAGGCATCAAATCTAACGACAAATGGAGATGTTCCTACAGTATCTGGAGATATCGATAATTTTCCAATGATACCTTCTCTTTTTACGTGTACTATAATTTTTTGGTTAATAGATGTATTAGTACTTTTGTGACGAGCGGTCAAAAAGATGACATTTTTTTTCATATCATCATCTATTTTTACTTTAAAAGTATCATCTAGAAAAATTACAGGTTGAGTATTGTGTTTTGCAGATACGATATATCATTTACGTTCCATAGCAGATTTATTGAGAGTGACCTTTAAGATACTTGGAATCTCGGTTATTGTGACAGAGACATGTTCTCCTGAAGAGACAACTTCTGCATGTTCAAAATCTTCTTGATTGATGAATTTCTTTGAGATCTTGATATCAAAATTAGCACTAATATCTTCTACAACGATAGGATCACTCAAGATGGTCCCTTGAGTATTATCTTCAGTTACGAAGAGTGCTTTTATACGATATGTTCATGGTTTTGAAAACGTATAGGTATATTCTTGTATTCCTGTCTCTTTACTCGTAATAATCTCTCCCTTTTCATTAAGAACTTGAAAAATATATTGAGTGATAGGTCTTGTATTTTCGAAAAATTCTACTACAAAATGATAGTTATCTTTTCAGAGATGATTACTAACAATATTTCAGATAGGCACTTCAGATTGTTCTATTCTGATAGGGAAAGAATACAAGACAGAATTAAGATCAGGAAATCTAACCGAAACATAGTATACTCCTGCTTTAGTATATCTATATGTTGCCTTTGTACTATTTTCTCTGTCAATGATACCATCTCCATCAAAATCCCATGAAATAGTATAGTTCTGGAGTCATAATTTTGTAAATACTTCAGATGCATCAAAGGTTAGCACATCTCCTGCTATCCCTCATTGTATTTCATTTTCACCCATAGTATTGAGAAGTGTTTTATTTGCGTCAGATATTTTTATAGTACCATGCACCAAAAAATTTCCTAGATCAAAGGACTGTGTCAATTGTTCTGAGGTATTTTGAGTACGATATCCTACATGGATAGCGAGAGGATAGCCTCATTCTTTTGCATCACGATAGAAACATTTTCATAGAAACCATTCATTTTTAGGATTCTTTTGTAGTTGCTGTCCATTACCACATGAAAGGAGTAGTGAAGTTATTTTTCATGGGATCTTGGGTGCAATCTGCTTGTTGAAAAGATCTACATTGAGTGCAAACCCAATTTGTGTAGGTCAGAGTATGATATACTCACTATTACCGATATATTCTTGTTTGTCTTTTATCCATAGATAGGGTCTAATAAAATTATTATTATTTAAGATTTTATCCACTGAAATTTCATTTACTTTTTTGATGATCGAAGTCCCTCATACGATACCTCATCATAATAACAATAATGCAAAAAGTATACCTACAAAATATCAGATCTTAGGTTTTCTCTTGCTGGTAAAGATTCTATATACATTGACAACAAGAAAAATAAATCCGAGTAAAGTTAAGATACCAAAAAATACAACAGTGAACGTCTGAAGGAGAGATTTTACATTTTCAGGAGCCATACCAATATTTTTCAATTCTGCAGGATGTGTGATCATATAATAAAAGAGAAAAGCTACTCATCATATCAGAAGAAGAAAGAGAACTCCACATCAGATGAAAAAATTTCTTACACTAAATCCTGTTCTTTTTGTACCATCTTCCACAGCATTGATTTTATTGACATGTACAGTCGGTGCTGTAGTATTTTCCGTTACATTCCCTTGTGCAGTATTTTGACTATTTTGGTTGTCTTGTGTACTTGTCTGTGCAGTCTGCAACGTAGAAAGGGTGGTTTTATTTTTTGAATAAATAGCCTTTAGTTCTAGGAGTTTCTCTTTTATTTGCGTTTTTTGTTCAAGTGTTACATTAGGATCTGCAAATAAATTTTTGAGTTTCTGAAAATTCTCTTCAATTTCTTTTTGCTGATGTAAAATAACTTGTATTTGATTATCTCAAGGTACATTTCATTGATCTATATTTTGTGTGGGTTGTGGTTTTTGTGTCTTGAAAAATGGATCTGTCATATCAGTCATAATAATAAAAGTATGAAAAATAAAAAGAACGGTATTGTATAGATCATATAGTATAGAGTATACAACGCATATAGATTGTACAGATTATACAGATTATATAGCACATATACAATATATATATTATTTCTTTCATAAATATCAAGAAGATCCTATAACTTCCCAATATTTTTTTATGGATAGTATTGCTTTATAGTCTTTTGTATACGGGAGATTGTTGAGCATGGTATAATATCTTTCGTTAGTCACTGCAGGCAGCATAGTACTATGTTCTCGTTCAAATGATGATAGAAATCTTTCAAGGAAACGTTGTATAGCTTTTCTATATTGAATTTGAGTATTTAGCTGATTGTCAGGGATAATAAACCCCCACATTCTTACAGGATATTTTTTTCAATAAAAAGGAAATTTTTTTATAATGATCTCTTCTTTTTGTTTTTCTGAGAGGAGATTCCATTCAGACAAAAAACTAAACATCATCTCTCAGAGATTGTAAGAAAGTAAACATATCTGTTTATTATTGTTACAGTGAGGTTCTTTTTTTATGAGAGCGGTTCATAATTTCTCTAAATTGTTAGTATGATAGTAGTCAAGAGCAAGCTTTCTTAGTTTTTTAAATTGCGTATATTGGTGTCATGTGAAGATCCCTTTCAGTATTCATGTATCAGAAAAATTACTTCATGAAGCTATAATGAGAGGGTGTGTTCCCGCTAATTGAAAACGATTGATCATATCTTGTAGAGACAATGTTCCAAGGGTATCTATTTTGTTACTAAGAACAATTAATGGGTCAAGTCAGAAAGGGAGTATTGTGCTGTCTTTACTCAGTATAGGATAGCAGAGTGGTGAAAAATAAGGAAAGATATTTTCTTGAAAAGTTATTTCTTGGAGTTTGATATGTTGTGATAAGGTCGCTTTTCGTTCATAAGGCATGAGAAAGATATGTGCTTTTTTTAGTATCGCACCTTGTTGTATGAGGTGATGATATGCATCAATATCTTTTATACGAATAATTTTGAGCGTTATATGATCCTGAATAGTAAGCATTGCTTTGAAAGTAGCAAATCCCGAAAGAGATAAATTTTCTGGAAGAACGAGAGAAAGTGTTATATCCTCTTTGTCCTTTTCTGATATAGTAGTATGATCAGAGTGTGTCTGTTTGGTATATGAAAGTTTTTTATAGTCTTTAGTCAGATGTTTTGATGGTTGATCATGTTGATGATCTCATGTATGGAGAGTAGTTCATCATCAAACAAAAAACAAAAAAATTATTCCTAGTATTCCTAGTGTTCAGAAGATAATTACAAGAATTCATTTTTTCATGGTATGATATGAACAGAGAGGAAATAAAAGATACCAAATATACTAAAAATGCTAAATATAGTAAACATATCAAATATATGAAAGAGAACATTATGGATGAGGAGTTGGTTTTGTCGGGAAAAGAGATTTTCTAAAATCAGGATTAAAAAATTCTTTTGTAGGTTTTTTTATTGCAATTTCTGTTGTATAGTCTTTTGTTTGTGCCTTTCCAATGATATTAAATTTTGTATCTCACACTTCATCTCATACAAAATCAAGAGAATATTCTAGGAGAGGAATTCTACTTCCATCGGTAAATTTAAAATTATGGTCTATCCAGAGATAGAGAGTATCATTTTGTCTTACAATATTAAATCATGATAATACAGTTATATCTTCTGTTGATAGGATTCCCTCCATATATTTTTCTATTAACTCTTTTAATGATGCTGGTATTTCTTTTCCTGACTGAGAGATGCTTGGTATAGCATATTTTGTATTTACTTCTTGGGGTTCACTAGTTGAAGTTTCTGTTGCATTGGAAAATGCTTTATTGTTATCAAGTTTGAAAGATATTGTTGCGACATTAGTATAGTCAAGCTTACTTTTTTTATGATTTTCTCATCAGTAAAGGTAGCTTGTGCTTTCATCACCAATTTTATTCGTTCTAGATACTACTTTCCATTCTGTCTTTTTGAAATTTCAAAAATTATCATAATTTCAGCTTCCTGTAGAACGAAAACCAGATGATCTAGACTTTGTTGCTAATAGTCATTGTTCTACAGCAGAAACTGCTCAATAATATGAAGTATAATAATTTTCAATATCCCTAATCTGATGCATAAAAGGGAGAAATGAAGAGATCATGTTAATAGTGATTCCCATAAGAATTCCCATGAAAAGTAATACTGCTAATAATAACATGAAAGAAATATAATAAGATAAATAAAAGAATACACTAACTTAGAGCTATATATTAATGATATACAATATACGATAAATGATACGCGATATACATAATACACAATAAATAAATACATATATATAATATATATTATACGTTATACATTTGGAGCTCAACAATGTCCACAATAATCATCGTCTTTTCTGATAGAATGATTACATTCTTTGCAAGTGTCTTTTATTGCTTTTCCACAGGTATGACAGAAGAGATGATCTAATGGATTTATTGTTCAGCATGTTAGGCAGATAGTTCTTTTAGCTGAAATCATAGCTATGAGTGCTTTTTCTATCTGATATGCCGACAAATAGTGTACAGGTCTAAAGATTTTATAAAGGATAACCCCTAATGGTCATAAAATGGTTGCGAGAAGAATACATACTGTCTGAAGAAAAATATTAAGTATTCTAGCATTTGCATCTTTTGCAACCCATATGATACCCAATATCCAGATAATAACTATTCAAAGGATAAGAAAAAATACGAAATTCCCTCCAACTGAGGAAATGTTAGATCATATATTTAATATCTGTCATAGAGTGTCAGCTACAGGCATTATAATAGTATCGTTATTATATGTAAATATTTTTTTCAGATTATGACTATTTTCTTTTTTCTATACTCTCCCCATTTTTTTCCTATCTTTTTGTTAGTTTTTTAACATTATAGTATTAATACATCTTCTTCTCTACTATCTTTATTGAATTTTTAAACTTTTTCAAGCTATTTATCATATATTGCATTTTAGTCGGATTGTTAGAAAGGATAGTAAGATGCATAATTTTATTCTTTTCTTTTTTTTCTACCGTAAATTTTTCTATTTCCATATTAAGGCCAGAAATAATACTGAAAACCTCAATAATAGATACGGTATGATCCATCTGGAATGCAATATTGAGAATATAATTATTATTTTTATCATATACTGTTCATGATTCTTTTTGTTCTCATTGTACTTGCTCTTCTCGGTGTGCCTCAAGTAATTTCTCAAAATTAATAGTTTTCATAGCAATACAATTTACATTATGGATTTTTATTCCATGTTTATCTACCTTTGCGATGATTTTATTTCCATATGTAGGATGACACTCTGGACAAAGAGAAAAATTTGCCATTCTTTGTCAATCAATAAGAATATTGTGATAGTATTCATTATGAGAGGATATGAGATGTTTTTTTGTTGTGTGTTCTTTCGATTTTAGTTTATTCTTTTCTTTTTCTTCATGGAGAGCATTGATTTTATCTGCATATATAGTCTTGATAAATTGAAGAATAGTTATTTTTTTGTCAATGACTTCAAGAAATTTACTTTCAAGTTCCTTTTGAGTATATGTTTGACTGATTTTGTCTTCTTTGCTAAAGAGAGGAGGAAGTTTGAGTTTCCCTAAATAGGTATTGATAGACTGTTTTGCTGTATCGATAAGTTGATCTTTTTCTCTTTGTCTGATAAATCTAGAAATCTTACTTTTTGAACTTGGAGATTTTACAAATTCCATCCAATGTCTTGTCGCAGTATACTTATTTCTGAAGATTTTTATATCTACAATATCTCCTGTTTTGGGAGCATAATTTATAGGAACAATATTTCCATTGACGATAGCATGTTTAAATCTCAGACCAACATCACTATGGATATGAAAGGCAAAGTCTAAGACAGTTCCTTCTTTAGGGATTTCAATAATATCTCATTTAGGAGTATACAAAAATTTAGAAGTATTGAGAATATCAATATTAAGTTTAGTTTTGAATTCATCTTTTTTGTGGGTAGTTGACTCATCTCTATTGGTATAATTTTTGACCAAAGTTTGAAGATTAGCGATCCACTGTGATTGTTTTTTATTCACACTAATGGAGTTATTATTATCGCTATAAGCAAAGTGTGCAGCAACTCCATATTCAGCAATTTGGTCCATCTCTTGTGTCCTAATTTGTATTTCTGTAGGGAGACGAAACATACCCACTACGGTAGTATGAATACTTTTATATCCATTAAATTTAGGAATCGCAATATAATCTTTTATCTTGTTGATGAGAGGAGTATAATGTTTGTGTATAATACCCAAAACAGTATAGCAATCTGAGACATTATCAGTAATAACCCTGAAAGCAAGTAAATCAAGGATTTTATTAAAGTCTCGAGACTGATATTTTTTTATCATTTTTTCATAGACTCTATAAGGACTTTTTAGCCTTCACTTGACAGTAAAATTTTTTACTCCTTCTTTTTCTAGGAGGGAAGTTATTAATGCAATACCTTTTTCAGAATCTTTTTTTCTGATAGGAACATGTTTTTTAAAATGTTTAAAGACCTTAGTAAAACTTTCAGGATCAAGAATCCTAAAACACAAATTTTCGAGTACAGTCTGATAATGATAGAGACCTAATCTTTTACATACAGGAACATAGATCTTGATAGTCTCTAGTGCAATTTTTTCTTGTTTTTCTATTTTTGGGTGATAAACAAGTGTTTGCATATTATGAATACGATCTGCAATTTTTATCAAAATCACTCTCAGATCTTGAGCCATTGCGAGAAAGGTTTTTTTTATTGTTTCTATTTGTCTATCTTCTCCCTTATATTTCACCTTTTTTACTTTCACAAGTCCTTCACATAGCGTAGCAACCTCTTCTCAAAAAAGCTTATGAATATCTTCGAAAGTATACTCAGTATCTTCTATCACATCATGTAAAATAGCGGTCTGTACTGATGCTAT
>PDWI01009817.1_pt1 | contig 10881 bp, 10 predicted proteins | sample 1430891 | NCBI WGS metagenome assembly PDWI01 (sample SAMN01162508, study PRJNA174530) | Oral metagenome, whole genome shotgun sequencing project. | biome: Marine environment; feature: Marine mammal; material: Swab sample of the gingival sulcus; isolation source: swab sample of gingival sulcus... | reverse complement strand
CGCATCAAAGCCACGATAGGTTTTAACTCCCATGGCAAGCAGTTGGTCGGACATCGGCGGATAAAATTCTCGGTCGGAACCTGTGACCGTATGCCCTAACTCGCTAGCAATGCGGGCAAGCCCCGCCATAAATGTTCCGCAAATACCGATAAAATGAATGTGCATTGTTTTTCCTTCTAATTCGGGTGGATTTTATTTGACAGTAACGCCGCAATTGTTGCCGCATCGTGCTGGTATTGCTGACCGCAAAAATCACAACCAACAATAACACTTTCCTGTGCCTCAACAATTTCTCTTAATTCACTCTCATCAAGGCTGGCCAACATTGCCAAAGTGCGCTCATCAGAGCAACCACATTCAAATGCTGCTGATGTTGGTTCATAAACCGTCTTATCGTCTTCAGTAAAAATTCGCTCTATCATCGTTTGTGTATCAACCGTTTTTAGTTCTGCCAAATTGAGTGTCTCTGCCAAATGGTGTAATCGCGTCCAATCATCATCGCTAATTTCGGCATCGGGTAATACTTGCAATAAAATCCCGGCTACCTGCTCATTATCAGCACGCAACACTAACAGTGTTTGTAATTGTTCGGATTGATTAAAATAGGTTTCTAAATTTTCTGCCATTGAGTCTGAGTCGATACTGACTAAACCTTGGTAAGGTTCTTCACCGATGTTTGCTTCAATAACGATAGCGATTAAGCCCTCAGGTGTCATTTCCTTGAGTGACGTTAACTGTCCTTGACGATACTTTGCCAATCCTCGGAAATGATTGCGATTATCGGCTTGTACTAACAATAACGATAAATCCCCCTGGCTTTGCAATTGCAATAATAAATTTCCTGCGAATTTCACATTAGCACTCATTAATAATGTTGCAGCGGTCGCCTGCCCTAACAGCTCATTGATAGGTTCATCATAACTGCGGCGACTGAGTAACTCTTGCCATTCACTATCCAAATGGACAATCACTCCTCGCACATCAAGGTTATTTAATAAAAATTTTTGTATGCTATTTGTCATCTTTTTTTGTCATCTTTTATAGTCTAACCTAATAATTTTTCTCGAATTAACTCATTAACCATTTTAGGGTTAGCCTTACCCTGAGTTTTTTTCATCATTTGTCCGACAAAAAATGCCATAATTTTTTGGTTACCATTTTTAAAATCTTCGGCTTGTGCCGGGTTGGCCGCCAGCATTTCATCAACCATTGCCGATAACTCACCTGTATCATTCATTTGCACTAAGCCTTTGGCTTTGATAATGGCATCAACGTTACCGTCATTCTCGCCACTCCAAAGTGCAGTAAAGACTGTTTTACCCGCTTTACCCGATACGGTGCCATCTTTAACGCGTTTAACCAACGTAGCAAAGTTTTCTGCACTCATTGGGCAGTCTTTAATATCTAAATGGTTTTCTTTAAGTGTTGGCAATAAATCACTAATTACCCAGTTTGCCGTTGTTTTTGGCTCGTCTGATAATTCGGCGGCTTGCTCAAAATAACTGGCTAATTCAAACGTTTCCACCAACAAAGTCGCATCGGCCTTTTTAATGCCAAAATCACTTGCGTAACGCTTAATTTTCGCATCTTGTAATTCGGGCATTTCTGCTCGAATTGCCTCTAAATACTCATCGGTCAAAATCACAGGGGCGAGATCCGGGTCAGGGAAATAGCGGTAATCATTGGCTTCTTCCTTGCTACGCATCGAACGGGTCTCGTCGGCATCGGGGTCATAAAGACGGGTTTCTTGCACCACTTCCCTACCCGATTCAATCACATCCATTTGTCGCTCGACTTCATAATTAATGGCTTGCTCAATAAAGCGGAAAGAGTTTAAGTTTTTAATTTCTGTACGTGTACCTAGTTTTTCACTGCCTTTGGGTTTAATGGATACGTTGGCATCACAGCGGAAAGAACCCTCCTGCATATTGGCATCGGAAATACCTAAATAACGCACCAAGGCGTGAATTTTCTTCATATAAGCAACGGCTTCTTTGGCATTGCTCATTACAGGGCCTGTGACAATTTCAATTAACGGCGTACCCGCTCGGTTTAAATCAATACCTGACATGCCGGCAAAATCTTCGTGTAACGATTTTCCTGCATCTTCTTCTAAATGAGCTCGCTCGATATAAATGGATTTTGTCGTGCCATCTTCCAAATCAATATCAATACTACCATCCAAAACAATCGGATAGTGTAGTTGCGAGATTTGATAGCCTTTGGGTAAATCGGGATAAAAATAGTTTTTTCGGTCAAAGACCGATTTTTTCGCCACGGTCGCATTAATGCCAAAACCAAAAATTGCCGCTTTTTTAACAGCTTCTTGGTTGAGAACCGGCAGCACACCAGGCATTGCCAAATCAACGATGTTGGCTTGGGTATTCGGCTCTGCGCCAAAAGTCGTGGGTGAAGTGGAAAATAATTTTGATTGTGTATTTAATTGGACGTGAATTTCCAGTCCGATAACGATGTCATATTGCATATTAATTAATGGCTGTTTTATTCTAAACGCTCATTATAGCGAATAGAACCCTAACCAGTAACCCTAAATTCAAAAGATAATGAAAAAATAAAGATAAACGCTTATGACTAAACTATATTGATTACTTTTTAGTTTTGGTACCGTCATTCTGTAACTTTTGACAATTAGCTTTTTATTCTCAGTAATATACTGGGGAAATAATTACTCATTTTCGTCTATAATGACTTGGCTATAATTTTATTTCAAAGTGTATTGTATGAGTAAGTTTCCCCGTTCTTGTAACGGGGTTTTTTTTGCTTACTAAAAATCAGGGTTAACTCGTTTTATTATTATTTCGTAATAATAACGGAAGACAGAATATATCGCAGTTGTAGTCGTTTGTCAGCTTTGCTGAATTTGGATGAGTTACTTAAAATAAAGTCATTATAAACATTAAAAGTACTATCAAATAAAAAAGCATCATGTATTATAGTGATATCAAATATAATACATAAAATAATGAATAAGCCACTATTACCACAAACAGTTAAGAACTTATCCACCGACTCACTACGGATGTTTGTTGTGCTAACTGAGATGAAAAGTATTAGTGCGACTGCTCAGGTTATTTCTCGTTCGCAGCCTGCCGTCTCTTTGCAATTAAAAAAATTAGAAGAGACATTAAATACAACACTATTTCGACGTAGTAAAGGCATGTTTAGTTTAACTCGCGATGGCGAGTTATTATTGTATTACGCACAAAAAATTCTAGAGTTTAATGATCGACTATTAGAAGAACTCACTCAAAATGTTACACAACAAAATATTCGAATAGGTATGCCTAATGATTTTATCCAGAGATTCTGGCCTAATACACTATCTCAGGTTACAAGTCAGCACCCTGATACTTGTTTTAAAATTTATGAAGACTTATCTGTTAATTTGATGAATATGCTACATCAAAATCAATTGGACATCGCGTTAACTTTACTTCCCAAAGAAGGCGGACAATACTGTGTTCACTCTGTAGAGAAACAATTGTTTTGGGTTGGACACAAAAAACTGTTAAATATTAGCCCATTACCCATAATTTCCTGCTTTGATGGCTGCTCCTATCGTAATAATATAGAATCGGCACTAAAAAAGTCTGATATACCATTTAAAACCATATTAACGACCAACAATTTCTACACAATTTATGATTCAATTGAGCGCGGCTTAGGTATTTACGCCTTGCTTAATAGCCATAAAAATTTAGAAGACTTTCAGCAATATATGTTAACTGAGCTTCCCAATTTACAACCACTTTATCTGGGATTGCACATAAAACCCGTCAATGTAAGTAAGGCTGTAACTGCATTAACTAAGCATATAAAGACACTGATGTAATAAGTAATCTACACAATAACAAGTACTGTGTAGATTACTAAAATTAGAGGCAGTTATATAATTAAGTCGCTTGCTTATTTTGAGTTAGCATACCAACAACAATATAAACAACAGCTGAAGCAACAACACCCAATAAAGGTCCTTCAACCCATCCGACCAAGCCCGAAGTCAATAAGTAAACACTGGTCGCAGCACCTGCAATCATAGATGCCAAAGCCCCTGCCGTCGTTCCGGTATAGAAAATAGATACTAACAACACGCCGGATAAGGCTGCCATCAACGTACCACTGGAAAAAATTCCCAAAAAGTTCAGCATAGCCTTCGGTAAGAAAAAGGTTGCGGTAAAACCAATCAGTGCTACAAGAACCACCCATAAACGGTTAAGTTGCAATATTTTTTTACCCGGTGGATGACTATTAATAAACAAAGATTGACGTAAATCATGCGAAACTGCCGTCGATAAAGTATGCAAAATAGAATTAGCCGTTGACTTCATCGCAAACAAAATAAATAAGGTGATAACACTACCGATGACCATTGGCGGAACATTGGCCAAGTACCATGGCATGGCATCATCAGGGTTCGCCAATTCAGGATTTTTTAAGCGCACATATAGTCCAACAAGTGGTACGACGCTTAAAATACAGCCTAAAACAGCCGTGTATATACCTGTTCTGCCGATACTAATACCGCGCTTCATCGCCATAAAACGCACTGACATATAAGGGAGCGCTGTACTAAAGACCATCGCATAAGCAAAAACTAAAAACACCGATGCCTTGGACTGTCCGTAAGGTGTAGACGTTTCAGGTTGTGTTAAGGTTTTATCGACGATATCCAGCTCTCTTATCATTTCTCCAAGGGGGATATCCGTAAAAATTTGCACTGTCATATAAAGCGCTGCCAGTGCCATACCCATAACCATAAAAGTATCCGTCCAAGCAACGGCTAACAAGCCGCCCCATAGTGTATAAACCGCAATAATCGCCAATAATAAAGCGGAGGCTGCCAATGGGGATATGTGCAACCAACTACCGCCCAACATACCCAAGGCGCGAATTTGCCCTGTCAAAAAGACAACTAAAAAAACCACCATGCCTAACGAAGTGACCCCACGCAAGATACGAGCACTGTAAGAATTTCGATCAGCACAATGTAGATTAACCACAAATTCAGGGATGGTATTACTGCCCATATTTTCAGCACGATTGCGCAAATAACGGGCAAAAAATAACACTGCCACCACCATCGCCGGGGCAAAGAAGAAATTACCTAATAACTCAATCGAACCGAATTGATAAGCTGCACCGGGAGAGCCCATAAATCCCCAACCGCTAAAGCCCGTTGCAATTACCGTGCCCGCTATTACAAACGGTCCTAAGGATCGCCCGGCGACTAAGAAGTCCCCTTCGTTCTCATCTGAAACGCGCTTTCCGGCTTTACCGCCTAAGTACATCAACAGGACAATTGAAAGTCCTAACACTATCCAATTAAATATCATCTTACTTCCCCTCTCTATTTTTACTTTTACTTTCAAACAGGTAGTAAATACCGCTTAAGGCTAACGTAGCAATATTTAATACGATAAACCATGTTAGTGTCCAGCTTCCTAGTAATTCATCCATTGTATTCTCCTCATATTGACTTATATTTATTTTCAAATCAGATAAAACAAAACAGCAGCCTAAAAGCTGCTGTTTGTTTTTTAACTGTTAATGATATTGTGGGCAGGGCCATAGGGGAATTTAGTAATATTTTCAGCCCCATCACTTCCCACGACTAAAATATCGTGTTCTCGATAGCCCCCTGCTCCAGCCTGTCCTTCGGGAATCATAATCATGGGTTCCATGGAAACGACCATATTGGGCACTAGCACCGTATCAATGTCTTCCCGTAACTCTAAACCTGCCTCGCGTCCGTAGTAATGACATAAGGTGCCAAATGAATGTCCGTAGCCAAATGAACGATATTGCAATAAATCATGTTCTGCATAAATTTCATTTAATTCTTTGGCAATGTCACTACATATAGCACCGGGTTTAATCAATTCCAGTCCGCGTTCGTGAACTTTAACGTTGACCTCCCATAGACGCATATGCTCATCTGAAGCCTCTTCGCAAAATAGCGTACGCTCCAGTGCCGTGTAATAGCCGGCAATCATGGGGAAACAGTTCAGACTTAAAATATCACCTCGCTTCATTTTACGACTAGTGACAGGGTTATGAGCTCCATCGGTATTGATACCTGATTGAAACCATGTCCAAGTATCCATCAATTCAGCATCTGGGAAACGATTAGCAATTTCTCGAATCATCGCTCGTGTACTATGCAATGCGACTTCATGCTCAGGAACACCTTCTGCTATGGCCTCAACACAAGCAGCACCACCAATATCTCCGATTTGAGCACCATGTTTAATTAAGGCAATTTCTTCATCGGATTTAATGGTACGCATAAACATAACCGGCTGTGAGCAGTCAATAATCTGAGCAGTGGGGAAGATCCCTTGGTAATGATTTTTTGATTCTACAGAAACAAAGTCAAATTCAATAGCTACTTTTCTGGCCTGTTTTTTGACTAATCGTGAAATAGCATACCAGAAATTGTCTTTATGCCAATCGGTGTAGGTAATATTATCACCGAAAGAACGACGGTACGGTTGACCACCATCAATGCCGGCTGATACGGTGGTTGCTTCATCTTGTGTAACAACCAGTGCATAGTTTCTTCCAAAAGCACAATAAACAAAATCAGAAAAATAATTGATATTGTGAATTGAGTTAAAAACAACTACATCTACATTATTTTCAGCCATCCATGCCCTTAGCATGTCTTGGCGACGTTGCATTTCTCCCGCAGAAAAAGTTGGATTTACCTTTTCACCGTTATGGTATTTTTCTAATCTAATCATTGTGTTTTCCTGTTAAATGGCCTGTAAAAATATATTATATTAATAAATAATAGAAAGTATAACAATAAAGCAAGAGATATGCCAATTTAGATTTTTTATAAAAAAATAAATAATATCAATAACTTTATAGCATCTGATCATACCTACTGACAATAATCTTATTTCAAAACGTATTGTATGAGTAAGTTTCCCTGTTCTTATGACGATTTTTTGCTTATTAAAAAATCAGGTCTGGGTAGTTGACTTGAAAAAATTTTAGACTTCCCCCATATCTGGGCTATCAATTTATAACTTGAGAGAAAAAGATGGAACAATATCGAGGAACAACCATTTGTTCGGTTCGTCGTAATGGCAAGGTTGTCATTGTTGGCGATGGGCAAGTTTCACTGGGTAATACCATTATGAAAGGTAATGCTCGCAAGGTTCGCCGTATTTACAATGACAAAGTTTTAGTTGGCTTTGCCGGTGGCACAGCGGATGCTTTTACGCTATTTGAACGCTTTGAAGGCAAACTTCAACAACATAGTGGGCAATTGACAAAAGCGGCTGTTGAAATGGCAAAAGATTGGCGACAAGATAGAGCCTTACGCAGACTAGAGGCGATGATGATTGTTGCTGATGAAACGGCGACTTTAATTATCTCAGGCAATGGTGATGTGATTAGTTGTGAGGATGACCTTTGTGCTATCGGTTCTGGTGGCATGTTTGCCATTTCTGCCGCTCGTGCCCTATTCTATAATACAGAACTCTCTGCCCGTGAAATCGGCGAAAAAGCTTTAAATATTGCTGCCGATGTCTGTGTTTACACCAATAATCATTTAACGATTGAAGAATTATAATTATGTCTGAAAAAATTATCCCTATGACACCCCGTGAAATTGTCACGGAACTTGACCAACACATTATTGGACAAAGTGACGCTAAGCGTTCTGTTGCCCTGGCACTAAGAAGCCGCTATCGTCGTATGAATGTCGATGAAAGTATTCGTGATGAAGTCACACCCAAAAATATTTTAATGATAGGCCCAACAGGTGTGGGTAAAACAGAAATTGCCAGACGCTTGTCAACTTTGGCTCAAGCACCCTTTGTAAAAGTTGAAGCGACCAAATTTACTGAAGTTGGATACGTTGGTAAAGAAGTCGATTCAATTATCCGTGAACTCGCTGATGCCGCCGTACAAATTGCCCGTGAACAGGCCATAAGAAAACAACGTCCAAAAGCCGAACGTGCGGCACTAGAGCGAGTTTTAGATGTACTGTTACCCGGTTCAGAAGAAGAAGGTTTTGGTAGTCATGGTGAAAACACGACCCGTGAAAAATTTCGTCAAAAAATTATTCGCGGGGAAATGGATGATAAAGACATCGAAATTGATGTGCCTGCTGTGCAAGTTGGTGTCGAAATTATGGCCCCTCCCGGTATGGAAGAAATGTCACAGCAGTTACAATCCATGTTTTCTAATATGGGGCAAGAAAAAACCAAAAAACGCAAAGTTAAAATTGAAGACGCCTTAAAAACGCTCACAGACATTGAAGCAGCGAAATTGATTAATGAGGAAGAAATCAAAGCCAACGCGGTAAAAAATGTTCAAGAAAACGGCATTGTCTTTATCGATGAAATTGATAAAATTTGCAAAAAATCCGACCATGCAGGTGATGTTAGTCGTGAGGGTGTGCAACGTGATTTATTACCCTTGATTGAAGGCTCTACTGTCAATACCAAATACGGCATGATTAAAACGGATCATATTTTATTTATCACCTCAGGGGCATTTCATTTGGCAAAACCCAGTGATTTAATTCCCGAGTTACAAGGACGTTTACCGATTCGTGTTGAGTTACGAGCATTAACTAGTGATGATTTTATCCGTATTTTAACCGAGCCTAAGGCTTCATTAATTAAGCAGTACCAAGCCTTAATGAAAACAGAAAATGTTGATTTACAGTTTGAGGATGATGCTATTAAACGCATTGCCGAAATTGCTTACCATACCAATGAAAATGTGGAAAATATCGGTGCAAGACGACTTTATACGGTAATGGAAAAATTATTGGAAGAGATTGCTTTTGATGCGGGCGAAAAGCCTAAAGATAGCATTACGATTACAGCTGAGTACGTTAATAAGCAATTGGGTGAGTTGTCGGAGAACGAAGACTTAAGCCGCTACATGCTCTAGTCGTCATACTAAATATTTCTTGGTACAGCGTTATGCCTCCTTGCCGTATTACGTCATACTGTCTGCGTCGGCAAGCCTTGTACCAAAAAATATTTAGTACAACTTATAAATGGCCAACCTTTTTATCTTTAGCGATATAAACAGAATGACGGTACTTAATGACCATTAATGATTTTCTAACATTGAACAAAGACCAAACAAAAAGCTCACTATCTTTATTCGATATTGAGCTTTTGTTGGCTTTTCGCTTGGGTAAAAGTCGTAGTTTTGTACGGGCTTTCGAAGACAGCGAAATTTCTGATAACGTTTTGGCACAGCTTAAAAATGATATTCAAAAATTAGCAGACGGTTATCCCCTAGCCTATTTACTGGGTGAAAAAGACTTTTGGGATATGACCTTAAAAGTCACTGAGGATACACTTATTCCTCGCTCAGATACGGAAACACTCATTGAAGTTGCTATTCAATTATTACCTGCTAACTTTTCTGGAAATTTGATTGATTTAGGCACAGGCAGTGGGGCGATTGCTATTGCGATGAGCCGAGTTTTCCCGCAGGCAAGCATTTGGGCCAGTGATTTCAGTGAAAGAGCACTAGCTGTTGCCGAAGAAAATGCTCAAAATTGGCAAAAAACACCGATTACCTTTTTACGCAGTAATTGGCTAACACCGCTAGATAATACCGTCATTCCAGCCTTTGATGTTATTGTCAGCAATCCGCCGTATATCGAAGAAAATGATTACCATCTGCACGATTTAAAATACGAACCTATCAATGCCCTTACTGCTCCCGACAATGGGCTAGCCGATATTAAAACCATTATTGCTCAAGCGCCCAAATATTTACAGAATGACGGTCTATTAATGCTCGAACATGGCTATAACCAAGGGCAAGCTGTACGTGAATTATTTGCCAAAGCAGATTGGCATAACGTAAAAACTTATCAAGATTTAGGCGGTAATGAACGCATTACAGTTGCCCAAAAGAAGGAATATTAATTATTACCTTTATCTTTTTCAATAAGTGTTTTAATCATTTCCCCTGCCAATAAAACTCCAAAAATCGCCGGCATATAAGAGATTGTACCGTTGGTGGCTTTTTCGCGATAATGTTCGCTATCGGCATTTTCAACTAGCGGTGGACGGCGAGGTTCATCGGTATAAACCACCGGGTATTTTAGGTCAGCTTTTAGTGCTCGCAAGCGACGACGCATTTCACGAGCGAGTGGACAACCTTCCGTCTTATCCAATCGTGCTATACGTGCTTTAGTCACATCAATACGATTACCCGCCCCCATCGCTGAAATAATAGGAATGTAGTGTTTTTGAGCCTCAACAACGAGCTGAGCTTTACAAGCAATGGTATCAATACAGTCGGCGATAAAATCATAATCGCCAGATAATACCGTTTGCTCTGCCGTCTCTACGCTCATAAAATCATCAATGACGTTAACTTTAATCATTGGATCAATGTCGGCGATGCGGGCTTTCATAATCGCTGTTTTCTTTTGCCCGACAGTTGATTGCAGTGCCACAATTTGACGATTAATATTTGACTGACTGACGATATCTTTATCGAGTAAAGTCAGCTCCCCTATACCCGCTCTAGCAAGGTTTTCTGCTGCGTAACCGCCCACACCACCAATGCCCGCAATTAAAACATGATGATTGCGTAATTTTTCGGTGGCTTCTTTACCTAATAAAATTTCGGTGCGTGCGTGCAATGTTGGCATATTCAATTCCTTGGTGCGAAAGGCGGTATTATAGCAAATTAATGGGATTTGGATTACAAAGATGCGATTTTCGGTTAAAATGCCCGTTTACTACACAAATAAAAAAACATAAGAAACCATGACACAACAAACACGCCATATTTTAGTCACTTCTGCCCTGCCCTATGCTAATGCTCCATTACATTTAGGGCATATTTTAGAAACTATTCAAA
>PDWI01009816.1_pt1 | contig 10881 bp, 8 predicted proteins | sample 1430891 | NCBI WGS metagenome assembly PDWI01 (sample SAMN01162508, study PRJNA174530) | Oral metagenome, whole genome shotgun sequencing project. | biome: Marine environment; feature: Marine mammal; material: Swab sample of the gingival sulcus; isolation source: swab sample of gingival sulcus... | reverse complement strand
CGCAATGGTAGCCTTAAACAATGAGCTTCCGACACCTGAGGAATATTTCAGACTCTACAACGAGGCTATTTCCGGCAAGGAAAAAGATATTTATGAATACTTACAATTTGACGAACTTGCTGATAATGAAGAAGTTTTTCAACGTAGAGAGTTTTAAATAAATATTATTTTTTAAATTAACAAACCTCGTAGATTTTTAACATCTGCGAGGTTTCTTTTTTTTCATTGCTTTTGATTTATAATGCGAATAAAAAATTAGGAATTTATTGAATTTCTGTTTTTCTTTTCTAAATATTTGTTTGTGTTGCTATTACATTCGATTATTTTACTAAAAAAAGAATGCGTAAAAATCATTCTTAATTTTTAATTTTTCATTCTTAATTTGCATTTACTGTGGTTCTATATTAAAGTCAATGCCCAGCATACTTATATCGTCAAATATTCGGTCATTATTCTCATTCAGTTCTAATTTTTCCTCAATCGTTTTCATTGATTTGTATGATGATTCGTTTGTGCAAAAATAATATTCAATTTCTTGGTCATACATGTAAACTTGTCCTTCTATAATAAATTCAACAAGTCCGTCAGTATAGCACAACAGCTTGGAATCATCAAATATTTGTATAGCCTCTTCTTCTATCGAATCAATGCGCTCCATAACACCCAATGCAATGCAACCTTTATCTAGATATCGAAGCCTTTTAGTTTTTTTGTTGTATAAAATTGGAGGATTATGTGCTACATTAATGTATTTCAGTTTATGAGTATTTTTATTATAAGTAGCAATAAACATCGTTATAAATCTTTCGCCCAAAGCAAGTCGAAAGATTTTTTCATTAAGCAATTCTACTGTATCTGTTAAATTAGTGTTAGATGTAAATATTGCTTTTAGATTAGCTTGAAAACTGGCTAATAACAGAGCAGCCGAAATTCCTTTTCCCGACACATCGGCAACACAAAAAACCAATTCTTCATCATTTATATAAAAAGCATCATAGTAATCGCCACCAACAACAAAATCGGGCATATAAAATCCATCTACATTTATGTCAGGAAATTTTTCTTTTACACCGGTTAAATCAGGGATTAATAGATTTTGAATTTTAGACGCAAGCTCCATTTCTTTAAAAGCTGCTTCCTTTTTTATGGTTTCCAAATATTCAATATTTTTCTTAATAGCAACAACTACAACATGAACCAAAATTTGTATAAATTTAAGATGTTTGAATATCGGACTTGGCTTTTGTTGTTGTCCATCGTTATCGCCAACTATTAAAAATGCCAAAGGAATATCATTGTCATAAACGGGAATTACCAAATCTAAATCTTTGGTCTTTTTATTGATATAAGTAAATGGTTTTTCAGGGTCTTTATATAAAAATTTTTTTTCTACATCTATATTTTTGTATTGTTTAATATCTACACCGGATACAAGTATTGGTTTCCAAGTTATATTGTGTGTAAACAATACTAATTTGTCAATTTTTAGATTTTCTTTTAATAAATCCTCAAATTTTTGCAATACATCTTTGAAATGAATATTTGTGCTGATAGTCATAGTGAAATCAAGCAAGGTTTGTTGCTTAAAATTACAATCATCAAGTTTATTTTTGCGTTTTTGTTTTGCTTTTAAAATTTTTGTCATCACATTAATAATTCAAAAAGTTTGCTTGCTTTCAGCCACAGCCTACCTTACAGTGTATTATGCTAAGAGGTAAAAATGGCTAATTTATTCCTTTCAATTCTTCAATTTCATGCTTACTCAATCCTGTTAATGCGTGTATATCATCAACAGATAAACCCAACTTAATTGCATTTTTTGCAGTTTCAACAACGACTTCTTTCCTACCCTCTTCTCGTCCAACTTTCCGACCTTCTTCAAGTCCCTCCTCTCTTCCTTCTTCTTTATATTTGATTTTCAATGAAAAAGCCTCGCTTGCCTTTAAATGCAAACTATCTAAATAACGATTATAACCATAACGCTCTTTTTCCTTTAAGCGCATTATATCTAAAACATCATTTGCTTCTTTCAGTCCTTTGGCTTTGAAATCGTCTTTTACTTCGTCATTTTTTAAGAAATAAATCCATTCGTCTAAGGTATTTTTTGCAACATCATCAAACTGATTGACTTTCAGCAAATAATACTCCGGAAAAATATCTGAAATATTATCTTTCAAAAATGCCTTTTTTTGAGCATTAGACAATTTCAGCTTGTCCTGATTATGAATGCCTTTAAAATCGGTTTGACCTTTATAAATATAATCTTCGCCTTGCCCCAAATCAAAAAATACGATATTGACCGAAATTACTTTTTTAACATTGGAGTATCTTTGTCCCATATCCATGTTGTCAGCAATAATTTTCGATGTCCCATAAGCCATTCTATGGAAATAATCAATCTCGTAGGTAGTCTGAATTTCTATTACGATTAAATCTTTGGCAGAATTTTCAGTTAAAATATCAACTCTATTAAATTTATCTTCTTCATATTGTTGATTGCCTTCACTTTCTAAAATCTGCTTTATTTTAATGTCTTCAAATAGCAACTCGCTCAAAAAGCCTTCTAAAACTACAAAATTTGCCTTATTTCTTAACAGCCTTTTTATTGCCCAATCAAATCTTATTAATTTTTTGCTCATTTTGCTTCAATTTTATATTTAATTGCAAAGTTACGAATTTATTTCTAATTATGATTGTTTTAGCGGTTTTTCTTTTTATGCAACATTGATGTTAGCTACACCGAAAAAAATTACTCAGTGTAGGAAACATAAAATTCTATCGGTACTATTATTAATACCACATAAAGGGGGTAAAAGATTGCTTACGGAGGTAAAGCGTTGATTACCAGAGATTTCGGGGGGGGGAGAACATTTGTTTTTTTATTTGTTTATAATGTTGCTATTAATGAGTTCAATACTACGTTACATTTTTGTAATCAACTAATAATTAACATTTTATAAAACAGACTTTTTATTTTGCAATATTTTGATTATCAGCAATATAATTGTTAATTGCTAATTGAACGAAGTATTCTGAGTTCTAAAATATAAAAAAAGGTGTGAAGACCGAAAGCCGTCTGTTCAACTTCGGTCTTCCTACTAAACTCGTCTATTCTTTTGCTCTTTCTGAGTAAGAATTATCTCTTGTGTCAATTTTTATTTTCTCACCAGTGTTAATAAATAAAGGCACATTAATTTCGGCACCTGTTTCCACTGTAGCAGGTTTTAGTGTCGATGACGAAGCACTATCGCCTTTGAAACCGGGTTCTGTGTAGGTTACTTCCATAATCACAAAAGGCGGCAATTCGCACGACAAAGGCGTTTCCGTATCGGCATGAAACATAATTTCTACCTCTTGACCTTCCTTTAATAGTTTGGTATTATTTATTAATTCTTCCTGAATTGGTATTTGTTCAAAATTTTCAAGATTCATAAAATTATAACCCATATCGTCTTTATACAGAAACTGATACGGTCGTCTCTCTATTCGGGCTATGTCTATTTTTACTCCCGAATTGAAAGTGTTGTCTAAAACACGTCCTGTTGTTAAACTTTTTAATTTGGTGCGCACAAAAGCCGAACCTTTGCCCGGTTTTACATGCTGAAATTGAACAATTGTATATAAATCGTTATTAAATTCAATACATAATCCATTTTTAAAATCTGCTGTTGTAGCCATATTCTTTTTTTTGTGTTAATAATTAAATTATGAACTCATTTAAACTTTTTTCTAAATTCTGTCTTTTTAATGCTTTTGGCTGTTTGCCTTTGGCTTTTAGCTTTTTTTGCTTTCAAGCTAAAAACGAAAGTCAAAAGGCTAACGGCTTAAAAATAATCATTCAAAAAAAAAGTTTAAATCTCTTCTTTATGCCCATGTCTATATCCTTAGGCGATTTTTGATATTTTACAATTTTCAGTATGCTAATTTCCTCGACTTACCTAAAAATTGTATATATAATTCTCTACAAAGTTAAATATTTTTTTAAAATTAATTAGCCTTTAATTAAAAGTATTCCCATTTTTTTTGTAACTAATATCTTACTTTTAATTTAAAGCATTGATTAATAATACTTTAGCTAAATTAAAACATTTTGTTATTTTAATTAGTTTTTTTAATACTTTGGGCTGTTTGCCTTTGGCTTTTAGCTTTTTTTGCCTTCGGCAAGATAATTTAACTATAAAAGCTAATGGCTAAAATCCAAAGGCTAACAGCTTAAAAATCTTAAAATTTTCAAAAAAATTAAACGAGTTTGCACTCAATTTTTAGAGTTTCCAAATTTCTTTTTCACCCACGAGGGAACAATTAATGCTCCTATAAATAAATAAGGATAGTATGTTATTAATCGCCACAAAGTTGCCATAACTATTGCTATTCCTGCTATTTGAGGCAAGAAATCGCCCAAATATTCGGTAAATACAAATTCGGTAAATCCACTGCCGCCGGGTGTTGGGCTAATCAGCATCATTATCCACATTACCAATTGGCGTGCAAATAACAAAATGTGGTCATCAACAACGAAAAATGCTAAAAATAAGGCATTTACCACCCAATAGCGTGATGTCCACGAGAAAGCTGTTGCCAAAAATGTTTTTGCCCAAAACGCAAACGGTTTACCTTTTAATTCTTTTGAGCTTTCAATAATTTCATTTCCGGCTTTTTCTGCTCCATCTTTCCAACGCTTCAAAATTCGCAACCTAAATATTGCTACCAACAATTTTTTTATGCTTTGCGGATTTTTAAATAATCCATACGAAAGAAAAATTATATACACAAGCTTTATGCTGTAACCAATTACGGCAAAATAAAAAAATTCGTTGGCAAACGACAATCCGTCTTCTACAAAAAACAATTTATTTACATTCAAAAATAATATCAACAGAGGAAACATTATGATAAAATAAAGCTCATCAAGAAATGATGTTGCCATAACTATTGCCGAGCTTCTGCCAATGCTAATCCCCTCTTTGTTTACAAATATAATTGCCAAACCTGTGCCTCCAACCGCCGATGGTGTAATGGCGGAGGTAAATTCCCACAGCATAATTACACGAAATGCTTGCAGCCACGAGAAGTCGTTGTCTGACAATATTTTAATGCGAATAATATAACCAATATCGCGGAATGCCATAAACAAAATTGCCACGCATATCCACAATAGCGAACACCACGTAAACTTTACAATTTCAAATGCTTTTACATCAAAATTATTGTAAATCATATATGCCACCACGCCAACACCTATCAATATCGGGTAAATCATTTTGCGCGGATTTACCTTCGATGCTATTGTTTGCGCGTCATTTTGCGATTTTTTGTTCTGCATAACATGACTTTTTTTAAGGTAAAAATTAAAAATTAAGAATTAAGAATTAACAAGCTATCAATCAATATATTACATAATTTTACCACTCAATAGTCCGTTACTTTTTTATAATGAATTGATAATCAAATTTTTATAAAACAAAAATAAGTTTGTGTAACTTGCTTATTATCAACACTATAATTTTTCATTCTTAATTTAACGAAGTATTGACTACCGTAACTATTTTAATTCTCAATTTTCAATTCTCAACTCTCAATTATTCTAACCTCATTTCACAATTAATTTAAAAATATCATTGCCATTAACATACAAAATAAGAGCTAAAAGCAATATAAAACCGACTGTTTGGGCGTGTATCATAAATTTTTCGCTTGGCTGTCTGCCTGTAACCATTTCGTAAAGCAAAAACATTACATGTCCGCCATCAAGACCCGGAATTGGCAACAAATTAAGCACTGCCAACATCACTGAAAGCATGGCAGTTAGCAACCAAAACCGCTCCCAATCCCAAGTTGCCGGAAATATGCCGCCAATGGCAATAAATCCGCCCAATTTATCGGCATTTTGAGGTATTAATTTCAATTGTTTTAGTTGGTCTTTTATCAATTCGTAGCCCAACGGAAAACTTGCAGGCACTGCCTCAAAAAATGAATATTTAAGTTGAGTAATGCCAAATTCTTTGGCAATATCGAAGCCGTTGGCAACGCCAATTTTGCCGTTTTCGGTGGTTTTCACGTCTATAACCTCCTCTTTGCCATCGCGCAAAACATGTATTGCTATTGTTTCGCCTTTGTGTTTTTTTATTTCATTCACAAATTGGTCGAAAAATTCAAGTCGAAAATCGTTGATACCAATTATTTTGTCGCCTAATTGTAAACCTGCGTCTTTCGCCGGCGACTTTTGTGCAAATCCGCCCACATAAAATGGCATTCGCAATGTAAACAACCTGCTTTTTGATTCGATAATTTGTTGTTTTGCGTTTTCATTCAACGCAATTTCTTCAACTTTTCCGTTTCGTTCTACTTTTATAGTTTTGGTGTCGTCAAGAATTATAGTTTTTAAAATATTTTTAAATTCATCAACTTTTTCGCCGTCAAGCGATATAATTTTGTCGCCATTGCGCAAGCCTAATTCTTGCCCAACAGAATCTACCATTATTCCATATTTCAAATTACTTGTAGGCAAATATTCGCGTCCCCAAACCGACAAAACCATTGCATAGATTAAAAATGCCAACAGAAAATTCACCATCACACCGCCTAACATTATCAATAACCGTTGCCATGCTTTTTTTGTTCTAAATTCCCAAGGCTGAGGCTCTTGCTTCATCTGTTCGGTGTCCATAGATTCGTCTATCATACCCGAAATTTTCACGTATCCGCCCAATGGCAACCACCCAATTCCATATTCAGTGTCGCCCCATTTTGTTTTAAATAATGAAAACCAAGGGTCGAAAAATAAATAGAATTTTTCTACTCTGGTTTTGAATAAACGGGCAAAGGCGAAATGCCCAAACTCGTGCAAAATAACTAATATTGATAAACTAAGTAATAATTGTCCGGCTTTTATTAATATTTCCATGCTTTTTTAATGAGTTAATTTTTAAATTTTGTTACTTTTTCGGCAGCTATTTTTCTTGCTTTGCTATCAAATTTTATATAATCTTCAAGTTCGGGTTTGGTTATAAATTCCACTTCTGCAATTGTTTGCTCAATAATTTCCGACATTTGCAAAAAGCCAATTTTCGTGTCTAAAAATGCTTGAACAGCTATTTCGTTTGCGGCATTCATCACACAAGGCATATTTCCGCCCTTGCGCAATGCTTCAAATGCAATATTTAGGTTCGGAAATTTGTTGTAATCAACCTGTTCGAAGCTAAGATTGGGATAATCTAAGAAATTAAACCTTTTAAAATCAGACACTTGCCTATCAGGAAATGTCAAAGCATATTGAATTGGCAATTTCATATCGGGCAAACCCATTTGCGCTTTCATTGAGCCGTCTTGAAACTGCGCAATCGAATGAACTATCGACTGCGGGTGAATTATCACATCAATTTCTTCGGGTTTTAGGTCGAAGAGCCATTTTGCCTCAATCACTTCCAAACCTTTGTTCATCATGCTTGCCGAATCAATGCTGATTTTTGCGCCCATATTCCAAGTTGGGTGTTTTAGGGCTTGTTTGGCGGTTACATTTTGCATTTCTTGGCTCGTAAAAGTGCGAAACGGACCTCCCGAAGCGGTCAAATATATTTTTTCTATTTTATTATTCAATTCACCTGCAAGACACTGAAATATAGCCGAATGCTCAGAATCTACGGGGATAATTTCAACCTTGTTTTCTATTGCTAATTTGGTAATCAAATCGCCCGCCACCACCAGCGTTTCCTTGTTTGCCAATGCAATTCGCTTTCCCGATTTTATGGCATTTATAGTGGGCAACAAACCTGCATATCCCACAACCGCCGTCAGCACAATATTAATATCAGAATGTTCCACAATTTGGGCAAGAGCCTCGCTGCCGGCATACACTTTTATAAATTCGTCTTTCAGTGCATCACGCACATAATCGTATAATTTCTCGTTGCCAATTACTACCGAATCGGGTTTATATTTCATCGCTTGACTAATAAGCAAATCGGCATTATTTTGCGCCGTCAGCACTACTACATCAAACTTATCTGAATGATAATCAACCACTTCTAAGGTTTGAGTACCAATAGAACCGGTTGAACCTAATATTGCAATTCCTTTTTTATTATTCGATAATTCAGCCACAAGATTTTTATTTAATTTTATTAAAATGTTATATAATTTTCGGGATTTAGCGGCGAGCCGTTAAACCATAGTTCAAAATGCAAATGCGGTCCGGTAGAAAGTTCGCCCGTGTTGCCGAGAATGGCAATAGGTTCGCCGGCTTTCACGTGGTCGCCCACTTCTTTTAGCAACGACGAATTGTGTTTATAAACCGTAATTAGATTGTTTGGATGCTGAACTTCAATTATATAGCCTGTGTTCATGCTCCAAGTTGCAATTATTACCGTGCCCTCCAATACCGCTAAAACCGGCTCATTGGGTTCGGCAACAATATCAACGGCAGGGTGCTTTTCCTTTACATCAAATTTGTTGGTAACAATGCCTTGAACAGGTCTGAAAAAATGCAGATTTTTTAAAGATGTACCTACAATACCTTTTTTAGAAGTGCTGTAAATATCTTGTTTTTCAGCGTTTTCTATTTGCTTACGCAATATTGAGTCTTGTTTCGACCGTGTAAATTCAAGTTTGGTATTTCGCAAATTAGTGTCGATGATGGTTTCGTAATTTTCCAACTGTCTGCCGCGCAAAATATTCTGAATATTCGCAAAATATCGGTCTCTTGTCTGAATTTCTTGTTTGATTGAATCAAGTTGATATAAATTGTTTACTAATTGGCGTGATAATTTATTATTTGCCTGATAAGGAAGCAAATAGTTGAGCGGAGTGTACATGAACAACAAACCCAAAATGATTGCAACAACAAACACAAACGAACTAACGTAAACTATTACATCTATTTTTGTAATTTTTCCAGAAAATGCCACTTCCAGATTTTCAGCATTGTAAACCGTAAATTGGTATTCATTTTTTAAATTGCGCGATATATTTTCTGTTTTTTCTTTATCAATCAGTGCCATAATAATTTTTTAAACATAAATAATTTGCAAAATTATAAAGATTTAGATGAAAATTGAAATTATTTATAAAATAAAAAAAGTAATGTATGACCATTTAATAATTGGTAATTGACATTTAAAATCATTATTTAGCTCATAATAAAGGCATTACACTTTCGTATTATTGCCACCTTTGCTGTTTTAACCGATTATTTATGCGGTAAAACAGCTTAGGTTTAAAATTTTTTGGTATTAAAACTAAAAAATATTTATATTTGCGCTTTAATAGTTAGATTTATTAAGAGTTTAAAGTCGTGAAAACAAAACAATATTTTAATTCAATTCAGAAATTTATAAAAATTGAAAGTTTTAGTGGAATTTTGCTATTTTCGGCAACAGTTATTGCGCTATTATTTTCAAATCTACCGTTCTACGAGTCGTATAATGCAATTTGGAACTACAAAATAGGCATACAATCGGAGCATTTTTCGCTTATCAAACCGCTCATTCTTTGGATAAACGATGGCTTGATGGCAATTTTCTTCTTTTTGATAGGTTTAGAAATTAAGCGCGAAATTTTAATTGGCGAGTTAAACTCAATAAAAAAAGCATCGTTGCCAATTTTTGCTGCCATCGGTGGAATGTTAGTGCCATTTTTAATCTACATTCTACTTAATAAAAACCCCGAAACTGCCGGCGGCTGGGGCATTTCTATGGCAACCGATATTGCTTTTACATTAGCTATTTTAAAGTTACTGGGAAATAAAGTGCCGCTTGGGCTTAAAATTTTCCTCACCGCTTTTGCCATTATCGACGATTTGGGTGCTATCCTAATAATTGCCTTGTTTTACACTCAACAAATAGGTTGGAATTTACTTTTGATTGCAGGTGGCTTATTATTAGTGCTTTACCTTTTGGCTTATTTAAAATTGCACAGCAAATTATTGTTGTTTGTTTTTGGTGTGGTTGTGTGGTTTTTATTCCTAAAAGCGGGCATACATCCTACTATTGCGGGCATTCTTTTGGCATTTGCCGTTCCGATAAGGCAAAAAATAAATGAATATAAATATACCGAAAAATTGCAAGAAATAAGCAAGCGCATTGTGATGGCTAGCAATACCGATGAGTTGCCAATGCTCACCAAAACTCAAATTGAAGATATTAGTAGCCTGGAAGATTTAACTAATAAGGTGCAATCGCCTTTGCAGCAATTGGAGCATCGTTTGCACAATGTTGTGGCATTTTTAATTATGCCTATTTTTGCATTGGCAAATGCGGGTGTTCATTTTAGCAGCGATTTGTCAATGGATTTATATTTGGTTATGACTATCGTTATGTCGTTGTTTTTTGGTAAAACAATTGGTGTATTTTTGTTTACCTATTTAAGTGTAAAATTGAAAATATCGGCATTACCGGAGAATATCAACTTCAAACTAATTTTCGGAGCAGCCATATTGTCCGGAATTGGTTTTACAATGTCATTATTTATTGGAGGCTTGGCTTTCGCCGATAATTTATTATACCTAAATTCGGCGAAAGTAGGCATAATTTTAGGGTCTATTTTGTCCGGTATCGTTGGTTTTATTGTGTTAAAACTTGGCTTACGGTCAATCCGAAGTACGCAATAGATTATATAATGCGTATTTTGTGGCAAATTACTCTCTTTTTAAGGTTTGCTAAAATGGCGGAATAGTAACTCCCCAAAAAAATACAGAATTTTTAAATCATTACAAAATATATGCAAATGAGAAAAATAACATTAATTATTTTGGCTATTTTTATAGCACAACTTGCTTATTCACAAGATAATAGCCAGTGGATACGCTATGCCGCAATTTCGCCAAACGGCAACGAAATAGCATTTACACACAAAGGCGACATATACTTGGTAGGGGCGCAAGGTGGC
>PDWI01018006.1_pt1 | contig 10883 bp, 7 predicted proteins | sample 1430891 | NCBI WGS metagenome assembly PDWI01 (sample SAMN01162508, study PRJNA174530) | Oral metagenome, whole genome shotgun sequencing project. | biome: Marine environment; feature: Marine mammal; material: Swab sample of the gingival sulcus; isolation source: swab sample of gingival sulcus... | reverse complement strand
GCGGTCGGCTCGCCACCCGCGCCGGGGCCGAGGAACATCAGCCGACCGGCCGATTCGGCTTCGACGAAGATCGCGTTGTAGGCACCTGTCACCGCTGCCAGGGGGTGGTCGCCGGGCATCATCGCTGGGTGCACGCGCACCGATACCTGGGGCGGCTTGGTATCTGTGAGGGCCGCCACGGCGAGCAGCTTGACGACGCAGCCAAGTTTCTTGGCGGCCTCAACATCGGCTGCAGTGACATCCGTGATACCCTCGCAGAACACCTCGTCACCGCGCACTCGCGTGTGAAAAGCCATGCTGGCGATTAGAGCGGCCTTCGCAGCCGCATCATGGCCTTCGACGTCAGCCGTTGGATCCGCCTCTGCAAACCCCTTCTCTTGCGCCTCCGCGAGCGCTTCGGCGAAGTCGGCACCATCGGCGTGCATCTTGTCGAGAATGTAGTTGGTTGTGCCATTGACGATGCCCATCACCGTGTGGATCTCATCGCCAACGAGGGATTCCTGTAGTGGGCGCACGATCGGGATCGCGCCGGCCACTGCGGCCTCGAAGTAGAGGTCGACGCCCTTCTCTGCGGCAGTGCTGAACAAGATCTCAGACTCTTGGGCCAACAGGGCCTTATTCGCTGTGACCACGGATGCGCCGTGTTCCATGGCTTGGAGCAACCAGGTGCGAGTCGGCTCAATACCGCCGATCACCTCTATCACTATGTCGATGTCGTCTCGGGTGACGAGAGACTCGGCGTCAGTGGTGAACAGTTCTGGAGGTAGACCTGGCCGGACCCTCGTGGCATCGCGGACCGCAATTCCCACGAGTTCCAGGCGGCGCCCTATCCGGCTCGCCAGGTCGTCCGATTGCTCCAGCAATAGCCGCGCCACCTGGCTGCCAACGACACCGCAGCCAAGCAGCGCCACGCGCAGCGGCGCAGCATTCCTTAAATCGTCCATTTCATCCTTGCCGTTCGTTCAGAGCCGGATCCAACGCGAACAGATCATCGTAGGTTTCGCGCTGAAGCAGTGTGGTCAATTCGCCTGCCGCGACACTGACCACCGGCGGCTTCAGCACATGATTGTAGTTGCTTGCCATTGTGCGACAGTATGCGCCGGTTCCTGGCACGGCGATGAGGTCGTCCACCTGGATGTCTCCGGGCAGGAAGACATCCCGCACCACGATGTCGCCGCCCTCGCAGTGTTTACCCACAACCCGAGCGAGCACCGGCTCTGCGCTGCTCGCTCGGTTGGCAATCACCGCCGAATACTCCGCCGCGTACAGAGCCGGACGGATGTTGTCACTCATGCCGCCGTCTACCGAGACGTAGAGCCGCTGGGCCCCCGAATCCAGCTCGACGGGCTTCACTGTGCCGACACGGTAGAGCGTGAACGCGGCTGGACCTGCGATGGCTCGCCCGGGCTCGATTGAGAGTTCCGGAACCGACAGCCGTTGCGCCCGGCACTCGGCCTCAACTATCTCCTTCAGACCCTCGACCAACTCTTCAATCGGACGAGGATGGTCAGCACCTGTGTACGCGATGCCGAAGCCGCCACCGAGGTCCAGCTGTGGCAGCTCAATGCCCGTCGCTTGCTCGAACTGTTTCATGAGCTTCAAGGTTCGCCGGGCGGCGACCTCAAAGCCCTGGGTGTCGAAGATCTGGGAGCCGATGTGTGAGTGCACGCCCAATAGTTCCGCGTGCGGCGACTGCTGACATCGCACCAACGCCATGAGGGCCTGTCCCCCGACGATCGAGAAACCAAACTTTTGATCCTCGTGTGCGGTAGCGATGTACTCGTGCGTGTGGGCTTCGACGCCCGTGGTCACCCGGACGAGAACCCGGGCCGGTTTGTCGGCAGCTGCGGCGATCCTCTCGATTCGGGCGATCTCGTCCATCGAATCGACCACGATCCGGCCCACCCCGGCCTGAATCGCTAGCTCCAGTTCCGTATCAGACTTGTTGTTGCCATGCAGGGCGAGGGCAGCAACCGGCGCACCGGCAGCCAGCGCAAGGCGCAACTCCCCTTCGGTGCACACATCGATACCCAGCCCGGATTCGACGACCCAATCGACCACCTTGGCAGATAAGAATGCCTTGCCGGCGTAGTAAACCTCGCCCGGGGCGAAGGAGTCCCGGAACTGTAGTGCCCGCTCGCGAAAGTCGGCCTCATCATAAACGTAGGCTGGCGTCCCGACGCGCTCTGCTAGCTCTGTGACCGAGACGCCTGCAACTCGGATTTCACCGTTCTCGTCACGCGCAACGTGTTTGGCCCACAGGCCATCGGTAAGCTCGTTCGCATCGCTCGGGTATCGCAGCCACTGAGGCGAGGCCCGGATCGCATCGGCATGGATAGCTCCGGCCACATGGGTAACAGTCATACCCTGAACTGTGCCAGAGCGAGCACGACCGCTGGGCGGTGACTCGTCTTTCGGACACCCTCAGGCTGAAGTCACGGATATGTGCAGATCGCGCTGGATGGTTGCAAGCTTGAGCGCTGCCGGGTCAGCGACCTCGGCGCCGTCGGCCCGCACCTGGATTTCACCACAAACGCCACCCACGCACTTCTCGTCGAACCGTATCCCCCATACTGTGAAAAACTGTCCAAGGGTGACAGACGGAACCTCGGTCCCTTCGAGCCACACATCGCCGTTGTCTTCGTGAGTGTGCACCGCAACCTGCAGCGCGCGGGGACGATCGACACCGATATACGGCGGGATAGCCACGGGTTTGCCGTCGATCTCTATCACCAGTTTGAACACCCGCTGGTTGGTTTCGACGCCCAGAGGCTCGGCAACCAGGTGGGCCTTCTTGAAATAGTTGACTCCGTCCCGGGGCGCCGGCCACGGGGGTTGGGCGGTGGATATCACTGCGGGAGGCGCCGCCTGATTGGGTGTGTCGCAGCTTCCGGTCAGGGCAGTAGCTATAGCCAGGGGCACCACCGCAACGTATGCCAGCCACGACGCCATATCGCACGGGGGCCAAGATGCGCTAAACTGACGTGGCTGTCAGCCCCCGTAGCTCAGGGGATAGAGCACCGCCCTCCGGAGGCGGGAGCGCAGGTTCGAATCCTGCCGGGGGCGCACCCAAGGGTTAGGACACGATGACTCAGTTGAAACAGGTGAAATGGCCCGGGCTGTGGGTAGCTGTCATCTGGATCACCACGCGGGTCCCAATCCTGTCCGGGGCCACGATCATGACTGGCGACATCTTTTACTACTATCATCAGCTCGCCGGGTTATCGTCCGGCGGGCCCGGGCAAGTACTGGTCGAATACCCGACTCCAGTCATTGCGATTCTTACTATTCCGGCGCCCTTCTCTGGCGGCACCGACTGGGGGTATGTGCTCGCATTCATTAGCTTCACGTTGGTGATCGATGCGGCCTTTACAGCCTTGCTCTGGTTCACTAGCGGTAGCCGCAGAGTGCTCGCGACCGGTTTCTGGCTGCTGTTCAGTTTGACCACGGGAGGGCTCCTGGTGACCAGGCTCGACATCCTTCCCTCCCTGGCTGTGGCCCTAGCAATCATTGCCTGGGGACGAGGTCGACCCGGCTGGGCGGGCACCGCGATCGCTGTGGGCGGGGCGCTCAAGCTGTGGCCGGCCCTGTTGATCCTGCCTTTGTTGGCCCTCAAGCGAGACCGGATCAAGGCATTGACTGGATTCGTGGTCACGGGCGCAAGCCTGGCTGGGATTTCGTTTCTGTGGGCTGGCTGGGATCGGCTGCTGTCACCTCTGACCTGGCAGACCGAACGCGGGCTCCAGATCGAATCTGTCTGGGCGACCCTTCCGATGCTCGGCCGAGTGTTCTCACCAGAGAAGTTCCCAGTCACGTATGCCGCGTCCAATTCATTCGAGATCTCGGGACCAGGCACAGAAGCGTTGGCATCTGCCGCCAGGATCTCTCTGCCCCTAGCCATCGCATTGCTTCTAGCTTCGATTCTGGTGTGGTTGGTTAGAGGCCCGGTGTCTGCCTCAGAGGGAATGGTCTTGATGCTACTCGTACCCACGATCATGGCATGTTCGAGCGTGGTGCTGAGCCCTCAGTACATCCTGTGGCTGGGGATGCCAGCGGCCGCCATCATCGCTGTTACACCGGTAGACCGCCCCCCGAGCGGAATCAGCCAGCGGGGGGCGCTGGGCATGGTGACGCTGCTGCTTTTCACCTCGGCAACCACCCAAATGATCTACCCAGTTTCGTATGGCACGCTCTTTCGGATTGCGCCCGGCCTTGAGCTCGCGACGCTGGCATTGCTGGTCCGCCAAGTGGTCTTGCTCATTTGGACTGCTCTGTGTTTGGCGTGGTGGTTACGAGTGCTCTTTTGGTCGAAACCCGACACCAATGCAGATACACGCCCAGTTTCGCAACCCCAGGGCGCATTGTTTGACGACTATCGATAACCTAAATACTGACAGAAACCAACAGATGTCTGGAAGGCAGCAGCGTGGGAATCAAAGGCGAAGATCTCGACAGTTTTGGCGCAAACGATTGGCTCATCGCAGAGATGAGACAAAAGTATGATTCTAACCCCAGTTCAGTGGGCGCTGATTGGGTCGCGTATTTCAAGGGCCAAGATGACTTGGCGTCAGTTGCCAGCACTGAGAACGTCGGCTCGAATCAGAGCGATCAATCCGCAAGCATCGGGGATGCTTCCGCCCGTCAGCCGGTGATTGTTGAGGAGCCCCCAGGCACCCTCAGCGGCACCGTTGCGCCAACCGACGAGGTCTCAGGCACCGGAACCGACGCCGACCTGCCTGCGGTCATGGATGAGCCGGCGATGCCGTCCCATTTGATCATCGGCGAGTCGCCGGATCCAATTGGCGTCGTTGGCGGTCTGCCGGCCGACGCACCGTCACCACACCCGACCGAAGCTGAAGCATCCGAACCAAAGCAGACCAAGCTCCGGGGCGCGAGCCTGCGCACTGCGCAAAACATGGATCTGTCATTGCAGCTACCGACGGCAACCTCGGTTCGCTCAGTGCCCATGAAACTGGTTATCGATCAAAGAACAACGATCAACAACTTCCTCAGGCGAAACAAGGGCGGCAAGGTATCGTTTACCCACTTAATCGCATTCGCCATGATCCAGGCTTTGGCCGAAATACCCGCGATGAACGTCACCTACGGCGAAGTCGACGGTAAACCGCACCTGATTGAAAACCGATCCGTGAACCTCGGGCTTGCGGTTGACCTGGTGAAATCCGACGGCACCCGTCAGCTCGTCGTCCCCAACATCCCGGGCTGTGAACGGTTGGATTTCGCTCAGTTCCTGGCTGCGTATCAGCAACTGGTGCAGAAGGCTCGCGACAACAAGCTGACTCTCGCGGACTTTGCCGGCACCACTGCCACCCTCACCAACCCGGGCGGCATCGGCACTAACCACTCCGTGCCGCGCCTCATGCCCGGCCAGGGCGTCATTGTGGGCGTCGGCAGCATCGACTACCCCGCAGAGTTCCAGGGGGCATCACTGGAGCGGATCAACGCAGCCGGCGTCTCAAAGATCACGACGCTCACCTCAACCTACGATCACCGGGTGATCCAGGGAGCCCAGAGTGGCGAGTTCCTGAAGCGAATTCACGAGCTCTTGCTCGGGGCAGACGACTTCTATGAGAAGATCTTCGAGTCCTTGCGGATCCCGTATGCGCCCTTACATTGGGATCAAGACGTCGCGGTGCACCGCAATCACATGGTGCCCAAGGAGGCGCGGGTCCTGAACCTGATTCGGGCCTACCGGCACCTGGGTCATCTCATGGCCGACACGGATCCGCTTCTGTATCGGATGCGCTCCCACCCCGACCTGAAACTCAGCGAGCACGGGTTGACGATCTGGGATTTGGACCGGGAATTCCCGGTGGGAGACTTCGCCAATTCGCCGAACCAGATGCTCAAGCTGCGAGAGATACTCGGGATTCTGCAGGACTCCTATTGCCACACCCTCGGTATCGAGTACATGCACATGGTGGACCCGCACCAGCGCAGATGGATTCAGGAGCGGTTCGAAGGCAGCCACGTCCCGCTGCCCAGGGACGAACACCTGCGCATACTCGACCGGCTGACGAAGGCCGAAATCTTTGAAACATTCCTGCAAACCAAGTTCGTCGGACAGAAGCGATTCAGCCTAGAGGGCGGTGAGTCTGCGATTGTCGCGTTAGACGAGATCTGTGAACAGGCTGCCGACGACGGTCTGGCCGAAGTGGTTATTGGCATGCCGCATCGAGGCAGGCTCAACGTGCTGGCCAACATCGTGGGAAAGAGCTACGCCCAGATCTTCCAGGAGTTTGAAGGCCAGTCGGACAGCCGCGGTTCCGGGGAAACTGGCGATGTGAAGTATCACCTGGGCGCAGAGGGTAGCTTCCGCTCCGCAGTCGATAACGAGATAAAGGTCTCTGTCGCAGCAAATCCCTCTCATCTAGAAGCAGTGGATCCTGTCGTCGAGGGTATCGCCAGGGCGAAACTTGATCGAACCCCAGATCCCGATGGCAGGTTCCCTGTGGTGCCGATTCTGCTGCACGGCGACGCGGCTTTCGCGGGCCAGGGCGTGGTGTACGAGACGCTGCAGATGAGCCAACTTCGCGGCTACCGAACGGGCGGCACGATCCATGTGATCGTCAACAACCAGATCGGCTTCACGACGGCGCCGGTGGAGTCTCGCTCATCTGGGTATTGCACCGACATTGCGAAGGCGATTCAAGCCCCCATCCTGCACGTCAATGGTGATGATCCAGATGCCGTAGTCCGGGCCGCGAAGCTCGCATTTGAGTTCAGACAAGAGTTTCACAAGGACGTGGTTATCGACGTCGTGTGCTATCGCAGGCGCGGCCACAACGAAGGCGATGACCCGAGTTTCACGCAACCACTCATGTACGACCTAATTGAGCAAAAGCGCTCCACCCGAACCCTCTATACGACCGCACTGGTGGGGCGTGGCGACATCACCGAAGACGACGTGGAGGCCGCTAGCGCCAGTTTCCGTGCCGGGCTCGAAAGCGCATTCACTGAGGTTAAAGAGGCGACCGCATCCGGAGAATACCGACGAACCCCTAATTACCCCCCCAAGCTGGGCCGGGAACGCGGCACCAAGGTTGCCCCCGAGGTGATAGAGCGAATCGCCGCAGTGCACGCCGAAATCCCTGAAGGGTTTCATGCACATCCGAAGGTCGCCGCCCAGATGGCGAAGCGAGCGGAGTCGATGCGCAACGGCCCCATCGACTGGGCGACTGCCGAGGCGCTCGCTTTCGGCTCCCTGCTGCTTGAGGGGCGCCCGGTGCGTCTCGCGGGCCAGGATTCCAGGCGCGGCACGTTCACGCAAAGGTTCGCTGCCATCGTCGACCGCCAAACCAACGATGCCTGGGTTCCGATGAAACACCTGAGCGATACACAAGGCCGGTTCGACGTATACGACTCCCTGCTCAGCGAGTATGCGGCGCTCGGCTTTGAATACGGGTATTCGGTAGCGGCGCCGGAAGCTCTCGTCCTGTGGGAAGCGCAATTTGGTGACTTTGCCAATGGCGCCCAGACGGTGGCGGATGAGTTCATTTCCTCAGGGAACGCCAAGTGGACGCAAAAGTCTGGTGTTGTGCTATTGCTTCCCCACGGCTACGAGGGCCAAGGGCCAGACCATTCGTCGGCCCGCCTAGAGCGATGGCTGCAATTGTGTGCCGAGAACGCGCTCGCAGTTTGCACTCCGACCACTCCGGCCAGTTACTTCCACCTGCTGCGCACTCACGCCTTTGTCAATTGGCACCGACCAGTCGTGATCGCTACGCCAAAGTCGATGCTGCGCAACAAGCAGGCGCTATCGCCGGTATCGGAGTTCACAGAGGGCGGTTGGAAGCCTGCCCTAGCTGACGATTCGATTGCGGATTCCTCGCGGGTGAATCGGGTGCTACTGTGCTCTGGCAAGGTGCGCTGGGATCTCGTGAAGAGACGCGCGTCCCTTGGGCTGGAAGACTCGGTCGCGATTATCTCGCTGGAACGGCTCTATCCGCTGCCCGCGAAGGAGTTGGCACTAGCTTTGGCCCCATACGATCACGTAACGGATATCAGATTTGTGCAAGATGAACCGCTGAATCAAGGTTCCTGGCGGTTCATGATAGCCAATCTGCCCCAAGCGGTTGCTGAATACCTGCCGGAGCGGGACTTGGCCACGATGCGCCCCGTCACCCGTCCTGCGGCCTGTGCGCCAGCGGTCGGCTCGCAATCTGCACATGAGAAACAACAAGAGACGCTGTTGGCTGAAGCTTTCGCCGACGACTGATGATGGACACGAGTCCCACGCTGGGGCCTAATCAGCTTGCCTGCTGGTAGGTTGTTGCCGCAGAACGCTTTAGCCGTGCGTGCCGCAATTGGGAGAACATATGAGCGCAAGTTTTCAGTCAACCCTGACGCCACTACAGGAGACGTTCCGAAGCGCAGCTGGCTCGCCACCGGCTGGGTTTTGGCAGGCTCCAGGTCGCGTGAATCTAATCGGAGAGCACACGGACTATAACGATGGTTACGTTCTGCCGATAGCTCTTGCGCAGCGCACGGTGGTGGCCGCTGACGTGCGTCCGACTGACGACTGGCTAGTTACATCGGTCGAACTCCGTGAAACACACCTAATTGCCCCCGATGAGCTAACCCCAGGCAAGCATGGCTGGGTGGGCTACATCGTCGGCGTTGTCTGGGCGCTCCGGCAACAAGGCTATGAGGTGGGCGGGGCGTCGATTACCCTCTCATCCAACGTGCCTCTCGGGGCTGGGCTTTCCAGTTCGGCCGCCCTTGAATGCGCGACGCTGGCAGCCCTGTGCGATTTGTATGAGCTCGACATTCCGCCTCTGGAGCGCGCGAAAATCGCGCGTTTGGCCGAGAACGCCTTCGTGGGAGCCCCCACGGGTTTGCTCGATCAGGCGGCCAGCACGCTCTGCCGGGCGAATCAGGCCCTGTTCCTAGACTGCCGCACCCTGGATTATTCCCACATTCCCTTTGATCTTGACGCGGCCGGGCTTGAGCTCCTCGTGTTAGACACGAAGACCCCGCACAGCCACGTGACGGGCGAGTATGCGCAACGACGTGCTGCCTGTGATCGGGCGGCCAAAATACTCGGGGTCCGGGCGCTTCGAGACGTAACAGACCTGGCTGATGCCCTGGCCCGACTCGATGATCCAGAGCTAGTGCGCCGCACGCGGCACGTTGTCACCGAAAACGAGCGAGTCTTGAAAGCACTACAGGTTGCCGAATCCGGTGATTTTGCCCAGCTTGGCAGCCTATTCGACGCCTCGCACGCATCCATGCGGGACGACTACGAGATCACTGTCCCGACAGTAGACACTGCCGTTGAGACTGCTCGATCGAACGGCGCCATTGGAGCCAGAATGACAGGTGGCGGATTCGGGGGCTGCATCATCGCCTTGACTCCCGCAGGTGAAGCGAACACGATTGGCGCCAGCATCGCTGGGGCGTTCGCAAACGCCGGCTACGCGACCCCGGAGTGGTTTACGGCTCGCGCGAGTCAGGGTGCCGGACGAATCGGCTAGGCCAAATAGAGAAGAACACCTGGCAGATCGGGACTACCGAGAGTAGTGCAAAACTCCAGTGGCTGTCTGCTGCTAGCGAAATCAGTGCGGCCAGATGCACCAGCCCGAGGGTGATCACAATGCCAGACATCCAGGTGCGCCCACGCCACGCCAGGAACGCGAGCCACAGGTTGAACAACGCGTACGCGACAAGGGCTAACGCTATGCCTACACTGAAGGTACCGTGCCCGCCGAAGGCGGAAGCTATCCCCACGCCGAGTAGCCCCAGAGCTGTCACGCAGACGGCGATCGCAACAATCTGCCTCGCGGACCGCAAGCTAAGAAAACCCTTAGAGTTGCCCGGAACCTCTAGCTTTGGTGAGTCCATGTCTGTATGCTATCGGCTTGCCTGCGGGGCTGGTACGCGGGTCTCACGCACTATGAAGGAGTACACCTAGATGGATTGGCGCCACAAGGCTGCCTGCCTAAACGAAGATCCGGAACTATTCTTCCCTATCGGCAATACTGGCCCGGCTCTTCTTCAGATAGAAGAAGCCAAGCAGGTCTGTCACCGCTGCCAAGTGGTAGATCAGTGCCTAGGTTGGGCCCTGGACGCCGGGCAGGATCATGGCGTTTGGGGCGGCATGAGCGAGGACGAAAGGCGAGCACTTAAGCGCCGCAACGCTCGGACCCGGTTGCGCAACAACTAGTTTCCGCGAACCTGTAGTTTCACGACCGCTTGCGCCCCGGCCCCGGCCGGATTCGGGCCCACCTCCAATTCTCCTCCAAGCTCTGCCACCAGCGTCTTCACGATCGACAGCCCAAGCGATGTGGCATCTGCTATGTCGAAACCCTCTGGCAAGCCAATGCCGTCATCAATTACCCGTACCGTAAGCCGATCTCCATCGCGGATTGGATGCACCTCAACGTTGCCGGTGCCTGATTTTAGACCGTGCTCAATCGCGTTTTGGCATAGTTCTGTGATCACGAGCGAAAGGCTCGTAGCTACGGCCGCTGGGATCAAGCCGAAGGTCCCATAGCGGCGTGCACGAACCTTGCCTCTCGTGGCAGCCACGTCACCGACCATGCGCAGGATCCGATCTGTCACATCGTCGAAAACAACCTCTTCGTCGAACGCCTGAGAAAGAATCTCGTGTACGGCAGCGATTGCAGCCACTCGAGACATCGCGCTCTTAAGAGCCGCCTTGGCGTCGGGAGACTCGATCCTTCGCGCCTGCATCCGCAGCAGTGCTGCCACAGTCTGCAGGTTGTTCTTCACCCGGTGGTGGATTTCTCGGATCGTGGCGTCCTTACTGACCAGCTGGCGTTCCCGCTTGATCAGTGTTGTGACGTCTTTGACCATGACCAAGTGACCGACAAAACCGGTTTCGTCGAACAGTGGCAGAA
>PDWI01010239.1_pt1 | contig 10887 bp, 4 predicted proteins | sample 1430891 | NCBI WGS metagenome assembly PDWI01 (sample SAMN01162508, study PRJNA174530) | Oral metagenome, whole genome shotgun sequencing project. | biome: Marine environment; feature: Marine mammal; material: Swab sample of the gingival sulcus; isolation source: swab sample of gingival sulcus... | reverse complement strand
AACTCGAACATAAAAACTGTTTAACCCGAACAAAACACCCAATTTGGCAGGTCTTCCGGCTTGTTCTATCTTTACCGCCTTCCCATTTTTATAAAAAAAAACAGTGGCTATGTGATAAAGACGTTTAATGAACTCACGGCTGCGGGTACAACTCCGGATTTGCACCGGATTCCCTTTTAATCTTGACTTTTAGACTACTCTAAAAATCAAAACACCAAATCACGGCACAAATATATGATAAGTTATAGTTTCTTGTATCAAGTAGATGGAAATAATTGCAAATCAAAAGGGTTTCTATAAATTAAAAGTTTGGTGTGTGTCAATGCCTAATACTCAAAAAGACTTCTTCTATATTTTATCCGTACACCCGAAAACATATTGCTAAATAAAATATATTTAATTATAAAGTTCTCATTTGCAATATCATGTTAAATATCGTAATTTTTTGGCACTCTATTTGTATATGGTATGTCGAGAATCCATTTTTTGGATAATTATAAACTTAACTTAATTATTGTTCAATGACAGATTATAGAATAGTACTTGCCGATGAACACAGAATGTTCCAAGAAGGAGTAGAACATCTTCTTCAAGGAAGTGAGCATCCTCGCTTCTCGGTAATTGCTAGGGTAAATAACGGTAAAGACCTTATTACTACTGTCGATAGTGAATCTTTTGATGTTTTGGTATTAGAAGTGAACTTTGTTGATATTGAGCCATTTGATTTGATCAAGCAAATAAAGTCTCTAAAAAAGGACTTTAAGGTCTTTGTATTAAGTGCTTATGGTGATATGAAATTGGTCAAAGAATGCTTCAGGCTTGGTGTGGACGGTTATCTCTTGAAATCAAGTAATTCTGCTGACTTGATTAATGGTTTGACAACCGTATTGCAGGATAAGGTTTACATTGGTGAAAATTTGCAGGTAGCTCCTGATATAAATGGGGGTACTCCAAAGAACAGCGATGTAAAAAAAAAAGAATTTCCAATTCAAAGATTTGAAGTAAGGCAAAAGTTGACAAATAGAGAAAAAGAGATTTTGGGGTTTGTGTGTGATGGCATAAGCAACAAGGATATAGCATCTCAATTGTACATAAGTGAACATACTGTAAGGGTTCACAGAAAGCATATCCTCAAAAAGTTGAGTCTGAATACAACTGCCGATTTGATAGATTTTGTCGACGAGTTTGATATTTTAATAAAAGTGTAATATAAACTTTAAAGTAAATATAGTAATTCGATAGCTTTTGTGGGTATTCTAATTCGATTCATCTGATTCGTGAAATTGAATTTGTGTTAAATTTTGTAATCAATAAATTTTTAAATACTCATGAAAAACAAGAATTTTACAACTAGTGTAGTAGCGTTTCTAAGTAGGAGTTCTGTGCTGTTGCTAGCGATTTTGTTTTGGACTTTCCAACAAAATGCTTTTGCCCAGACGGCAGACTGTCCACTTAGTTCGAACGATTTAGTTCAAGTTTCTCTGAAGGACGATTGTAAGGCAACCGTCACTCCCGAAATGATTGTCGAGGGAGAGAAAGAGGGGGCGACCTGTAACTATGAGATAACTACAATCGTCGATGAGGACGGTAATCAGGTCGGATACCCTGATAGTTTAGGAGGTGTTCCAACCGGAAATTGGATACTGGAAGGAGACAAGGATTATTATGACGATATCCTTATGGGAACCGTCAAAATAAAGGACAATCCCAATAATTCAACAATGGGACGGCTTTATATTGAGGATAAGGTAGATCCAACTCTTACCTGTATGCCACCTTTGAATGTTGCATGTAGCGAGAATTTGGACGAGTATCTCAATGCCAATACAGATACGCTATACGAGCGCAACAAGAAGAAGGTTATGAAGGTGTTCAGACTAGATGGTGGTGTGGTTGAAAACTTCGGTAAGTTTCCTGTAACTTTGAATCCGGGAGATCGGGTAGAAATATATTTCGATATAGAGAATGCAGCTATTCAGTCAGAAATATACGAATATGTTTCACCTGAGTTTGGTCTGGAAAATTTGAATTATTTTTTTGGTGGATTCAGCAAGGATTTCTTACAGAAGGATATAGGTAATCATTTTTACGGAATCAAAGTAGTTGATTTGGATATCTCCGGAAATTGGATACTGGAGATCCATAATAACACAGGAGCTCCTGTTACTCTGGATCACGCTAAAGTTCACGTAAAGAGCAATAACTTTAGCTGGTTTAACGCCTCAGGTGTTACAGGGGCGCTAGCTCATGATAATTGCCATGAGGCAGATTTGAAGATAAAAGTATTATCCGATATTACCGAAGACAATAGTGTTACTTGTGGAGATTGGTTCAAGAAAAGAACAATAAAATATCAAGCCATTGACTGGGTTGGCAACAAATCAGATGTATGTGAGCACGTAATAACCTGGGAAAAGAAAGGTCTTGATGATTTGGATTGGCCCGATAATTACGACGGACTTGGTGCATTGCCTTTGTCTTGCACCGGATTCTTAATGGAAAAATTGCCAAGTGGAGACTTGGATACTATAAATGTTAAATGGGATACTAACGGAGACGGATATCCGCAGCCGGGCGAAATAGATGTACCAAGCATAGACGGATTCCCTATTTATCCTGATAACTATTACTGTATGATAAATCTTACTTATACAGACGAGGTTGATCAGAAATGTCCCGGTACTTATAAGATATTGAGAAAGTGGGTAGCATACGATATGTGTGCAGCCGGAAGCGATGATTGCTGTGGCGGCTCAAATCCAAGAACTCACTATCAGATAATAAAGGTTATTAATAATAATAAACCGGTATTTTCTGCTGACATGGTTGATACTGTTCATTTCAGCACATCTACATTTAAGTGTGAGTCCGGTTGTGATTTCTTACCTGTTCCGGTAATACATTCTTACGTGGGATGTGGTGGAGACTTGACTTATGACGTTTTATATTGTCCTGAAGGAGATGGTGTTTATAAGTACATAGGACAAGATATAGCCATAGATAAACAACAAAAGGTTTGTGATTTACCAATAGGAGAAACATGTATAACGTATGTTGTAAAAGATGAATGTGGAAATAAAGCCGAAGGTAATCTAGTTGTTATCATTGATGACAATGTGCCTCCTGTTCCGGTTTGTGATGAGCATACCGTAGCCACAGTAACTACAAATTGTATAGCGAGAGTAAATGCGAAGACATTTGATGACGGAAGTATAGACAACTGTGATGAAGATTTAGATTTCTTAGTTAAGAAAATGAATGAAACTGATGACAAGTACAATGATTTTGTTGAGTACGGCTCAGGAGATGTCGGAAAAACAGGAGTTGTGATACTAAAGGTTATTGATAAAGCAGGAAATTGGAATACCTGTATGGTTGAAGTGTATATCGATGATAAGATAACTCCAACTATAGAGTGTCCTAAAGATGTTACGATAGACTGTGGAAGTGATCCTTACGATGTGGCAACAACAGGAGGAGAACCTGAATTTTCAGACAATTGTACTCCTACTCTTCTTAAGCCTGTTTACTCGGGAGATTTGAGTCAATGCGGCGTTGGTACAATAACAAGAACCTGGACGGTAACTGACGGAGCTAAAGAAGCAAGTTGTTCTCAAAATATTCATGTTGAAACATTAAAACCGTTCTTCATGCCTTATCTCGGAGACACTGACTACTATAATTATTGGCCAGCAGACGTTACTGATTTACAAGGTTGTACTGATGCTGATACAGATCCGTCTAAGACAGGAGAACCAAATATAGATCACGATAATTTCTGTAGTATGGCTGCTGCTACTTATACCGATAGAGTATTCGATGTAGTGCAGGGAGCTTGTTATAAGATTTTGAGAGATTGGACTGTTATTGATTGGTGTCAGTATGAGGAAAATAGTGAAGATTTAATCGGCATTTGGCATCATACTCAGGTGATAATGGTAAATGATATAGAAGCACCTGTGTTTACTGCCGGATGTGAAGATAGAGAAATACCGGCTTACTTGCAAGATTGTAAAGGACTTGTTGATATAACAGCGGATGCAGATGATTGTACGCCTGATAAAGATTTGGTATGGTCTTATAGAGTTTATAATTCTGATAACGACGATGAGCTTGTTGCTTCAGGTAACAGTAATAGATTTTTGAATGATCAGATGTCTGTTGGTAATTACAGAATACACTGGGTAGTAGAAGATAAGTGTGGAAATTCCAGTGAGTGTGATATGAACTTTGAATTAAAAGATGCTAAGAACCCAACACCTCTTTGCTATAGTGAGATTACAACAGTAGTTATGCCAAGTACTAATCCAAAGGTTGTTCAGGTAAGAGCAAAGGACTTTGACAGAGGTAGCTATGATAACTGTGATAAAGGTGTTACCTGTGGAGATTGTGATACTGAGTTGAGATTTTCATTCTCAGGAACAAATCCAAATGAAAAAACTAGGGTGTTTACAGATGCTGATGTGGGTATCCAAAATCTTGATATGTGGGTATGGGACAGAGCTGGAAATAGAGATTTCTGTAACGTAACACTACACGTACAAGACAATTTGGATGAGCCTGACGGAATGGTACAATTGGCAGGAATGATTAGAACAGAGAATGGTGAAGTGATATCCAACGCCTCAGTAACAGTTGACAATGCAGATTTGAACGAAACAGCAGGAGGAGCTAACTCTAACTCAAATGGATATTATCAATTGGATCTACCTGTTAATTCCGGTTATGAGATTACCGTAGAAAAGGATGACGAATATCTAAACGGAATAACTACACTTGATATAGTATTGATCCAGAAACACATATTGAATATCCGTAAAATATCTTCTCCTTACAAATTGTTGGCAGCAGATGTAAATAGAGACGGTAGATTGACAGCAAGTGACGTATTTGAGATTAGAAAATTGATATTGGGTAAAGATCAAGTATTGGGTTCTACAGATCCTTGGGCATTCGTAGACGCAGGTTTCGAGTTTAGCGATCCTCAACACCCTTGGCTAGAATCAGAAGAAGAACTTTACAGTGTAGTACTAAATAATGTTCAAGAAAATTCAGTGTCTAATGATTTTATTGGATTGAAATTGGGAGATGTTAATAATACGGTAGATTTGACCGGTACTTCTCAAGTTATTGAAGCAAGGGGAATGAAGTCGTTGACAGTTGACAATGTATTGTTCAAAGCAGATGAATATGTATCTGTACCTGTTTATGGTTCTGATTTTGAGAATATAAACGGTTTACAAATGAGTATTAATGTGAATAGTGAAGTGATGACATTTGTAGATGTTGAAGGAGGAGCGATGCAAATTTCAAAGGGCAATTACTTAATAAAAGACAATCAAATGAATATTAGCTGGAACTCATCAGATATTTCAACATATAATGACGATGATGTGTTGTTCACGCTAAAACTAAAATCTAAAAAAGACGGACAATTAATAAATCAATTACAGATGGGTGGCAGGATAAATCCTGAGGTTTATGATAACGAAGCGAATATCTATTCAATGGAGTTGAACTATCGCGGTGATAACAAGGTTGAAGAATTCGTATTGTATCAAAATACACCAAACCCATTTAGCGACAACACGGAAATTTCTTTTGAAATTCCTCAGAGTGGTTTAGTTACAGTTTCGATATACGATATTACAGGAAAAGAAATTGTAAACATGTCAAGAGAATTTGAAAAAGGTTATAATTCTGTTATAGTGAGTAAAGACGACTTGAAAGACGCTACCGGAGTTCTTTACTATAAGGTGAAAAACAATGGAAATACAATCGTAAAGAAAATGATAGTTATTACTAAGTAAAATTAAGTCGCAAAACATTAGCCTTTATTCGCAGTCTTTTGCAGCGGATAGAGGCTTTTTTGTATCACTATTAATTAGAGGGGTGATTATTTGTAGGGCTTTTGTCTAATTTGTTGCAAATAAATGTGAATTTTTGGTGTAGGTAAAAAATAAATTTCATATTTTTGTAATATATTTTGGGTTATAAATGAAAATTGAAGATAAAAAGTTGCTTTGTTTGAGTTATGTTGTATCTCCGGTAAACTAAATTTTAGTTGTCAACATTAAATAAGATATAACCTAATGTGTGCAAGATCAAAGACTCAACAAGTTGATAAATGTGAAGATTGGAAAAAAAATAAGGATAAATATTCTGAATTATAAAAAAGTAAACAGATGAAAAAATACGTATTAATTCTATTTGTAATGTTTTTGAGCATTGCGTCGAATGGTGGAGTTCCTTTTGAGATATATTTTGAGACGAACAATTCGTCCCAAACGCAGGTTGAGGTAGATGTAAAGGTTCGAGATTTTGTTGATGTATCCGGATTTCAATTATATATTAAATGGGATACTCTTGTGTTAGAGTTTGATAAGGTTTCTTATACTCACAGTGATATATCAAGTGTTTTGTACCAAGATTATATTATAGGAGTCGGAAAAATACTTTCGGCAAGTTGGCTTGATATTTCCAAACCAAAGACATTCACTGATGGAACCACGATATTCACCATCAAATTTAATTATTCGGGTGATCCATGCGATAAAACATCATTAGAAATCGCAGAAGGATTACCGGAACACCGTGTAAATGTTGCTACTTATGAGGTGGGTGACAACTCTTATGAGGCTCCTATCAGGGGTGAAAGAGGTGAAGTCCAGATACCTGGAGATGATTGTGACGGGGGAACACCATCCGGTACCGACGGTTTTTGTTTGCATATAGGAAAAAAGACTGCACCGGCAGGTTCCAGTGTTTGTGTTCCTATAACTGTTGACAGTTTCAATTATATAGGCTCGTTACAGTTTGGGGTCACTTGGGATACTACAATTCTTGCTTGGAAGAATGAAGGGTTCAATTTGGCAGCAAATATGTCTGAAGTCAATGTTCAAGGTTTTGTTGATAGCAATGTCATATACAAATATATCTTGGATTCGTCAAATAGTCCTCTGAATATAGACGATGGAGCTACTTTGGTAGAATTGTGTTTTGAGGTTAAATCTGATGCTCAAAATGGAGATTTTGCCGTTGTAGAATTTGACAATGATACATTTCCGTCCGATGTTACCAATTATGATGATGATGCAGTTGAATGGTGTGGAACTCCCGGAAAAGTAATTATTGGTGAGGTGGATAAAACGATTACTTTCCAGGCTTCTAATGAAATAGCTGATCTTGGCGAAAAAGTATGTGTAAATATAACAGCAAAGCAGTTCAAAAGTATAGGAACCTTCCAGTTTATGGTAAATTGGGATTCGGATGTTATGACATACGATAAATTGGGAGATGTAAACAACATTTCAATAGCACCTTCCAATTTGAGTAAAGTAGATGATGAAAATATTAGAATTTCTTGGCACGACGGATATGGCAAAACGGTAGAAGACGATGATACACTCTTTCAGCTTTGTTATGATGTTGTCGGAGAGTGTAATTCATCAACAGATTTTAAAATTATAGATTCCGATCTTTGGGAAATAGAAGTCGCTGCGGATAGTGTGCCTTTACCACATGAAGAAATAGCCGGTAGTGTGCAGGTTAAATGTAGTATCGTAATTGATTCGGTTGTGGTTAAAGATCCTACTTGTCCCGGTGCTAGTGATGGATTTATGAAAGTTTACTTACAAAATCCTTCAAATTACAAGTTTAATTGGAGTCACGACTCAAACCAATCAGGTCCAATCGCAAATGGCTTGTCGGAAGGTGAGTATATTTTAACGATCACAGATCAGTATGATAATGCCATACAAACAGATGTGACAAGACAATTAACTGCGCCGGAGCCTATAAATGTAGTGGAAGAAATAATAGATGAGATTTGTGATACAAAAGGTTCAATTTCATTGCAAGTGTCCGGACTTACTCCGCCTTATACCTATAATTGGTCTAATGGTAGTACTACAAGTACTATTTCGGATTTGGAGCCGGGCGAATACTCAGTGACAATACAGGATAAAAATAATTGTGGCTCTCATGATTACTCATATACTATTAAAACAGATGTTCAAGAGTTAAAAGCTGATGGTAGTATGACTCAAGTAACCTGTAGTAATTCCGATGACGGTAGCATAGAAGTAACTGTAGAGGGAGGTTGTGAGCCTTATACTATCACTTGGAACGACGGCGTTCAAGATCAATTGACAAGAGAGAACCTTGCAGCAGGCGACTATTCTGTTACTATTTCGGATAAAAGAGGAATTTCATCGACTTTGGATTTCTCTCTTACAAGTCCGGAGGAAATTACCATAGAGGAAGTCATTAATAATGGTACTCCTTGTTCAATCGATGTTACTGTTTCAGGAGGAAATGGCGACTATACATACTCATGGTCAGGTCCTGATGGATTTCAGAGCGAAGAAGAAGATATTAGTGATTTGGAAAGAGGAAATTATACTTTGAAGGTGACCGACGCCAACGGTTGTTCGGTAGAAAAAGAATTTGAAGTGAGTTGTGTCGTAGGAGAATTATCACTAGAGGTTGTTGTAAACACTGCTATAAACAACGGACAAGGTGTCAAATGTAATGGCGATTGTAATGGTGCTATTGACGCAATAATCGAAGCCAATGCTCCTTGGAAAGTTTATTTGGATGATCAATTGATAGAACTTCCTTACAATCAGGTGTGCGGTGGTAGCCACACTTTGAAAGTTGTAGACAATAATAATAAGACTATTGAGGAATCATTTAATATGCCGGAACCTGACCAGTTAGCCATTGCTTATGAGGCTACTTGTTCCGATAGAAATGAAGAAAATGGAAAGATAGAGCTTAATGTTAGCGGAGGCTACGGAGAGTATGTCTTTGAGTGGAATGGCTTACCCGGAGAAGATTCCGCAATATTGCAAAATTTGGCACCCGGAGAATATTCAGTTTTGGTAACTGACGAAAATGGTTGTCAGGTTTTATCTAATCAGATGAAAGTGCGTAATTGCTACGAGGGAGATTGTTATCAAGGCTCTCTTATATTGACACCAAACGGTGACGGATTCAACGATTTCTTTCTTATAACTTGTGCCGATGACTTCAAAAGAAATACTCTGAAAGTATTTGACAGAATAGGGTATGAAGCATATTCTCAACAAAATTATGATGGTACTTGGAACGGAGTCGATAAGGCAGGAAAAGAGCTTAAAGAAGATAGTTATATGTGGGTTTTCATAGGTGTAAAGGAAAATGGAGATAAAGAGGTGTATAAGGGTACTGTAACAATTTTAAGAGATTAATTAGTATTGATTAATAATTGATTTATTATCAAAACAAGAAAAATATTAGACAAATGAAAAGAATATTATTTTTAGTGGTGTTTGTTTTTACGTTGTTGGTGTCAGGTAAGTCGCAACAGAGGTATATTTTTAGCCAATATTTCTTGAATCCCTCTTTGATTAACCCGGGAGCAGCAGGATTTGAAAAGGGACAAGGTATATTTCTGAATTATAGAAACACATGGGCAGGATATAAAGGTTCTCCCAAGTCTTATAGCTTGTCATACGACGGTAAAATTACCGATAGAATTGGATTGGGAGCGTTTGTTATGAGTGATACATACGGTGCTTTGCAAACTCAAAAGGGATTGCTTTCTTATGCTTACAATATTAAGGGAGATAAGTATGATATTGGAGTAGGATTTACTACTGAATACATCAGTTATAAGGCTATAGCGGGATTAGATGGTGGACAGATAGACAGAGAAGATCCTTTGCTTGCCAAAAGACAGGTCGGAGATAAAATATTTGATGTGGCTATTGGTGTTTTTGGTAAGTTATATGACAAATTTATGATCAGTGTTACTGTTCCATCTTTGGTCAGATCAAAGTTGAATTCAAATGGAGATGATAAAAAGGAGGAGCGCGAGTTTAATTATATTTTGGGTGTTGGTTATATCTACGATGTTCCGAATTACAACTTGAAGATATATCCTAGTATTTTCGCTAAGAAGTTGAGATTGTACGGTTCGTTTATAGATGCTAATTTGCTTTTCTCTTTCTATGACGATGCACTATTTAGCGGTATAACTTATGGAGTTTACAATGCCAAAAAATTGGGATTTGTAATTGGTGGTAGAATTAACAAAATTCAATTTAACTATTCTTATGATTTTACTTTCAAAGATTTCCAGACTTATAATAATGGTTCTCACGAAATAGGAGTAGGATATAGATTTAACTAATAGAAACCTTTGAATAACCCAAAATATGAGGCGAGTTTGAGGCTAGAGAGAATTTTAAACCACGGCAACCCTTTAGTTGCGAGGACTTGAAATTTTTGATAACGAAAAAATCGTCCATAGTTTGGGTTATTTTTTTATATCAATATTCTCTAAGTCGTTGAGGTGCTGTTCCAAGTATCGTTTTGTCGCAATGGTGTATATAAGGTACTGCAAATTGTAGCTACTTGCCTGCATCTCCGATTTTAAGTTTTCCATGTCATAATCCGATAAATCGAAGCCCAAATGATTCGATTTCCAGTCGAGAACGTAAAACTTACTCTCGTGTTCAAAAATCATATCTACAAATCCGTGCATCACACCGGATATGCTATCAGGAGCGATATTTATTTCCTCAAACAGTTTTGAAATTTTATAGCCGTTCCATTCATCAAAAGAGAAAAAGAACTCCATTTCATTGATTCTGCGCTGTGGATTGAGCTGCGAAAGAGAAAAACCAAGAGGCGATAATTCTGTACTCACAGTGATATTCAACAATTGCAAAAAGTACGGCAAAAAATCCTTAGAATAGTCATATTTTTTCAGTGTCCTGACAATAGTTTTTTCCCAATATTTGCTATTGCTGAAATCTATTCTTTCATAAATCTCGTGCAACAATAAGCCGGTATTAGCTCCTTTTTTTAGGTTTGAAAATATAAATTGGTCGTATTCAT
>PDWI01009813.1_pt1 | contig 10887 bp, 7 predicted proteins | sample 1430891 | NCBI WGS metagenome assembly PDWI01 (sample SAMN01162508, study PRJNA174530) | Oral metagenome, whole genome shotgun sequencing project. | biome: Marine environment; feature: Marine mammal; material: Swab sample of the gingival sulcus; isolation source: swab sample of gingival sulcus... | reverse complement strand
ACGAAAAAAACGAAAATAAAGAGGACAAGACAGATAAAAAAGAACACTCGTCAGATTATGAGGATTTAATAAAGACCAAACATAAATTTGATGACTTAGCCCCAAGTCGTTGGTATATGAAGGGCATAAACTATGTTGTAAATAGTAAAATAATGAATGGTGTGAGCGAAACAAACTTTGCCCCAAACGAGGCTATTACAAAGGCTATGCTAGTGACTATGCTACATAGACTATCAAAAGATGCTGATGTAGCTAATGATATTATACTCGATGATGTTAAAGATGGCTCGTGGTATGCTAAGTCTAGTAAATGGGCGGTTAAAAATAAAATAGCCATTGCCAGTGAGGGGAGTTTTGACCCAAAACATAAACTCAGCAGAGAGGAGTTTTTGAACATAATATATAATTATGCTATGTATAAAAAACTCGATATTACGCAGAGAGCTGACCTGAGTAAGTACAAAGATAGTAGTGCCATAGATAGTAAATATAAAGACGCATTTGAATGGGCTGTCAAAGAAGGGCTTGTCGAAGGAATAAGCGGCGATGAAATATCTCCTAAAACTGGAGCCACAAGAGCCCAGATGGCTACAATATTTATGAGATTTATAGAGGCATATAAATAATATCAAAAATTTAAAGCACAAACAAAGTGAAAATACCAATAAAAGCTCCCGCAATGTAGCTTATTAGCATTACAAATGACACAAACAAAGATATAATTTGGACGTGAAATGCTAATACAAAGAAAGCAACATAAAAAAGCGAGAGCTTTTTATATGTATATAAAACAAGAGTCAAATCAAAGCCTATAATGCCTATAATTTGAACTAGGTAAATAAAAAACGAATAGTAAGAACCTAGTTCATTTTTTAGACATAAACCCAATACAACTACAAAATATCCAAAAATACATAAATTAAATATAATTTTTTCTATTATATTTCTTACTTTTTCGTCCACATCTTATATATAACATATTTTATCTAAAATTTCTAACTATTTTTAAGGAAGTAATAGCACCACAAAATAAATAGCTTATAATTACAAAATTTGTTATACAGAATGCAATCAGAAAGGGTAATAAGTACTTTAATTCGAGGTAGTTAACCGTAGTGGAGACGAGCAACGCTCGTCGTGAACGCTGCCGAGAATAAAGTACTTATTATTACTCTGATTGCTTTGTAAAGATCCTTCGACTTCGCCTAACGGCTACGCTCAGGATGACAAAATAGCAAGGTCAATGATACTTGGCAAAAGAGTTTTAGTTCTGCATTATGCTATAGTTAGGTGACTCTTTAACTATGCTAATATCGTGAGGGTGCGACTCGATAAGCCCTGCACCAGTTATTTTTACAAACTTCCCATCACGTCTTAAATCTTCTATGGTTTCAGTTCCGCAATATCCCATTCCTGCCCTTAGTCCACCGACTAATTGGTAGACATTTTCAGCTATAGTTCCCCTGTATGGAACCCTACCCTCTACGCCTTCTGGGACAAACTTTTTAGTCTCTGTTTGGAAGTATCTATCCTTTGAACCTGCTGCCATTGCACTTTCAGAACCCATTCCTCTATATGTTTTAAAACTTCTTCCTTTATATAGGACTAACTCCCCCGGACTTTCCTCTGTTCCAGCAAATAACGAGCCTATCATAATCGTATGAGCACCAGCCGCTATAGCCTTTGGCAAGTCTCCAGAAAACTTAATACCGCCGTCTGCAATTATTGGAACTCCATATTTTTCTCCAATTTTTGCACACTCATAAACGGCACTTAATTGTGGCATTCCTATTCCTGCTACTATCCTAGTTGTACAAATTGAGCCAGGGCCAATTCCAACTTTTACGGCATCTGCCCCAGCCTTTATCAAGTCCTCTGTACCCTTTGCAGTAGCTACATTACCAGCTATAAGTTCCAAATCTGGGAATTCTTTTTTGAGTTTTTTAACCGCATCTATAATATTTTGTGAGTGCCCGTGAGCCGAGTCTAAGACAATTACATCGACGCCCTTTTCTACCAAGGCTCTAGTTCTATCTATCATATCTGAAGAAACGCCAACAGCCGCTCCACACAATAGTCTACGGCTAGAGTCAGTGGCTCTATGAGGGTATAAAATAATCTTTTCTATATCTTTTATTGTTATCAAACCTTCTAATCTATAATCATCATCTACGAGCAAAAGTTTTTCGATTTTGTGCTGTCTTAAGATATTTTCAGCCTCTTCCATTGAAATTCCAGCCTTTGCTGTTACAAGATTTTTTGATGTCATTACGTTTTTTATTACTTGGCTTTCGTCTGACTCAAAACGAATATCCCTGTTTGTTATTATTCCTTTTAAGACTTTATTTTCATCTGTTATTGGCACTCCAGAAATTTTGTATCTCGCCATAAGTTCTAAGGCATCAGAAACAAGGTGGTCTGGGCTAAGTGAGAAAGGGTCGACAATTATTCCGTGTTCACATCTTTTTACCTTGTCAACTTCTAGTGCCTGTTGTTCTATACTCATATTTTTGTGAATAATTCCTATTCCGCCCTCTCTAGCCATTGCAATAGCCATTTTTGACTCCGTTACGGTATCCATTCCTGCACTAATTAACGGAATATTTAAGTTTATTTTTTTTGTAAGTTTTGTTTGTAAGTTTACCATATTCGGTAAAATGTCTGATTTTTGAGGAACCAAGAGCATATCATCATAAGTATATCCCTCGTAATAAATTTTATCTTTCATAGCCACCTCCCCTAACAAATGAAATTAAATTTTAGTGAATTTTATCAGAAAAACAGCTAAAAGTCAACATTGTCATTTTAAGTAAAAAATGATATAGTTTATGTGTAAATATTAGTAAACTCTCTCTATTCGTATGCAGTATGCAATCAATAAGTAAAACTTCACGATTTCGAGAGATAACAATACTTATTAAGGAGGAAAAAATGGCTTGTACTACAATTTTAGTTGGTAAAAAGGCTAGTTACGACGGGTCTACCCTAGTTGCTAGAAATGAGGATTCGGGAGCAGGCGAATTTACACCAAAAAAATTCATAGTTGTCCAGCCTGAGGACGTACCAAAGGTATATAAATCGGTACTTTCTCACGTTGAAATTCCAATGCCAAAAAACCCAATGAGGCATACTTTGATGCCAGATGTTTTGGGCGACAAAGGGCTATGGGGTGGCTGTGGAGTCAATGAAAAAAATGCTTCTATGACTGCTACTGAAACAATCACATCAAACGAGAGAGTTTTGAGTGCTGACCCATTGGTAAGATATATTCCCGAAAAAGGAAAAAAAGGCGACAAGGATTATGTACCAGAGCAAGTCGGCGGAATAGGCGAGGAGGATATGGTTTCTCTCGTTTTGCCGTATATGACAAGTGCTAGAGATGGCGTACTCCGTCTAGGAGAAATACTTAAAAAGTACGGAACTTATGAGATGAATGGCATAGCTTTTCAAGATGAGGACGAAATTTGGTGGCTAGAAACGATAGGCGGACACCACTGGATGGCAAAAAAAGTTCCAGATGATTGCTATGCGGTTATTCCAAACCAACTTGGGATAGACTATTTTGACTTAGATGATGCCTTTGGCGAGCAAAAAGAACATCTTTGCTCTGATGATTTGCGTGAGTTTATAGCTGATAATTACCTAGACTTGTCGCTAGATGAAATGTTTAACGCAAGATATGCCTTTGGTAGCAATGCTGACTCTGACCATACTTACAATACACCTAGAGTTTGGGTATTGCAACGCTACTTTAACCCTAATTCAAACTATTGGGATGGGATAGATGCTGATTTCACACCAAGTTCAGACGATATTCCATGGTGCAGAGTTCCTGAGAGAAAAATCACAGTAGAGGATATAAAATACGGGCTTTCAAACCATTTCCAAGGCACAGAATACGACCCTTATGCAAAACACGGCGAAACAGAATGGCGTGGTTCATTTAGACCTATTGGCGTAAATCGTACAAATTTTGCTGGGCTCGTTCAAATTAGACCTTATATGCCAAATGCTATCAAGGCTGTTGAATGGATATGTTTCGGTTCAAATGTATTCAATGCAATAGTTCCTTTCTATGTGAACATCGACGACACACCACAATATATGCAAACACCTGAAAAGGTAAGTACAGATAGTTTTTATTGGGCAAACCGCTTAATCGGGGCTATGGCTGATACTAGTTTTTCTCAATCTGCATCACATATAGAGAGATACCAACTGCTCGTGCAAACTCTAGGGCATAAGATAATCAAGACCTATGATGCAGAAATTAAGGGCAAAAAACTCTCTTATAAAAAGGCGACAGCTAAATGCGAGAAAGCAAATTCTGAAATCGAAGCTATGATAAAAGAACAGACAGATAAATTACTTGCTAAAGTCTTGCACGAGTCAAGTTGCATTATGAAAAATGGTTTTGCTCGTTCTGACGCATAATTAAAAAGAAAGGATACCTAAATGCTTACCAGCCTAGCTCTTATATTTTTGCTATCCATAATACTTAGCAAGTTGATGAAATTACTTAACTTGCCTACTTTGATAGGCATGCTAATAGCTGGTATTCTTTTAGGCCCTTACGTTTTTGACTTATTAGACCCGTCGATTTTGAATATATCGGCGGACTTGAGAAAGCTTGCCCTAGTTATTATACTAACTAGGGCTGGTCTTGCTCTCGACTTAAAAGACCTTAAAAAAGTCGGAAGACCAGCGGTATTGATGTGTTTTCTGCCTGCTGTTATAGAAATAAGCGCTATGGTTCTTATAGCACCCAAATTTTTTGGTATTACAATTTTAGAAGCTGCAATAATGGGTTCTGTGGTAGCTGCCGTTTCACCAGCAGTGGTAGTTCCAAAGATGATAAATCTTATGGAAAAAAAATACGGCACAGAACAAGGTGTGCCTCAAATGATAATGGCAAGTGCCTCTGTTGACGATATATTTGTAATTGTTTTATTTACTTCTTTCTTGGGGCTAGCTCAAGGAGAAGCTTTTTCTTATACTAGATTTTTGGAAGTTCCAATTGCAGTAGTCAGCGGAGTCGCTGTAGGTCTTATAGTTGGTTACTTGTTAAGCGTGATGTTTAAAAAAATCGAAATTAGAGACTCCATAAAAGTCCTCATAATACTTAGCGTTTCTTTTTTACTACTAAAACTCGAAACATTGATTGCTGGATTTATGCCATTTTCTGCACTGCTTGCGATAATGAGTAGCGGAATATCTATCAAAAAAAGAACAGGCGATATTGCAATAAACTTGTCTAGTAAGTTTACTGAACTATGGTCTGGGGCTGAAATTCTGTTATTTAGCTTGGTGGGGGCTGCAGTAAATATAAACTATGCTATGGGAGCAGGCGGAAAGGCTATTTTACTAATCTTTATAGTCGTTGCATTTAGAATGTGTGGCGTTTTATTATCCTTAATTAAATCCAGATTAGATAAAAAAGAAAGGCTATTTTCAATGATAGCCTATTCTCCAAAAGCCACAGTACAAGCGGCTATAGGGTCTATTCCTCTTAGCATGGGGCTTGCCTGTGGCGACTTGGTTCTAACTCTAGCAGTTCTCTCAATCTTGATAACTGCTCCACTCGGTGCATTTGGCATAGATATGACCTACAAAATATTCTTAAAACACTCCGAGTAAAATATAATCAATTTACAATTTGAAGTTTGCTACTTCGTTTTGAAGTTCGCCAGCTATTTCAGCTAAATTACTGCTTGCGCTTGATATGTCGTTGATTGAGTTAGTCTGTGTTTCAACGTTTGCACTAGCTTCTTCAGTAGTAGCTGCATTTTCTTCTGCAATAGCTGATAGATTTTGAATTATTCGTACAATATTGGAGTTTTTCGCTTCCATATTTTTTGAATTTTCGCTTACTTTTTCAACTATATCTTGACTTGTCAAAACAGCAAGTTCTATTTCATCAAATTTTTCTCTAGTTAACTTAGTCTGATTATCTTGTTCCACAACAATTTTGCCAACAGCTTGCATTCTATCAACAGCACTTTGTGACTTTTCTTTGAGTCCTGAAATAATAATTCTAATTTCTTCAGTAAACTTCGTTGAGTCCTCAGCAAGCTTTCTAATTTCTTCGGCAACAACTGCAAAACCTTTGCCTGCCTCGCCAGCTCTCGCTGCTTCGATTGCAGCATTTAGAGCAAGTAAGTTAGTCTGGTCTGCGATAGATTGTATCATCTCACTAGCCTTTGAAATTGCTTCTGCACTTTCATTTGTTTCATTTATAGTTTGATTTACAAAACTAGCTTCATTTTTACTACTTTCAGTTAATTCTTGCAAACCATCCAAAGCTTTTTTACCCTCATCTTTTTTAGAATTTATATCTTGAATAGCTTTTTCTAACTCGTCCAACACTTCTATCATTTCATTTAGTGAACGTGTGTTTTCTTCAATATTGTGAGCTGCTTCATTTGTATCTTGTGCTTGAGACCCAGCCCCATCAGCTATATTACCTACTGCTGTCGCCACTTCTTTAGCCGACTCATTTGTGCTTTGTGCTGTTGCCGTAAGCTCCTCGGCAGTAGCTGCTGTACTAGAAGCATGATTGCCAATGTTTTTAACCATTTCAGTTAAATTGGCAACCATCATTCTTATAGCTCTAGTCATTTCACCAATTTCATCTCTTGTATTAATATATTTAGCAAGTTTTTTTCTTTCTTCTTGTGTATCAAGATTATAATTTGCTATTTTTGTTAAGCCAGTTGTAATGAATCTAAGTGGAGTAGCAATTCTCTTACCAACTATAACAGCTATTGTGATAGAAAGTATAATTGCCACTAAGAATATAATTATTAACATAGTTTTAATTCTGTTCACACCAGATAATATATCTTCATCAGGAGAAGCAGCTATTATATACCATACTGTTCCTTCTACTGGTTTATAAGCTATATTCATATGTTTACCTTTAAACTTATATTCACTTGTTCCTTTTTTCTTTGAAATTACTTCTTTAAAAGCTTTTCCTAATGATATTAAATCTTCATCACCTTTATTATCTTTTATAGGATTAACTTTATTAGTAACATTTTCTTTTTTAGGGTGTCCTACTGTTCTGCCTTCACCGTTTATTACAAATACATAACCATTGTCTGATGGTTTTATAGTTGAAACTACATCAGACAATGCATAGCCATCTCTTACCCCAATTAATAAACCAACTATAGCATCATCTTTTTTTATTGGTGTTGCATACATAAAAACAACTTTACCATCTTTACTAACTATAACATCAGATATAACAGTTTCTCCAGTTAAAGCTTTTTTTACATATTCTCTATCACTCAAATCATATGTGTTACCATCTATAAAAGAAGTTTGTCCCTTTGTGTCACATATACCTATATTTAAATAACCATATTTTTTATTTTTTTCTTTTAAAAATTTTATTTGTTTATTTTTATCAATAGTATCTAAGCCTTCACTATCAGCTAATCTCTCTATAATTCTTTTTTCATCTGAAACTTTCATATCAATAATTTTTTCGATTAAATCATTTATATTTTCCAAGCTATGCATAGTGTCTTCTTTTACAGATGATTGCATAGATAACATTGTAACTAAGCCAATTGTTAGTAGTATTATTAAATTCATTCCTGCTATGATTAATATCATCTTAGTACTAATTGAATTTAAACCTTTTAACTTTGGTGTAGCTGTTTGATTATTTTTTTTATTATTCATTTTTAACCTCCGTTTTTTAAAGTTTATTTTAGGCAACAAAAAAGTGTAACTAAAAAATCACACTTGAAAAGCTCCCTAAGGGGAGTAGTTATATTTAATATTTTGTACAGAAAAAAATGGCTCTAATATATATATATATATATAGTTTTATGCGACTTGCAGTATCTTTAATACCTAATATTCTATTATTTATATTTAAAACTCCTACTTGCACAACAAATTCCCCCATTATCAAATTATTATTTTTATGTTTATATATGAAAATTACGCTTATATTTATCGGCATATTTTCTTACAAATTTAATATGTTTATAGTTTTTTATTGTATAAGTTCACTATTTTTAGCAATTTAATTTGCTTTTTGTTCTCTTTTATTTCTTTTCATATAATGCTATAATGAAATAGCTTGTAAATATTTGTAATTTGAGTAAATTAGACCATAGAGGAGAATAGTATTGCTTGACGAGATAAAGATGCTCGTGTTTACTTTGCCTGCAATTATTATAGGGCTGAGTTTTCATGAGTTTGCACATTCTTATGTAGCGTATAAATTTGGCGATGATAGCCAAGTAGAAAATGGTAGATTGACGATAAACCCACTAAAACACATAGACCCTATTGGTTTTATTATGATAATCTTTTTCCATTTTGGGTGGGCAAAACCAGTTGTGTACGATGCAAACAACATAGAAAAAAAGAAATTAGGTAGAATTGTAATTGCCCTTGCTGGCCCATTTACAAACCTTGTTTTTGGAATAGTCTTTGCCCTGATATGCGGAAAACTTGCTACAAATATTGAGTTTATTATGAAAATTCAAGGCAAGTCAATAGAACATTTTGTGTTTTATTTAGTTTTATACATCAGCATAATTAACTTTGGTTTGGGCATTTTTAATTTACTACCTATAGCACCACTAGATGGCAGTCACATAGTCTCGGTTTTATTTAAACTTAGCCCAGAACAAGAGTATAAATTTCAAAGAGTTGGCATGCCCATTTTACTTATACTTATTTTTTCAGACAGAATAACGGGCATAGACCTTTTGCCTATAGGCAGGGTAATCACATACTTATTTAGTTTATTTTCAGGTATTAACTTATAAGGAGGGAAACTTGGAATATGTAGTAGAAATGACAGGGATAAGAAAAGAATTTCCTGGAATTGTAGCAAATAACAATGTTAATTTTAACTTAAGAAAGGGCGAAATCCACGCTCTTCTTGGAGAAAATGGAGCTGGTAAATCGACCTTGATGAGCGTTCTTTTTGGTTTGTATAAACCAGAGAGAGGGGAAATAAAAATCAATGGTAAAATTGCCGAAATTCCAAGTCCTAATGTTGCAAACAAGCTTGGGATAGGGATGGTTCACCAACACTTTAAACTTGTTGAAAATTTTACTGTTACAGAAAATATTATCCTTGGTAGAGAAAAAAATTCTTATCTAAATAAAAAGAATATGCAAAAAGCAGCAGATGAAGTTAGAGAAATATCTGAAAAATATGGTTTAAAAGTTGATGTAGATGCAAAGATAGAGGATATTTCAGTCGGGATGCAACAGAGAACCGAAATACTCAAAATGCTATATAGAAAAGCTGAAATAATGATATTTGATGAACCAACTGCAGTTTTGACTCCACAAGAAATAACTGAGCTGATCCAAATAATGAAACAATTTGCCGAGGAAGGCAAGTCTATTATTTTAATTACTCACAAATTAAAGGAAATTATGGCTGCCTGCGATAGATGTACTGTATTGAGGCGAGGCGAGTACATAGATACGGTTAATATAAGTGATGTCAACGAAAAAGACCTAGCCGAAATGATGGTTGGTAGAGAAATTGATTTTAAAATAGATAAAGAACCATCTAAACCTACAGAAACTATATTGGAACTTCAAAATATAACATATACGGACAAGAAAAAAATAAAAAGACTAAAAAACGTCAACATAGAACTTAAAGCTGGTGAAATACTTGGTATAGCTGGTATAGACGGAAATGGTCAGAGAGAGTTAGAGGAAGTCATAACAGGATTTTTGAAACAAGACTCGGGTAAAATTCTATTGAAAGGCAAGGATATATCTAATATGAGCATTAGGGATAGGACTTTTAGTGGTTTGGCTCATATTCCGCAAGACAGACACAAACACGGACTTGTCCTAGACTTTAAACTCGCTGAAAATATGGTTTTGCAAACTTACTATCTGCCTCCATATAACAATAAGGGAATACTAAATTATTCGGAAATAAATAAAAAAGCTGAAGAAATAATTGAACAATTTGACGTTCGCTCATCAAACGGTATCCACACGATTGCAAGAAGTATGTCTGGGGGGAACCAACAAAAAGCTATAGTCGGCAGAGAAATCGATATGAACTCTGATTTGTTGGTGGCTGTCCAACCTACTAGGGGACTTGATGTAGGTGCAATTTCTTATATTCACAAAAGACTTATAGAGGCTAGAGATGCTGGAAAAGCTGTCTTGTTAATATCTCTTGAACTAGATGAGATTATGGACTTATCAGATAGAATAAATGTCATTTATGAAGGAGAGATTGTCGGTAGAGTAGAGGCTGGGGAAGTCGACGAAAAAGAAATTGGACTTATGATGTCTGGGTCAAAAAAGGTAGGTGTATAATATGAAAAAAATACTTAAATCTCTAACATCAGAGAAAAACTACCGAAAATTTATACCTATATTTGCGATTATTTGTGCATTTATAGTTGCATCTATAGTTCTCGTTATAACTGGACTTAGTCCAGCAACCGCTCTAAAACAGATATTCCAAGGTATAACAGGTGTAGACCTAGCCAAGTCTGGAAAGGATGCTTTCAACCCTAGAATACTTGGAGAATATGGGGTAATACTGATGCCACTTGTTCTCACTGGACTCTCTGTCGCATTTGCATTTAGGACAGGGCTTTTCAATATTGGAGCCGAAGGGCAAATGATGGTGGGAGCCTTAACATCAGTAGCAGTTGGCTTACTTATAGACCTACCTAAAGTTATCCACCTTCCACTTGCTATAATATGCGGATTTTTAGCAGGGGCAATCTGGGGAGTTCTCCCAGGGCTTCTAAAAGCAAAATTTAATGTCCACGAGGTAGTTGTTTGTATAATGATGAACTATGTTTCTCTATATCTTACAAGTTTGTGGATAAAGAAAATCCCTGGATTTCAAACTCAAAAAAC
>PDWI01009811.1_pt1 | contig 10888 bp, 9 predicted proteins | sample 1430891 | NCBI WGS metagenome assembly PDWI01 (sample SAMN01162508, study PRJNA174530) | Oral metagenome, whole genome shotgun sequencing project. | biome: Marine environment; feature: Marine mammal; material: Swab sample of the gingival sulcus; isolation source: swab sample of gingival sulcus... | reverse complement strand
TTAATAAAATAAGTCCTACAATCTTAATTAAAACAATAACTGTGAAAGAAATCATTAGTAAGAGCAGGAAATAATATAAATTAACTTTTTTCTTATTAACTTGCATGAAATCTTCATCAAAAGAAACATATAGGAAATGATAATAAAAAAGAAAAGTTTCAAAAATAACGATTAAAGTTAAAATTCCTAAAGAAATAAGATCTCCCCTACTAACCATTAAAATATTTCCAAAAATAAAAGATGAAAGATCTATTCCATACCCGGGAGTGAGATTCATAAAAATAATACCAATACTCATTCCAACCGCCCATAAAGCACCTACCAAAGTATCTTCATTTTGCTGTGTATTTTTTGAGAGAGTGAGAATTAAAGAAAAAATACCGGCAAAAATAATAGCCCCAATAGTGGTATTATATCCCAAAAAATAGGCAATTCCTATTCCTCCCATAATTGCATGAGCCAAGCCTCCACTAATAAAAGCTATTTTTTTTTCAACCACAAAGCTTCCACTAATACCGCAAGAAATACTGGCAAAAATAGTTGCAATAAGAGCATTTATCATAAAGGTATAACTGAAAATACTAGTCATTCTAAGATCCTACAATTTACACTGATGATTAATAATATGTACCTTGTCATGATACATTTTTTCAATTACATCATGGGAGATAACTTCTTCTTTTTGATGACAAACAACAGATTTATTAACACAAATAACTTTATCTGCTAGATCTGAAACGACCCCAACATCATGGCTAACCAAAAGGATTGTCATATCTTTTTTAAGTTGGGAGAGGAGCATATAAATATCATTCTCAACACTACTATCAACACTCGCTGTTGGCTCATCTAAGATCAAGAGTTTAGGTGCAGAAATCAAAGCTCTAGCAATCATCACTCTTTGCTTTTGACCTCCTGAAAGTTCATTGAAATTTTTACGATAATATTCTTCTAATCTGACCTTTTTCAAACAAAGATGAACTTTTTCCTTAACTTTTTTTCTGATGAACGGAAAAAGCATAGAAGTTTCAAAAGCTCCCATGGCGACCACTTCCTCAACTGAAATATATAATTTCTCATTCACTTTGGAGTACTGAGGGACATAACCAATACTAATAGATCTTTTAAAGGGAGAAGAGCCAAAGAGGCTAATCGTACCTGTTTGAGGTTTAATCTGAGCCAAAATCAACTTCAAAAGAGTTGTTTTTCCTCCTCCATTTGGACCAATTATAGCAGTAAACTCTTTTTCCTGAATTTCAAAATTAACATTTTCTAAAACCTTTTGTTTAAGATAAGAAAAGGAAATATTTTTAAATATAATAGCCATTTTTTACTTTCTTAAGGAAAAATAAGATTACATTTTTGCATTATTAGCAATAATTTCTGAAATATTTTTTAAATTAGCAATATAATCTTCACTTAGAGGATCAATAACAATTACTTTAATGTTTAATTCTTCGGCAATGCTTTCTGCTAATTTTTTATTAAATTGAGGCTGAATAAAAACTGCCTTAATATTTTTTTCTTTAGCATAATCAATAATCGCTCTAAACAATTTAGGTGATGGCTTTTTACCCTCTACTTCAATAGGAATTTGTTTTAAATTAAATTCATCGGCAAAGTAGCCAAAAGAAGGATGGAAAACTAAAAATTCTTTAGCAGCTATATTCGCAAAATTTTTCTTAATTTGAATGGTTAAACTATCAAGCTCTTGAACTAAACTATAATAGTTCTTGGTATAAAAATCCTCATTCTTAGGATCATCTTTAATAACTTGATCTAACATTTTATGGGTACCAATTTTAACAAGTTTAGGACTGAGCCAAATATGAGGATCTTTACTTCCATGATGATGCTCATGCTCTTCATGATCTTCATGATCTTCTTTATCAGCCTCATGATCTTCATGTTCTTCATCATGGTTTTTATTTGCTAAAAGATCTTTAAAATGATCCATTTTTCTTTTTTCCATGCCACTAGAAAAATCAATAATAGTTAAACTTGGAAAATTCTTGCTTATCTTACCAAGCCAAAGCTTTTCAAAGGGAACTCCTATTGTAAAAAAAGCCTTCGTATTTTTTAAATTTTCAAGTTGTGATGGTAAAGGCTCGTAGGTTGCGGGACTATGACCGGGTTTAACCATAACTTCAATATCCGCTCTATCTTTAACAATTTTTTTTAGAAAAAATTTTTCAGGAAGGATGCTAACGGTATAATTTCCCTTTTTAAGAGTTTTTTCTTGATTACTGCAACCGGTAAAATAAATTGCTAAAACAATCAATAAAATTATTTTTCCTTTCACTTGTAATTCCCCAATTATTTTCTTATACTCTAAATGCAACATCTTGTTAGTTAGCATTATTTTAGTTCGGACTAAATATATGGTCTAAAATTAAAATTTCAAAATGAAAACCACTTGAATTTTAATAGCAAACCCCAGAAAAGGATTTATATGAAATATAATTTTGATAAAATTATTAATCGAAGAAACACTAATTCTACCAAATGGGATTCAACTGAACTTATTTTTCAAAATAAGGATGTTTTTCCTATGTGGGTAGCTGATATGGATTTTGAAGTCTCTCCTGCAATAAAAAAAGCTGTTATTAAAAGAGCAGAACATGGGATTTACGGTTATCCTGCTAGCGGAGATGATTTTTTTCAAGCAATTATTAATTGGCAAGCTAAGAGACATAATTTAAGAGTAAAAAAAGAATGGATAGTCATAACTCCGGGAATTGTTCCTGCCATTAATTTTGCGATTCAATCTTATTCCAATTTGGGTGATCAGGTCTTAATCCAAACTCCTGTTTACTATCCTTTTATTCAATCTGTTATTAATAATGGTCGAAAACTTATTACCAATCAATTAGTTGAGCAAAATGGTAATTATCAAATTGATTTCAAAGATCTAGAAGAAAAAATGTCAGATCCCAAAACTAAAATGATGATTATTTCTAGTCCTCATAATCCTGTTGGTAAAGTTTTCACTAAGGAAGAATTAAAAAAAATAGCAGATCTTTGTTTAAAATATGAGCTAATTTTGGTTTCTGATGAAATTCATCAAGATATTATTTATAAAAACTACAAGCAATATCCAACTCTTCTTCTAGATGATAATTATCAAAAAAATGTAATATCTTGCGTTGCTCCCAGCAAAACTTTTAATATTGCGGGGTTAAAAACTTCAGCAATTATTATTCCTAACGAAAATTTTAGAAAAAAGTTTGAGGAAAAATTATTAGCGGCAGGTCTTACTTCCGTTGATCTCTTTGGAATTGAGGCAACAATTGCAGCTTATAATCAGGGAGAAGATTGGCTGGAAGAGCTTTTAATTTATTTAGAAAAAAATATTGATTATCTTGAGGAAAGATTTGCCAAAATTGCTCAAATTGATTTCAAGAGACCTCAGGGAACCTATCTTGCTTGGCTGGATTGCAGGAAATTAAAAATGAATGCGGAACAGCTTAGGGATTTTTTCATCAATAAAGTAGGACTTGGTTTAAATGAGGGAAAAGTTTTTGGCGAAGGTGGCGAAGGATTCCATCGACTTAATTTTGCTTGTCCTAGAACTTATCTAGAAAAGGCTCTAGATATGATCGAAAATTCTTTAAAATAGCTGCAATATTTTTTATAAATAAAAATTGCTAATTTTAAAAAAAATATTTTACTTTGTATTAAGATATACTAAGTGGAGTATTCTTAAAATTTTAGTAGCTATTACTTAAAAGGAAGAATTTGATTGGTTAATAAAACCGGCTATTGTTATTTTTAGGAAGTAAAAAATAAAATTATCAAGTATTTTATGAAAATTCTATTCTAAGTTTAATTTTGGATTATATTTTCATAAGGTCTGAAACATATAATATCTATTAAATAAGGAGTTAAATATGAAAACAGTTCTCTATGATGAGCATGTAAAATTAAATGGTAAAATGGCTGACTTTGCAGGTTGGGAAATGCCGCTTTGGTATGCAAAAGGTCAAAGTATAGAGCATCATGCCACCAGAAAAAATGTAGGATTGTTCGATATTTGCCACATGGGAGAATTCTATATTACCGGTGAAAATAGTGAAAAATTTGTAGCTAGTCTTTTGACGAATGATATTACTGGCTTAGCAGATAATCAAGCATCTTATAATTTCATGCTCAATGAAAAAGGTGGAGTTGTTGATGACTGTATTATTTATAAATTCAATTCAAAAAAATGGATGCTAGTGGTTAATGCAGGTAATATAAAGTCTGATTTCGAATGGCTTGAAAATCATAAAATTGATGGAGTTGAGCTTGTTGATAAATCTGACCAAATGGCAAAATTAGATCTTCAAGGTCCTAATGCTCCCAAATTAGTCAAGAAAATAGCCGGAGATGAGGCTGTTAAGAAATTTAAATTTTTCAGATTCAAAGAAGATGTAGATTTTAACGGAACTAAAGTTCTATTATCTAGAACCGGCTATACCGGAGAGATTGGATTTGAACTTTATTTTGATATTAAAGATACCCTTAAAATTTGGAATTTACTGCTAGAAGAAGGTGCTGAATTTGGAATTGAGCCTTGTGGATTGGGAGCAAGAGATTCTCTACGCACCGAGGCCGGACTTCCTCTTCATGGACATGAAATTCATCCTGATATTCCCGCAATAAATACTCCTTGGGAATTTGTTTTTGAATATGAGCATGATTTCATTGGGAAGGATGCTGTTATGAAAGCCAAGGAAGAAAATGAACTATTTATTTATCCTTTTCTAATGGATGGAAGAAGTAAAGCTATGGTTGGCTGGAATGTTATCAAAGATGAAAAAATAATTGGAAAAGTTGTTTCCGGAGTAATTTCTCCAAGCCTTGGCAACAAACCAATCGGCTTTTTAAGATCTAGCATTCCTCTGGAATTAGATACTAAGCTTACTTTTAATCAAGAAGGTAAAAAGAGAATTTTAGAAGGTGCAATTACAAGTTCTCCATTTGTAGCTCCTACTTCTAGAAAAAAGATGAAATTATTTTTGTAGTATTATAGCTAAAATATAAGATATTTTCTCCAAGCGGTTATTGAGTATAATTAAGAACTTAATAACCGCTTACTTGTTTCAGCACTCCTAAAATTAGTGTTAAAATTAAATTTTTTGCTATTAAAACCTGTCTTAATGACTTTTCGCTCTAAATAGAATTTAAATTTTCTAATATTTTTTTTGCTTTTCATAAGAATATGTTTATCTTTGTATAATATTAACCATAATGGTTAACCGGAGTCTCCTGAAAAGCTATAAAGTTCATTATTTCGGGATCAATCTTGATACTTGATTAAAAAAATCATAAGATTTTTGTTCTATTAGCTAAAGTATCTCGTATTTTTATTAGAAATTATAGCACTGAACTTTGGGATTTTGAAAATTATCCTTTAGTTATTTGGTTTTTCAGAACACTCTAATATTTATTTATAAATGGAGGAATTATGATTTTTGAAGATTTTTTTAAAGCTCTAAAAAAAAGTGATCTTTTAACTCAGGCTATGAATGATTCTACGGAAATGTTTAAAGTTGCTTTCGAAATGTTTGAAGATATAGCAAAACAAGTTTTTGAAAAATACGATGATGCGTTATTTGATGAAATTAAGAGGAAAGATGAGAAACTAAATCATTTTGAAAAATCTATTAAGAAAAAAGTTTTTGAACATGTAACTGTTTCAGAGAAAGTAGATCAAGATCTTTACAGTTCTTTTTTGATTTATTCTGTTGCCAATGATATTGAAAGACTGGGAGATTATTGTAAAAATATTAATGAAGTAAGTCAGGTCAGAGAAAAACTAGTTAACGAAGAGTTAAATAAAATCACAAGGGAATATTTTGATATTCTAAGACTAGATTTTAAAGATTGCTTAAAAGTTTATACCGAAGATGATAAAGAATTAGCTAGTAAAGTTATTGATAGTCACTATAAGTTAAAGAGTAATATTGATGATCTTTTGGATGATCTAGCTTGTCGGAAAATTGAAAATAATGAAAATTTAGTTATCTACGCCCTATTTCTTAGATATATGAAAAGGCTTTCTGCTCATCTGATGAATATTGCAACGGCAGTTAAAAATCCTATTAATATGATCGGTTATTATGTGGGTGATAAGAAGGATGAAGAATAAAAAACTATTAAATACTACTATTTAGAGTCTTTAAATGCAAAGTTTGAAAGCTGAGAATTTATTTCTGTAACGAATAGAAGCCCTCTTTGATTTGAGAGGGCTTTTTTAGTAAGATTTTTCTTGGTCAACTACACGAGACTTCTTTCGTCCAAGCTACCAAAATCCTCAATTAAGAATTAAAGATTTTATCTCATTTGCAAGTGCTATTAATTCAGCAACAGATAGATTTTCCGGTCTCTTAGTCATTTCTGTTGTTTTTATTTTAGTCATATCAACATTATAAAATTTAAGAGATTTTCTAAGCATTTTTCGTCTTTGACGGAAGGCTGCTTTAACCATTTTCTTAAAGAAAGAATAGTCCGTAATTTGTTCATACTTGGAAAAATCTGTAAATTCAAATTTAATTATCGAAGAAGTTACTTTTGGTATTGGTCTAAAAGCTTCCTTTGGAACATCAAATAGAATCTCTTTTTCACTGATTAGATCAGTTAAAGCTGTAATTACCCCATACTGTTTATTATTAGGTTTAGCAACAATTCTCTCGGCAACTTCCTTTTGAGTCATAATAGTTAGACTCTTAATTTTTTTAGGATTGTCTTTAAATTGAATAAAAAGATCAACTATTTTAAAAATAATGGCACTGGTAATATGATAAGGAAGATTTCCAATAATTTTAACATTTTCTTCTGAAACATTTTTCTCAAAATTAAATTTCAGAAAATCTTCATTTAAGAGCCGCAGTTTATCCTGTTGTGCTAAGGTAGAATTTAAATATTCATACATTCTTTGATCAATTTCAACTGCATATACTTTTCTTGCTAAATTAAGTAAATTTTGAGTTAACACTCCTTTTCCCGGGCCGATCTCCAAAACAACATCATTCGGATCAATTTCGAAAGATTCAATTATTTTACTAATATAAAATTCATCTACTAAAAAATTCTGTCCCAGTGATTGTTTTGCTTTTAAAAATGTCATATTTTTTCCTATTTAATTTGCTTACATTGTTATTATTTTATTAATCCTATTTTCACTATTAACAATAATTCTAAATTCTACTCTTCTAGATTCCTGATTATCTTCTTTGCCGTTTCTAATTATCATATGAGAGGAAGAATAGCCCACAGAAGAAAGTTTGGATTTTAAAAAAGACAATTCCTTTAGATCTTGATTATTTTGATAAATATATTCTAAAACAGCCAAAGCTCTTTTTTGGGAAAGTTCCATATTTAAAAGAAAGGCATTTTCTTTATCAGCACTTTGCCATTCACTGGAAGTATGACCTTCAATCCGAACTTCTTCTATTTCATTGGTGTATTTTTTCTCCATTAAAATTTTTAAATATCTAGGGAAAAAATCATCTAAAATTTTGATGAATTGCTCCTGCAGTGTTTCTTTTCCTACTTCAAAATAAATATCCGGTTCCTTAAATCTAAACACTAAATTTACAGAATCAATTTCGGCATTCCAAAACTTTAAATCATCTCTAAATTCTTGATAGAGATCCAAATAAAGATCTTTCTTGATGAGAGCAAATTCTCCGGCAGTATCTTTTATTTTCTGATTATTATTATTTATTTTGAGCATATAAGCAACACTTATAAAAAGAAAAATAAGCATTAATCCACTCATTAAATCAGAAATTGGCATCCAAATATTATCATCTTTATTCATTATTCTGATTCCTTCTCAGCTAGAAAAGTATCAACTTTTTTAGTAATTGAAAGGTAATCTCCTAAGAAATTGTTCAAAAGAATACTGAAATTTTCGCCAAATTTAGCAAAACTATTATTTAATTCTTTATTAATCATTTCTTCAAAGAGCTTGGTATTGCTTAAAAGTTTTTCTGAAATTTCCTTATTAAAACTTAGCAGTCTTTGGTTATTTTCTTCAAAAACTGTTTGGCTTTTAGTGATTATTTGATTTAGGGAGCTATCAAGAGCATCGTATCTAGTCATAATTTGCCCGGATAAAGCATCCAAATCCTTTAAAGAATTTTGAGTTTGATTTCTATTTTCCATGATGAGCTGCATAATTTGATTAGTTTTACCCGACTGATCTTGGATAATTTGGATTACTTTTTGGTAAGAATCAATACTATTACCAAATTTTTCAAAATTTTGAACTATTTTCGCAGTTTTATTATCCCAGTTTTCAAAAGATTTTAAGATGGATTCATATTTATTATTTAAAAATTCCAGATCTTCTTTATACTGCTTTTGCCAATCCAGCATATTTTTAACAGCATCATTTAATTCTTTAAAATTATCACCAAATTGTTCATTAATCTTGGAATTAAAATCTTTAATTACTTCTTTTAAGGCATCAGCGAAAGTTGCCACACTCTGCTCTTTAGAATTTTTTATACTAGCAGTTATTTCTGCTATTAATTTATTTTGATTTTCTGTAATTTTATCCATTTTTTTGAATAATTTTGCTTCAGATAAACCACCGGAACCATCTGGATTTGTTTCTGATTCTGAAAATAAACTAAAAAAAGTTTTAATGATAATAGAAATAATCATCCCTACAATTGAGGTAATAAAAGCAGTTTTTAATCCTGATAAAAGCTCCGGGATACTTGCTTCAATATTGTTTACATCAAAATTCAAAAGTCCTAAAACAATTCCTACAAAGGTACCTAAAACTCCAAGTGAAACCACAATTGGAGGAACTTTCAAAAAAATCTCTGCATCTTTTTCTTTAATAGCCTTAAATCCAAAAATAACTAAGACTAAAAACATCATTAGGATAAAAAATAAAGTAATCGTTCCCATAAATTTTCTCTAGATTAGTTAAACAAAATTATTTTATTACAATAGCTCCGGCAATTTATTTTAAAATATTACTAAATTGCATTCCAGATTGGAAGATCTAAAAAATCTGCTAATTTTTCAGCTTCACTAATAATAAGAGAGGGTTTTCCTCCTTGATCAAGAACATTAATTCTTGAAGCATCTTTTAATACTAAATTTAATTCATAGCTATAATAAGAACTATCCTCGCTTTCAATAAATTCTTTAATTAACTGAATAGCATGAATTTCATCCAAGGAGCATAAAATTTCATAACCTTTTTTAAAATTATTGTTTACTTTATCAAAAGTAGTCTTTCTTAAAGCTCTTTTAAGCAAGTAGTAGCCCACTCCTCCAAAAACTACAAACATAGACAGCATTATTGCCAGAACTGCAATTAACATAGGCTTCGGCAAAGAAGCTAAATCAAATCCGAAAACAAGTACAATTGGAGATGTTATTGCTGCAGATATGATAATAACCGGAAAAAGAATTCCCTGCAAAGTCGCAGCAACACTCAGTCTATCTGCAGTTTCTTGCTCAAATTTTCTCTCAGAATAATTAGTTCCTCCCTTAACAAGCGGTGTCCAGTCTGTTTTTAGAGCAAGCTCATCATTAAAAACTTCCGGATCAACAGGTTTGGGAATGGCATCCATCACTCTTTTTGCTAAATTTTGAAATTTTTCTTCTAAACTCATTTTTTACTCCTTCTTGCTTTAACCTATATAAAATCTATAAATTTACTCTGATATTATCTAAACGACAAGCTAAAAAATATTCTGATATTGAGCATTTATAAAATCATTCTAATTAAAATAAATACTAAATTTTAACTTTATAATATCCCCCATTACAAACAATAATTCCATCTATTTCCATCATCATTAATTTAGAGCTTAAATCTTGGACATCAGTCTTAAATTTATCACAGAGTTGGTCAATATTTAAACTATTAATAGCCAATTCTTCAAAAATTTTCTGTTCTAAGGGATCGCTAAATTTTCTTTGGGTAAGATTATTGCCGATTTTAGAATAATTTCTCAAATTTAATTTAATATAATCCGGAAATTCATCAATAATATCATTTGCACAAGTAACCAGTTTAGCTTCTCCTTTTCTAATGAGAAGATTTGTTCCTTCAAAATTTTCATTAAAAATCCTATTTGGAATTGCGAATATTTCTTTATTTTGCTCAAGAGCATGGTAGGCAGTTATTAAAGATCCTGAGTTTTTCTTAGCTTCGGTAACAATCACTCCTAAAGAAAAGCCACTAATAATTCTATTTCTAAAAGGGAAAGTTCCGGGAGTCGCACAGGTTCCCAGTAAAAAAGGAGAAATAACAGCTCCTCCATTATTAAGCATTTCCCTCCTTGTCTTTCTAGATGCTAAAACAACTTTTTGCTCAAGTCCGGCACCCACAATCCCTACTGTTCTGCCCTTAGCCTTTAACGCTCCAAGATGGGAACAATTATCTGCCCCCATAGCAAGGCCTGAGACAATAACAAAACCGGCTTCACTTAGTTCTTTTGCGAGTTTAATTGTAACTTCTGCTCCATGAGTACTAATTTTTCGAGCACCGACCATAGAAATCGAAAGATAATCTTGGTCATTATCCAAACTTCCCTCATAAGAGAGGAAAAGAGGTGGCTGGTAAATACTTTTTAAATTGATGGGATAATTATTTTCAAAAATGGTTATGAATTTACAGGTGGAATAGTCAGCCAAAATTTTTTCTTGATTTTTAATCACAGACCCTGTAAAATTATGTTTGATAATTCTTTCGTAATCATAATCGTAAATCTGAAGAGAGGCAAGTTCTTCTTGATTTGTTCTTTTAAATTTTTCAATTGAATCAAATCTTTTAACAATCTCAAAAATAGTTTTATATTTGATTCCGGGAATTTCTTTTAATAATAAGATATTTTCTAAATATTTGTTTATTTTGCTCATCATATTCTCT
>PDWI01009808.1_pt1 | contig 10890 bp, 11 predicted proteins | sample 1430891 | NCBI WGS metagenome assembly PDWI01 (sample SAMN01162508, study PRJNA174530) | Oral metagenome, whole genome shotgun sequencing project. | biome: Marine environment; feature: Marine mammal; material: Swab sample of the gingival sulcus; isolation source: swab sample of gingival sulcus... | reverse complement strand
TGATGAAAGCCTTTTTGAGTGGTGTAACTGTTTGTGGTAAAACTAGTTTATCCGCTCGAAAGGCTTTCGTCATTTATTATTCATGAATAATTCAGGCTAACCCTATCTCTAACCCCAACCCCAATCACCCACTCCCCAAAACCCACCAAAACCCGTCCCCCCGAATCACGAAACACCACAACAACCCCATCCAGGAGCCCCCCATGTACCACCTGAAAACCACCCAAACCGTCACCGCGCCCCTGAACGAGGTCTACGACTTCTTCGCCCGCCCCGAGAACCTGGCCGCCATCACCCCGGACTGGTTGGGCTTTGAAATCCTCACCCCGTCGCCCATCCCCATGAAGGAAGGCGCCCTCATCGACTACCAGATCCACTTGGGCCCCCTGCCCACCCGCTGGCGCACGCTGATCACCAGTTACGAGCCGGGCGTCAGTTTCGTGGACGAGCAGCTTGCCGGTCCGTACAGCTTCTGGCACCACACGCACCGTTTCCGGTCCACGGATAGCGGCGGCACCGAACTGGTGGACGAGGTGCGCTTCCTGCCGCCCTTCGGCTTCCTGGGCACCATCGCGGTGGAACTGATGATCAAGCGGCAGCTGCTGGGAATTTTCCGGCACCGGCATCGGGTGATTGCCGATCGCTTCGGAGGGTCGTTGGAGGATTGCGAGGGGCCGGTGCTGCGGCGGCTATGAGCCGGACTTCATCTGCTGGTAGCTGTCCAGGGCCCGCTGCCGCGCTTCCTTGTGGTCCACGATGGGCCGCGGATAGTCTTTCCCCAGGCGGACACCCACCTGCTCCAGCACCGCCTTGCTGCCGGCCCACGGTTCGTGCAGAAGCTTGTCCGGCAGCGTCCGCAATTCCGGCACCCACCGCCGGATATAGTCGGCCGCCTTGAACTTTCGCCCCTGGCTGATGGGGTTGAAGATGCGGAAGTAAGGCGACGCGTCCGCCCCGCAACCGGCCGTCCACTGCCAGCCGAAGGTGTTGTTGGCCAGGCTGGCATCCACCAGAGTGTCCCAGAACCAGAGCGCGCCCTCCTGCCACGGCAGCAGCAGATGCTTGACCAGGAACGAGGCCACCACCATCCGCACCCGGTTGTGCATCCAGCCCGTGTGCCAGAGCTGGCGCATGCCCGCATCCACCAGCGGGTAACCCGTTTCGCCCTTTTGCCAGGCGGGCAACAGTTGGGGGTCGCCGTCCCAGGGGAAGGCGGCGAATTCCGCGCGCAGCGGTCTGTCGGTGGTGTGGGGGAAGTGGTGCAGCATCTGGTGGGCGAATTCCCGCCACACCAACTGGCGCAACCAGGGGCCGGATCCGGGCCGGCCATGGCACACATGCCACAGGCGCCGCGGGCTGATTTCCCCCCAGTGCAGATACGGAGACAGGCGCGAGGTGCCATCGATGGCGGGCAGGTCCCGTTCCGTGTCGTAGCGTTCCAGGGGGCCGTTGAGGAAGCGCCTCAGCAGGTTCTTGGCCGCCTCGGCGCCGGGGGTCCACATCTCCCGCAGGCCCTCGTCCCAGTTGCGGGTGGGCAGCAGCTCCAGGGATTCCAATGAGCACGTTGCCCGCGCCACGGATGCCGCCGCCGCCGGCAAGGCCGCATTCAGACGACCGGGCGCGTCCAGAGGCTGCGGCACCCGCGGAACGGCCGTGAACTTCTTCCAGTACGGGGTGAACACCTGATACGGCTTGCCCTGTCCCGTGGCCAGGGCATCCGGCGCGATCATCAGGGCGGCGGAATGGGCCCGGACCCGGACCCCGCGTTGGCCCAGCAAGGCGGCGGCTTCCTCGTCACGCGCGGCGGCGTGGGGTTCGGGCCGCGTGTTCCAGAAGACGGTGTCGCAGCCCGTGCCCGCCACCAGTTCGGGCAACACCCGCTTCAGGGGGCCGCGCCCGTAAACCAGCCCGCCGCCGCGTTGCCGCAACTGGTCAGCCAAAGCTTGCAGGGAATGGTGCAGCCACCAGCGGGCGGCACCGCCCCAGGCCCAGGGGCCGTCTTCGTCGTCCAGGATGAAGGCGCACAGGACAGGCCGGCCACTGTCCGCGGCGGCGCGCAGGGCCGGGTTGTCGTCCAGGCGCAGGTCCTGGCGGAAAAGCAGCAGGACGGGGGCGGGCTCAGACATGGTTCCTCAGCATCAGTTCCCGGGGGTGGGGGTTCAGATAAACCTGATCCTTCACGTAGTGCACATCCAGCAACTCGATGTAGTGCCGCAGCAGCGTGATGGGCACGATCAGCGGCACCAGCCCCGCCTTGTAATCCTGGATCACCTGGTGGATGCGGTTCAGGGCGTCGGGATCGACCTCGCCCTTCAGGTGGCCGGCCACGTGCTGCATGGCGTTGACGTGGCGCGCGGTGGTGGCGCGGGTGGCCAGGGCGCCCAGATACAGCTGCATGTACATGTCGCGGAAGGCGGCCGGGGTGTGATCCTTGATGCCGGCCACCAGCCGGCCCAGCTCCCGGTAGTGCTTGGGGCTGTGGGCCAGCAGGAAATATTTCTCGCGGCTGTGGAAGGCCACCACGTCGCCCCGTTTCCAGCGCCCGCTGAAAACCCGTTTCACCCGGTCGAAGGCGAACACCCTTTCGATGAAATTCTCGCGCAGGTGCGGATCGTTCAGGCGGCCTTCTTCCTCGCAGGGGATCAGGGGGAAGCGGCGCGTGAACTCGGCGGCGAACAGACCGCGCCCCTTGGCCAATGGGTGCCCGTTCTTCTGCACCACCGGTACCCGGAACAGCCCGCAGCTGGGCGACCGCTTCTTGAAAACGAAGCCGCTCAGGTTTTCCCGGGCCAGTTCGATGCAACGCGCGCGCGCGTAGCCGTTCATGCGCTTGGTCCAGTCGGCGCCGCTTCCGGGGGCCCGCATGGCGGGCTCGTCCAGCGCCCCTTCCAGGCGCACGGTTTCGCGGGGGATGCCCATGCCCACCTCGGCCTCGGGGCAGACGATGACCAACGTGAAGTGCTCACCCAGGACGTCTGTCAGGTAGCGGTTGTGCTTGTGGCCGCCATCGTAGCGGACCTTGTTGCCCATGAGGCAGGAACTGACACCGATGCGGATGGTCATGGCGCGCTTTCTCGCGGGAACGGGTGGAAGGCCCGGCACTTTCACGCCCCAGTCTAACCAACAACAACACCCTCAATCAATGAAGATGAACTTGGGCGGCTCGAACCCGTTGAAGCGCGTGCTCTCGGCATAGGTGTAAGCGCCCATGCCGCCGGCGATGAGCAGGTCATCCAGGTGCATTTCCGGCAGCCGGACGGTGGCGATTTCCCCCTGCGCGTCCCTCGAGAATACGTCGATGCTGTCGCAGGTGGGCCCGGCCAGCACGTAGTCGCGCTCCGGCAGTTGCGTGCCGCCCCGCAGAGGGTACCGCATGCGGTACAGCAGGACCTCCATGAAGCTGCCGTAGGTGCCGTCGTCGAAATAAAGCCAGTCCCGCGGGCCGCGGGTGCTCTCGCTGATGACCTTGGTGACCAGGGCCACGGCGTCTCCCACGATGGCGCGCCCCGGCTCGGCCACCAGCTCGCAGGGGGGCAGGCCGTCGCCCTGGAAAAGTCGCTGGTAGGTTTCGCGGATGACGCGGCACATGGCCCGGATGTTCACCTCTTCATCCTCGTACCGCACGGGGAAGCCCCCGCCGATGTCGATGCTGCTCAGGACGATGCCGGCCTCCGTCGCCGCATCGAAGACGCGCCGGGTCAGCTCCAGAGCCTCCACATAGCGCTGGACCTGAAGGCACTGGCTGCCCACGTGGAAGCTGATGCCGTGAGGGCGCAGGTCCAGGTCGCGCGCCCGCCGCAGCAGATCCACCGCGTCGCCGGGCTGGGCACCGAACTTGTGGCTCAGATGGGCGACGCTGCCCTCGTTGCTCACGGCCAGCCGCAGATGCACCTTGGCGCCGGGCGCGTGCCGCGCGATCTGCGTCAGCTCGGACGGATTGTCGAAGGTGAAGTCGTCGATGCCGATGCCGTGGGCGTAGGCGATGTGTTTGGGATCTTTCACCGTGTCGGCAAAGATGAGATCGGTGGCGGGGTTGGCACCGGCGGTCACCGCGGCCACGATTTCGCCGCGGCTGGCCACATCGAAACCCGCCCCGGCCCGGGCCAGGACTTCCAGGATCTCGGGGTGGGGGTTGGCCTTCACCGCGTAGTAGAACTTCACGGCGGGCAGGCCCTGGTCCAGGCGGCGGAAATTCTCCACGATCTTGCGGCGGCTCACCAGATAGATGGGGGTGCCGTGCTCGGCCACCAGGGCCTTGATCTTTTCCAGGGGCAGTTCGAAGGGATTCATCAGCGTCCTCGGTTGTTTCAGTGGGCCCATTGATCGCTTCGTCGTGTCGTCTCAACGCGCCAGCCAGTAAACCGCGATCATGATGCTGCCGTCGGCGGCCAAATGGCTGATCACAGGCGTCAGCAGGCCGCCGCATTCTCGCCTTAGCTGCCGCCACAGCCAGCCCGCCACCGCCAGGATGCCGAAGGCCGGCACCAGCCACGGCCAATCCAGAAACAGCATCAGCACCAGCATATGGTACCCGGCGAAAAGGAAATCATTCAGGACGGGCCGTCGGCTGTCATGGCCCAGCCGCCCCCGCCAGAAGACTTCCTCGAACCAGGGATTGGCCAGGGTGTGGTACACCACGAAGAGGGGCCAACCCATGCCGCGCAACCCCAGGGAGCCGAGGACGGGGCGGAGCCCGGCACCATCGATCCCCGCCAGAGGAGCCAGCACCTTGAGCAACACCCCACCCGCCAGCCCGAAGGCCACGGCGCCCCATCCGATGCGCTTGTCCCAGCCCCGGATCAAGGACCGGGCGTACCGGCCGGGGCTCTCCATGACCAGGATCACCACGATGGCGCCGTGGTACAGCAGAAAAGACAGCCAGGGGCTGTGCCAGAGGTGCAGGCCCAGGATCATGGCCAGGTAGGGGATGAAAGGCAGGCCGCCGTCCATGGCGGGCCCTGTGTGTCGTGCCTTGGAAATTGTGTCGCCCATGGCTTCTGCGGAATCCTTTTGCTCAGAGTCCTTTTGCCGCAGCCCGTCGGCTTGATTACCATTCAGCACATGAGAATTCTGGAAAAAGGCAAAATCCGCATCGAACTGGATGACCGCGGCTACATGGTGGACCCCGACCAGTGGAACGACAAGGTGGCCCTGGCCCTGGCCGAGGACGAGGGCATCCCCGAGTTGACCCCCGACCACTGGCACCTCATCGAGTATCTGCGAGACTACCATCAGGAGCACGACGTGGCCCCCATGATCCGCGTGCTGTGCAAGGAGTCGGGCTTCTCGCTGCCCTACATCTACGAGCTTTTCGAGAACGGCCCCGCCAAGGGCGCCTGCCGGGTGGCCGGTTTGCCACGCCCGGATTCCTGCGTCTGACAGTTTTCACAAAAGCAGCTGGATCGTCCGCCCACCCGCAGGCTCGCCAACGGCAAACCGCACTGGCGGCAGGGTTCGCCCTTGCGGCCGTAGACCCGCAGCTTGCGCCGGAAATTCCCCGGCCGGCCATGGAAGTTCCGGAAGTTCAGGAAGGTGGTGCCGCCGTGGTTGATGCTCAGCCGCAAGACCTGCTTGGCGCGCCGCCAGATCTCCCGTAGCTGGTCCTCGCTCAGGTCCACCGGCCGGGCCAGCGGGTGGATGCCGGCCAGGAAAAGGGACTCGTCCACGTAAATATTCCCCAGCCCCGAAGCAATCCTCTGATCCAGCAGCAGCGTCTTGATGGGCGCCTGGCGATGGGCGATGCGGTCCCGCCAGGCGGCGAAGCGCACCTGCAGCATGTCCGGCCCGACGTGGGCGATGGCCTGGGGTTGCCGCCCGTCCTCCACCAATGTCAGGCGGCCGAATTTGCGGATGTCGCGGTAGTGGACCGGCAGGCCCTCGAAGTCGAAGGACAGGTGGACGTGCTTGTCTGGAAGGTAGTCATCCTGAATAAAGATCTGCCCGGTCATGCGCAGGTGCACCATGAGGTGGGCGCTCCCCGCGGGGCCGTCCTCGAAGTTCAGGATCAGGTACTTGCCGTGGCGGTGAGTGTTGTCCAGGCGGCTGCCGACCAGGGCCCGGCGGGTGGCGGCGGCGCTCTGGCCCAGCACGCCTTCGAAGCGCACGTCCAGACTCGTCAGGCGGCGGTTCGTGAGATGGGAGACCAGGGCGCGGCGCACGCTCTCGACTTCGGGCAGTTCAGGCACCGTCACATCCCCCGGGCCTTCTTGATCTCGTCGTAGGCGGCATTGATGCTGCGCATCTTTTCCTCGGCAAAGCGGTGGAAGTCTTCGCTCATGCCCTTGCTGGCCAGCTTGTCCGGATGGTATTCCCGGGCCAGCTTGCGGTAGGCGTGCTTGACCTCGTCGTCGGTGGCCTTGCGGTCCACGCCCAGCACCGAGTACGACGTTTCCAGGTTGTTGCGCGGCGTGAACATGGCGGCGGCGGCTTCGTAATCCGACGCCGTCAGGCCCAAGCTGGTGGCGATGCGGCGGATCAGCTTTTCCTCCGCGGGATGGAACTCGCCGTCGGCGTTGGCGATCATCAGCAGCAGGCTGATCAAATCGCGCAGGCGATCCCGACGGTGGCCGATCAGGCCGCGGATCTGGCGGGCGAATTCTTCGGCGGGCACGTCGGAGTTGCGGGCTTCGTTGAAGATGCGCGCCGCGACCTGCCGCTCCGAACGGTCCATGCCCAGGTTGTTCTTGAGGAAACCGTCGAAGGCGCGGATCTCGTCGGCGGTAACCCGGCCATCGGCCTTGGCCACCTTGGCGGCCAGGCTGATGAGGCCCACCATGAAGGTCTGCTGGTCCTGCAGGGGCGAGGTCCCGGCACCCGGGCGGTGGGTCCGTTCGCCGGGATGAACGGAGCCGCTCTTGAATTCGAGGTTGGAGCCCAGTGCTCCGCCGATCAGAGCGCCCAGAGGTCCCCCGATCAGCAGGCCCAGGCCGCCGCCGAGAATTGTGCCTAACAAACCCATTGTCCGTCATCCTTTGCTGGTGAAGAGTTCAAAATAGAAGGGAGAACGGGAATCCGCCAAAACCCTCCCGCCGCCAGCCTCCGATTACCCCAATTGTTTTGTTTCCTCTCGTTGGCTACCCCTGAACGACCTGCTCAAAAAAATGCTTCCCCCCAACAGCTTTCCGATACCATGGAGACCATGCATTCTCCGGGGGAGCGGGGAACCGAGCACCATCACCAGGGGATGCGCATGGCCCTTTCACGCGCCAACCAGGCTCCATCGTTCCGGCGACCGCGCTGGCTCTTGTTGTTCCTGGCCTGCGTCCTGGCCTGCGTTCTGGTCCTGTGGCCGGCTGTGGCCGGCAGCCAACCGGCAAGCCCGCGGCCTGCCGGCTCGGACGCGAAGACCAACCAGCCCAACCAAGTCCTGGCAGAAGTCCGCGAAATCCTGAAGGACGAATACCAATCCGAGCTACCGACCCTCTTGTCCCAGCTCGACCCGTCCTCCAACCAGGCCGACTCCTCGGAAGCCCAAGCCCGTCCCATGTCCTTGCCGGATGTGTTCAGCAAAATGCTGTTGGTGCTGGGGATCATCCTGGTCCTGGTCGTGGCCATCAACACGTTCTATCGCGACGGCGGCAAGTTCGACGATGAGCAGGAGACCGACGGGGAGGCCGGCATGGTCAATTTCGGGACGCTGGCCCTCCCGGATCCGGATGCTTTGGCGGCCCAGGGCCGCTACGCCGAGGCCATCCACGCCCTGCTGCTGCGCTCGCTGGCCCTGGTGAGCCATCGTCTGGACCTGACGTGGCCCCGCTCTCTGACCAGCCGGGAAATTTTGCGGCACCAGGAGCTGACGGACGAAGCCCGCGCCGGGCTGCGGCAACTGATCCGACGGGTCGAGATCCACCACTTCGGCGGGATGGTACCGGTGGAAGCGGATTTCCAGCATTCCCGGGAAATTTTCACGCGCCTGGCCGGATCCCGACAAAAGGAGCGTCCGTGAAATCCACCGGGGTATCTCAGCGCGCGTTCCAGATCCTTGGCGGCCTCTCCGCCCTGTCCCTGATCGCGGGTGTGGTTCTCAGCCTGTTCCAGGAAGAGGTGGGCGTGGTGCGCAGCGCGGGGCCCGACGCCTTCAGCTACTCCGCCCTGGGGCATCGGGGATTCCGGGAATTGCTGGAGTTGCATGGCCACCGTGTGATCATCAGCCGCAGCGCATCCGGCCCCAAGATGGGCAAGACAGGGGTGCTGGTGCTGGCGGAGCCGAATCTGACGACCGCCCCCACCTCCCGCCGGATCAGGATGCGGGACATGGTCCGGGAATCCCCCGCCGTGCTCCTGGTACTCCCCAAGCGCCAGGGCTTTCCTCTTTTTTCCAACCTCCGTCACGTCGGCCAGGTGAGCCCCCGCTCCGAGGACGCCATTCTGGCTCCCCTGAAAGCCCTGGGCCTGGAGGCCGACCTCCTGCGCGACACCGGCCATTCACGCGACCAGCACTGGACGGCCGGCGCCTGGCCGGATCGCCCGTTCATCGACCGGTTGCAACTGCTGGACATGCCTGGTCTGGAGCCCCTCCTGGCCAGCGAGAAGGGCGTCCTGCTGGGCCGCCTGTCGCCTACGGCATGGGAATCCTCCCTTCAGGAAGGCCCCCACGACATTCTGATCCTGAGCGACCCGGACCTGCTGGCCAACCACGGGCTGGGCAAGGGTGGCAACGGGGCGCTCATGCTCAAGATCATCGACGGGCTGCGGGGAGCGGACGGGGCCGTCGTCATCGACGAGACCCTGCACGGTCACGAGATTTCTCCCTCCATCTTCCGCAGCTTCTTCCGCTTTCCCCTGGTCTTCATCCTGATGCATATGCTGGCCGTGGCTCTGGTGCTGCTGTGGATGGCGACGGGGCGTTTCGGATCTCCCATCAGGCCGCAGCGCCGGACCGGGCGGGGCCTGGACTTCCTGCTCGACAACACCGCCGAATTGCTGGCCGTCGGCGGCCACGGTCCCTATATCCTGGAACGCTATTTCCGCTCGGCCACGGCCACGGTGTGCCACCGGCTCCATCTGGGGGCACCCGCCGACGGAAGCCGGGACCGGCAGCGGTTGATCACCATCACGCAAAGCCGCTGTCCGGAATTCGATTTCACGCGGATGAGCCGAGATGTCCCCGCAGCGGCCGGGGAGCCCTCCGTCAAGAATTCGCAGGTACTGACCATGGCGCGGGCCATATGGAACTGGCAACGGGAGATGACTCATGGACTATGAACAGTTGACGGAGCTGACCGAAAAGATTCGCATGCAGGTTCACCGGGTGGTGCTGGGCCAGGACGATGTCATCGACCTCATGCTGGTGGCCCTGCTCTGCGACGGGCATGTCCTGCTGGAAGGGGTGCCGGGAACAGCCAAGACGCTGCTGGCCCGGGTCTTTGCCGGTACCCTGAATCTGAATTTCCGGCGCATCCAGTTTACGCCGGACCTGATGCCCGGCGATGTGCTGGGCACCAACCTGTTCAACTTCCAGACCAGCAGCTTCACCCTGACCAAGGGGCCCATCTTCACGGACATCCTCCTGGCCGACGAAATCAACCGGACTCCGCCCAAAACCCAGGCGGCCCTGCTGGAGTCCATGCAGGAGCGGTCCGTGACCATTGACGGGAAGTCCTACACCCTGGGGCAGGACTTCATGGTGATCGCCACCCAGAACCCTATCGAACAGCAGGGCATCTATCCGTTGCCGGAGGCCCAGCTGGACCGTTTCCTGTTCAAGATTCTGGTGGGCTATCCCGACCAGCAGCAGGAGAAGGAAATGGTGATGCTGCACGGGCACACCTCTTCCATGCCCTCGCTTGCCGAGTTCGCCATCGAGCAGGAGGCCAACGGTGCCGTCCTGGCCCAGGCCCGGGATCTCGTGGCGCAAATCCGCCTGAACGAGGACCTGGTGGACTACATCGTCAACCTGGTGCGCGCCACGCGGGAAACCCCCGCTCTGCTCTGTGGAGCCTCGCCACGATCGGCCAACATGCTGGCCGTCGCCTCGCGGGCGCGGGCGGCCCTGGAGGGTCGCACTTTCGTCATTCCCGATGACGTGAAGAATCTGGCGCGGCCCATCTTGAGGCACCGGTTGCCGTTGGCGCCGGGGGCGGAGATCGAAGGCACAACCGTGGAAAAAGTCGTGAGCGAAATCATCGACCAGGTGCCGGTGCCCCGCTGATGAGGCCCACCGGACGCAGCGCCCTGATGATGCTGGCCGGGTTGCCCCTGGCCGCCCTGCCCGCCTTGACGGATGGGCGTTTCTGGCTGCTGTGGTTCAGCTATCTGGTCCTGGTTCTGCTGCTTTTGGGGGTGGACAGCGCGCTGGCCCAACCGAAACGACGCATCGACGTGGCATTGCGCCTTCCCACCCAGCTTTTCATCGGCCGCGACCACACCCTGGATCTGGAACTGAAACTGGGCGGGCGCCGCCTGCCCCAACGGTTGGACCTTCTGCTGGAGGTGGGCCCCTTGTTGCGGCCTCCCGCGGAACAGACCGTCACTCTGGCATCCGGGCCGGCGGTTGGGGTGCGCCTGCCTCTTGTGCCCCGGCGTCGCGGCATGGCCCGCCTGGAAAAGCTGTGGCTGCGCTGGCAGGGACCGCTGGGCCTGATCCAGTGCATCCGGCAGTTCCCCCAGGACCGGGAGCTGGCCGTGGTGCCCGACATCCAGGGCGTGCACCGCGCCGCCCTGGCTTTCTTCGGCAGCAAGGATTTCCTGGCCGGCCTGAAACGTGAGGAATATTCCGGCGATGGCTCCGAATTCGACCGGCTGCGGGAATTCGTTCCCGGCCTGGATCATCGGGCCATCGATTGGAAAGCCTCGGCGCGGCACTGCAAGCTGCTCAGCCGCGAATTCCGGGCCGAGCGGAACCACCAGGTGGTCATCGCCATCGACACGGGGCACCTGATGGGCGAGACC
>PDWI01009807.1_pt1 | contig 10890 bp, 10 predicted proteins | sample 1430891 | NCBI WGS metagenome assembly PDWI01 (sample SAMN01162508, study PRJNA174530) | Oral metagenome, whole genome shotgun sequencing project. | biome: Marine environment; feature: Marine mammal; material: Swab sample of the gingival sulcus; isolation source: swab sample of gingival sulcus... | reverse complement strand
CGATCAACTGTCGCATTTTCTCCAACCCCATTTCCAAACATTGATATTTCAATGTTTCCCAGCTGGGCAATAGCTGTCTTTTTCATTGGCGGAGTAGCTGAACTTATCCTCCTTGTCTCCCCGGTATTTACCGTTGCGCAGAGACGCGGAGTTCAATCCCTAGTTCTCATTACAGTGGTGGGAGGGAATATCCGTGATCAACGTCGAGTGATGGTGGCTTACGGCCTTGTTATCGGTGTTGTCGCTGCCATCACTTCCCTCGTATCAGGCTATATTGCGACAGCTCTTCTTGCCTTGTCACTTAACGACGTAGATCTGAAAGATGTTCCTCCTATACATGCTGTGATCGCCGTTCTTCTCTCGCTTTTCCTCGGTATGGTTCCCGCATTGTGGACGGCGCATGGAGTGACTCAACGAAACCTCGCCGTGACAACTAATGTGCACTTTCTTGAACGCTCAACAGTGGTACGCCGTATTCCTCATCTGCCGATCCTCCTCGTTGTGTCTCTTCTTGCGTTGATTGTCACAACGCGCATGGGCATGTCATGGCTATCGATTGTTCTTGTTTTCCTCATTCTTATTAGCCTTGTTGGCTCCATGCCATGGTGGCTTCGTTTTTTTGGCTTTTTAACAAGTGGTGGCCCTCGTGCTTGGAGAATTGCTTTCCGGGACGCTATGAGAAGCGGCTATCGGACATTCCCCGCTATGGCAGCAATTATTTCTCCGGTATATCTCCTCACAGTGGTTCTTGTTGCGCTCATTTCACTAGATGAAGCGCAGTGGAAATCGGTTGCGCATGTGGCATCCGTTGACTCTGTTTTTGTCCGAAGTATCGATACAACACTTGAGGATGAGCACAAAGAACAGTTATGTACCTACGCCACTGAATGGATGGATTCATATTCCCGCGTGACTTCTTCGGCATCTGTTAGAGGAATGGCCTGGGAGATGAGCGCTTCTGGACCTACAACAATGGTTGCCGCCGACTATACGGACACTGCGGTGGAGTCACACAAACTGTTGACTCTTGATGCTACGACAATGGGTGACCTAACTCCCGTATACCTGGTTGACGACGGAACCTACTTAAGAGCATCGGGCATTATTGATGACGAGAAACTCGAGCAATATCAGACAGTCCTCGACTCGGGAGGCGTTCTTGTCCCAAGTGCTCAAGTGATGAACGCCGAGGGGCAAGCCTTCCTTCGTTCCCTTGATATGCGCCAGGTTAACGAGGCGGAAGGGAGCGCAATCCCCCAACCCCGCCGAGCATTCCCTCTTAAATCTGGATATTTTCCAGCAACGGTGTGGACAGAAATGCCCCTTATTCTTCTCTCGCCTCAGGCAGCAAAAACACTGGATGTTGATGTTCACGTCCTCGGCGAAGTTATCCGTATGGGGAGACGGATAGGCACTGTTGAGGCACGCGATCTTGCTGAAGACCTTGCGGCTGCTGCCCCGGGTGTCCGCGTCTACGTGATTCAACAACAGATGGAACAGTTTTTTGTTCCAATTATTGTTATTGCGTCGGCCATCCTTGTTGTTGTTGGCGTGATTGCGCTTGTTGGTGCTCTATCATCTACTGAAGCTGCAAAAGACCTGGACACTCTAGAGTTTCTCGGAGCTGAACCTCGCATGCGTTTTTTCGTCACAATCTCTCAAGGGTTAGTCCTTGTTTTGAGTGGCGTCCCGCCAGCTCTTTTCCTTGGCATTCTTAGCGGATCATTGCTTGTGAGTGGCGCAGAAAACTTTGGCCTATATGAAGGTGTTGCTCCTCTTGTCCCCGTAATACCGGGGATAGCATTAGGGGGGATGTTTATCGCCGTCACCGTTGTATGCGCGTTAATATCTGCCATAATGACCCCCCGGTCCCGGAGCCTATGGCGAAGAGTAAGTTAAGAATTAGTAGCCCGTCGCCCACCACGAGTCAAAACTAACAACGCACGTATCTATCCGATCAATGTCATCATAAGCAATAGTGGTTGACCAATCATAGGTGTTGCCTGGTTCAAGATTTTTTAACGAAACTTCTGTTTCCGCTAAGTTGGTACCATCAGCGGAAACGAGATTCACTGAGAACCACAGATCACCATTGCGGACTCCGTCAACCGGGTGAGCAATGTCGCCCACACCCTGATATTGAAAAGTACCGTTAATGTCAGTGAGGCCAGGAAGACGACTGGTGCAGTCTCCGATTGTAAACGCCTCTTCGAAGGTAGTAAGCACTGAACCAGAAGCTTCAACGATGGCGACTTTTTCCGGACACTTCTTCAAAACGGCTTTTTGAACAGCCTTCTTCGCACTGAATAGTTCAGCGTGAAAATCTATCAACTGAGTGCGCTTATCCTCGGTGACGTTATCGCACCACCGTGCTGCATCCTGAGAAATCTCCTGTTCCTCAATTTGACGCTGCTTTTCAATTTCCTGAAGACGACTCACCTCGCTTGACAGTTGGCCATTCTCTTCACGGAGATCACGAAGTTCGCCTTTTTGCTGAACAAGGATCACACCCTCAATAATGACAACAAAAAGGAGGATAAGTGCCAGAGCCGAAACTAAAAGCAGGGGAAGAAGCGAAGCGCGTTGACGGGGGGACTTTTCGGTTCTTGCGCTGGTGGCTCCTATCGGTCCGGACGACATTGCCGTGGAAGCATAGGGCATTGCGGCAGAGGAGTGGGCTCCTGGTAGAGGAATTTCAGACGGCTTAGACGTTGCATATGTTGCCGCATAAGGAGGCTCCAACTGCTGGGTTGGCTGAGAGACCGAAGAAGAAACGGAGGGAAGAGGCTCTTCACTTTTCATAGAATCGCCCTCTGCAACTGCCGGAGCAGCGGGAGAGGAAAAAGGCGCTTTAGGAACTTTTTGCCCAGAAACTTCAGTGGGCGAAAAACTCTCTGCAGCCCACGACTGGCCATTCCACCAGCGTAAACGCTGCGAATCAGCCGGGTCGGTATACCAGCCAGCCTCTACTGCCATAACTCATCCTCTGTTTTTTGAGCAACCACTCATGGGAGCGACATTTTTGTATGGTAAAAATATTTTCGCACTAGATTGGTCTATATGTCAGCGATTCGCTTTGAAAGTACTTTTAAAATATGGGTGAACTTCTCACTACACACCACCTTTTGACGTTATTTCTTGTTGTTGGAGCGGGTGCTGCTCTCGGGGCCATTCGTTTCGGACCGATCCGACTGGGCGCAGCAGGGGCACTTTTTGTCGGACTTGCGGTATCAGCACAGATTCCACAAGCCGGTGAAGGACTCGCCATTGTTCAGCAAATAGGGTTAGCATTTTTTGTCTACACGGTAGGAATCGGTGCAGGCGCTTCCTTTTTCTCTCACCTGCGCAGGCAATCTCCGCTTCTTCTTTCGGCTGCGCTTGTGGCCACAGTTAGTGCCGTTATTGCGCTCATTGGCGGGAGAGTTCTTGGCCTTGACCGCGGCCTCACCGTGGGGCTTTTTACGGGTGCTCTGACCTCCGCCCCTGCACTTGATGCTGCGTCACGCATTACAAATAGTTCCCAGGCGGCGGTTGGTTACGCCTTCGGATATCCCATCGGTGTGCTTATTGGAATCCTTGTCGTTTCGATGACTGTGACTCGTCAGTGGACAGGAAACACTGACACGCCCTCATTGGCGGCGACAGGGCTCGAAGCTGTAACTGTGCGTGTGAAGAACGCAATCAACACTCGCCACGTCACAGGGTGGAAAGACCAACGTATTCGTATGAGCTACCTGCGCCGAGAAAATCGGACACGCGTCGTTCTTCCCGGTGAGGATCTTCTCCCCTTCGACGAGGTGATTGTTGTGGGAGACCCCTTAAGCTTGCAACGTGCAATTGCTGACCTGGGCGACCCAATTGAGGAACACCTTGCCAATGACCGTTCCGATGTAGCCTTCGAACGCATTGTTGTGTCTAACCCCGATATTGCGGGGCGCACGGTCCGCGAACTCGGCATTGGTTCTCAATTTGGTGCGACACTGACCCGAGTACGGCGCGGCGACCTTGACCTCCTTGCGCGTGACGATCTTGCACTTCAACTGGGAGACCATGTGGCCGTTGTTGTTCCGATCGAGGAACTTGAAGCAGTACAAACATGGTTTGGAGACTCTGAAAAACGTGTTGCAGAAGTTGACGCCATGGGAATCGGAATAGGAATGGTACTTGGTATGTTCCTTGGCGCGGTTCCATTTCCTCTTCCCGGAGGCGCGACCTTTGAACTTGGGTCAGCTGCTGGCCCCCTCATTGTGGGAATGATACTGGGGGCTTTGCGGCGGACAGGGCCGCTAGTGTGGACGCTCCCAGCTTCAGCAAATATTACAATTCGACACATTGGCCTGCTCTTATTCCTCGCAGCTCTTGGCCTTGGAGCGGGGAGTGATCTTGCCAGGATATTAACGTCAACTGAGGGATGGCGTGCCGCGCTGCTCGCTGTTGTTATTGTGTTGGCCAGCTGCCTTCTCCAGACACTTGCTGGCCGTATCTTGGGACTGTCTGCCGCCCGGACAGCGGGAAGCGTCGCGGGTTTTCTTGGTCAACCTGCAGTCCTTCAAGCCGCAGACTCCCGCGTTGCTGATGAACGGATTGAAGTTGCCTATGCGACACTTTTTGCGTTTTCCATTATTTCCAAGATTTTCCTCGTACCGCTCATTTGGCTTCTCTGAGACGAAAGGTTCACCATGGCAACACCTGACTTTGTTCTCGAACTGCGTAAGCATGTTGGCCATAAGCTTCTGTGGCTACCGGGGTGTACCGCAGTTGTTACCCGCTCCCACCCAAAAACACACGCTGGCGAAAACGAAGGAAAGCGCGAAGTTCTTGTTGTGCAGCGTGCAGATAGTGGGCAATGGACACCTGTGACAGGCATTGTTGACCCTGAAGAGGAACCTGCGGCGGCGGCTATTCGCGAAGTGTGGGAAGAAGCGGCGGTGAAGGCTCGCCCAGTGCGTTTGTTGTCAGTGGAGGTTGTTGGGCCCGTCGTCTATCCCAACGGGGATAAGAGTTCCTATGTTGATACGGCTTTCCACTTGGAATGGGAAGAGGGAGAGCCATGGCCTGCCGATGGTGAAAACGTTCAGGCACTTTTTGTTCCCGAAGATGAGCTCCCAGAAATGAATGAGCGTTTCACTCGGACCATCGCACGCGCTCTTTCTCAGGAAAAAGGAGCGGCTTTCCGCTATTAGAGAAGAAAACCGCTCCCTGCGGGAAAAGAGGACGAACTAGGCCCCGGCCCAGTATGCTCCCAGAGTCTCCGTGAGCGCATACTGGTCATCAATATGGCTCATCTCGCGGGCCGAGTGCATTGATAAAAGAGGGATCCCGACATCTATAGTGGTGATGCCAAGACGCGTTGCCGTGATCGGGCCAATTGTTGAGCCGCAGGGCATGGAATTATGAGACACAAATTCTTGCCCTTCTACACCAGCTGCCGCTAATGCTCGACGCCACAATGCGATTCCATTCGCATTCGTCGCGTAGCGCTGATTAGCGTTAAGTTTTGTAATCGGGCCACCACCCATTATTGGACGAGTATCAGGATCATGACGGTCCGCATAATTGGGGTGCACAGAATGGGAAGCGTCAGCAGAAACACACGTTGATCCAGCAATCATGCGCGCCACACCATCAGCATCACAACCAAGTGCGTGGGCCGTCCTCGTCAAGACATCACTAAGGATCGGGCCAGCTGCACCTGTACGGGACTGCGAACCAATTTCTTCATGGTCAAAGCAGGCAAACACACACACATCACCTGTTTGTGGGATGCCATCCGCAACGTATTTTTCCAGAGCAACAAGACCAGCATGAACGGAGGAAAGATTATCTTGGCGCCCCGAAGCAACAAACTGGGCGTCGGCACCAAAGAGCGCAGCAGCCTGGGTTGGGATCGTAACTAGTTCGTAGGCGGTAATCTCGTCTGCGGAGGTCAAACCTGCCTCTTCAGCAATAATGTCAAGAACGTCAGCGTCGGTACTATTAACCGACCAGATAGGGCGAAGGTGCTGTTGCGGATCCAGCTTCAGGCCCTCAGAGTTCACGCCACGGTCAAGATGGACCGCAAGCTGAGGTATGCGGGCGAGCGCTTTTGTCCGGATGAGGCGTTGTGACCCGTCCGCGAGGACAAGACGGCCAGCGAGGGCGAGTTCGCGGTCCAGCCAGGAGTTCATGAGCATGCCGCCGTACACTTCAACACCAAGTTGGTTCCAGCCGTCAGGGGTCTGTGTAGACGCGTGGGGTTTGAGGGTGAACGTTGGGGAGTCTGTGTGGGCTCCGACAATACGGAAGGCAGTATCGTTGCTCACCGTTTGCGGGACAAGCCAAGCCATTACTGCTCCATCACGAATAATGACGTGTCCGCCGGGAGAGGCGTCCCACGGGTCAGTTTCGCTGTGCTCGGTAAAACCAGCATCAACAAGTCGTTGGGCAACAACTGATGCTGCGTGGAACGGAGAGGGGCAGTCATTAAGAAAATGAAGATAGTCGCGTGTGTTATTCGTGACGTCAGTTGGTGAGTATGTCATGCCTTCTATCGTATGCCCGCGTAAGGTCAAAGTATGACACATACTCCTTTACCTATTCCGACATACTCCCTTAATGATGGTGCCCAGATCCCCGCGATAGGGTTGGGAACGTACAAACTGTCCGGATCCACAGGGGTTGAAGCGATGGTAGCAGCCATTCGTGCGGGTTACCGTCTCCTCGACTCGGCTGTTCACTATGAAAATGAGGGCGCTGTGGGGCGAGCTGTGCGGCGTAGCGGCATCCCACGCGAGGAATTGATACTGACTTCAAAACTTCCCGGACGGCACCATGAGTACTCTCGGGCAGTCAATACTGTTCACGAGTCCCTCTATCGGGCTGGCCTAGATTACTGGGATATGTATTTGATTCACTGGCCGAATCCTCGCAGAGGTCTCTATGTGGAGGCATTCCAAGCACTTGCAGATATGCAGAAAGCAGGTTTAATTCGCACGGTAGGTGTATCGAATTTCTTACCAGAACATATTGAGCGAGTACGTGACGAGGTCGGAATGGTACCTGCGGTAAATCAAATTGAAATGCATCCTTATTTTCCGCAAACTGAACAACGATTAGCGCATAACGCCCTAGGTATTCAGACACAATCATGGAGTCCAATTGGACGCGGAAATGGGGTAGCTGATGAAAAAGTGATACATGTGATTGCAGAGGAAATGGAGATGACTCCCATTCAAGTCATTCTGCGTTGGCATATTCAATTAGGAAGTATTCCACTTCCGAAATCAGCTCACCCTCAAAGACAGCAAGAAAACCTTGATGTGTGGAAATATGAACTCTCGCCCGAGCACATGTCAGCTATTACAGCTTTAGGAAAAGAAAATGGGCGCCGCACGAACCAAGACCCCCTCACTTACGAGGACCTGTGAACACGGTGAGAAGCAGGACTGACAATAATCCTGCCCCTTAAAAACCTCAAACTACTTTACTGCGCAAAACGGTATACATTTGTTTCGCGCAACTCAAAACCGCAGCGTTTGTAGAGACGATTTGCCGCTTCTCGACTGGGGCGTGATGTCAGATCTACGCTGCGAGCACCAATTTCTCCAGCGTATGTCACGGCGGCCTCAACAAGCGCTTGTCCTGCCCCCTGACCGCGAGCAGCATTGTCGACAACAACGTCTTCAATCCATGCGCGAAGTCCCGTAGGAATTTCAAAAGTTGCTAATGAAAGCATCCCGAGAATGGGTCGCTTTCCGTCCGCATTTGCCTCATCGGGGCGAAAAATAAAAAGAAACACGCCAGGCTGCGACATAAAGCGCTCTGTGGCCTCGGCGTTGAGGGGAGCGGAAGAACGAGAAAGCTGCGGGATGAGGAGTTCCATTGCCTCAACAAGTTCGGGCGAAGACGTGGTTAATAATTCAACGGTCATGTTGTGTCCTAAAACAAAGTGAGATCAGTAAAGTTCGAGAAGAAAGTATTCTCTAAGAATAATGCTTCCATACGCATTTCATAAAGCTTTTACTATGTTATTCTCATTTCAACGTAGCTTTTGCAAAAAGAAAAGGAAAAATCATGAAGCAGACGCAGGTAGTTCTTATTGACGACGTTGATCAGTCAGTGGCAACGGGGTCAGTGGAATTCTCTTTTAAAGGCGTTTCGTATGAAATTGACTTGAATGATGAGCATATGGCCGAACTTCAAGCCGATTTTGATAAGTGGATTAAGCACGCCACGCGGACAGGTTCGCTCCGTTCTTCTCGGCGAAACACCCCTCGTCGTTCAGGTGGAGCCAAAAGCGAATCGGCAGCAGTACGCGAATGGGCGCAGGCGCATGGTATTCCGGTAAACTCCCGCGGGCGCATTCCCGCAGAGATTATCGAGCGCTACTATCGCGAACATGCCTAAATCGTTGCTTGACTCAATAAAGGGTGCACGGTGGGAAAACCCACCGTGCACCCTTTGTATATCTCCGTGACAGGTACGCCCTAATAATGGAACAATAGAGAGTATGACTTACACACTTGTGCTGCTCCGCCATGGCGAGAGCGAATGGAATGCAAAAAACCTTTTCACCGGATGGGTGGATGTCCCCCTTTCAGATAAGGGACGCGAAGAGGCCGCTCGTGGAGGTGAGTTCCTTAAAGAAGCGGGCGTCTTGCCGGATATCCTTTTCACCTCAATGCTGCGTCGAGCAATTATGACAGCAAATCTTGCTTTGGATACTGCTGATCGCCACTGGATCCCCGTTGTACGGAGTTGGCGCTTGAATGAACGCCATTACGGTGCACTTCAAGGAAAGAATAAAAAAGAAATTCGTGAAGAGTACGGTGAAGATCAGTTCATGCAATGGCGCCGCTCCTACGATGTTCCCCCGCCCGCGATCGAAGCTGGCTCAGAGTTCTCCCAGGATTCTGATCCTCGCTACGCAGGTGAACCCATCCCTATGACTGAGTGTCTCAAGGATGTACTTACTCGTCTTCTCCCTTACTGGGAGGAGACCATTATTCCCGAGATCAAGACAGGGAAGACGGTCATGATCGCGGCGCACGGCAACTCCTTGCGAGCCATCGTCAAACACCTTGATGAAATTTCTGATGAGGATATTGCTGGATTGAATATCCCGACAGGTATTCCGCTTGTTTACGAGCTTGATGAGGAAACCCTTAAGCCCGTGAAGAAGGGCGGCACCTACCTCGACCCTGAAGCTGAAGCCAAGATTGCTGCTGTTGCGAACCAAGGTAAGTAACAGCGTGAGCTGAGTTTTATGACACCGGACGCATGGCGTAGCTTTCGCACTCTGCGAATTTGTGCCAGGCGTCTGCTTGTGCCGCCCAGTATGTCAAAGCACATGAGGGAAGGCGGTATACAGCTCAAAGCATGACCTCAAGGAATGCGAACAAGATGGTAGAATGGTACTCGTTGGGTCAAGTCGCAGGGAGAGCAAAAACATGTCGTTCACCATCGGTCAGACGGTCGTTTACCCCCACCATGGGGCCGCCACGATCGAACAGATCTCAACCCGTGTTATTCGCGGTGAGGAAAGGACATATCTGACGCTGCGCGTCAACCAAGGTGACCTCACAATTCAAGTTCCCGCGGAGAATGTCGACCGGGTTGGTGTACGTGACGTGGTGGACGAGGACGGCCTCGAAGAGGTCCTTTCCGTCCTGCGTGCGCCCTACGTTGAAGAACCGACAAACTGGTCCCGCAGGTTTAAAGCAAACCAGGAAAAAATTGCCACAGGTGACATCGTGAAGGTTTCTGAAGTGGTGCGGGACTTGACCCGTCGTGACGACTCCAAAAAGCTTTCAACTGGCGAAAAGCGGATGCTGATTAAAGCCCGTCAAATTCTCACTTCGGAACTTGCTCTTGCCCGAGACATTACAAAAGCGGATGCCGCGGAACGCCTTGACTCGGTTCTTGCCGAAAATGGTCCCGTTATTTCCCTTGATGACATTGAACTCGACGACGACATTAACGAGGACGAGGAGTAAGCAGTGGGTGCCCTTGCGGTACTCACAGCTGCGGGTTCAGGCAGCCGACTAGGAGCCAACCTACCAAAGGCTCTTGTTGAAGTTGCGGGAACGCCCATAGTTGTTCGTGCAGCACAAGGGCTTGCCGAAGCAGGATGTTCAGGCATAGTAGTGACTGCGCCAGCTCAGGCACTCTCGGAGTTCCGCGCTCTTCTTACCCCGCATATCCCCGGATATCCGGAAGTCAAAGTCATAGTTGTCCCCGGGGGAGTGTCCCGTCAGGCGTCTGTCGCTGCCGGTATAGCAGCGCTTACCGAGGTGAGTGCCAAAGAGTCGGTCGCAGAAGACACTGTCGGCGGGGAGAGGCGCGTCGTCCTCGTCCATGATGCTGCGCGATGCCTAACTCCAGCGGAAATGATAAAGCGCGTCATTACAGCTGTTGAATCGGGACTGAACGCAGTGATTCCGGCTCTTCCTCTTTCCGACACCTTGAAGAAGGTTGGCGCATCATATGACCTCAGCAGTGGCGACGGGGACTCTTTCTCTGTTCAAGAGGTGGTTGACACTGTTGATCGAACCTCACTTGCTGCTGTGCAAACTCCGCAAGGTTTTACTTTGGAGACTCTTCGTCAAGCTCACGACTATGGTACCGAGCGTGCTGGTGATGAGGCGGTGTCGGCTACTGACGATGCGGCCCTTGTTGAGGCACTGGGGAAGAAGGTTCACGTTGTCCTTGGGGACGCAAGAGCAATGAAGGTGACAACTCCGTTTGATGTTCAAGTTGCAGAAATTTTTTGTGCCCAGGAAGAGTAAAAATTTAACGGATTGAAGGTTACGCGAGTTTTTGAACTTCCTTTTACCAGCTATTTTGCTTATGAGGACACGGATGCATGGTAACGTTCCCTATGGCAGCTAGTTCAATCTGTGAATCAGCCGT
>PDWI01009806.1_pt1 | contig 10890 bp, 6 predicted proteins | sample 1430891 | NCBI WGS metagenome assembly PDWI01 (sample SAMN01162508, study PRJNA174530) | Oral metagenome, whole genome shotgun sequencing project. | biome: Marine environment; feature: Marine mammal; material: Swab sample of the gingival sulcus; isolation source: swab sample of gingival sulcus... | reverse complement strand
TATCAACTGTCAATTATCAACTATATAACTTCCACATTAACAATGCAAAGAAATATAATTTTTTAAAGATTTTAAAATATATTTTTCCTTAAAAAATTATGTATAAATTTGTGAATAATTGAAATATTCATTACTTTTACTAAATTTGTGAATACGAATTGTCAGCTATTTCAAACCACTATATTTGTGTAAAATATGATAAATCAAACAGTTATAACGATTATAAAACCCTATTTATTAAGATTTATCGGCTTAGTTTTAAGTTTTTATATCTTAAACATTAATATAAAAGCACAAGATAGATATTGGATTTTTTTTACCGATAAACATAACGTGAAGTTTAATCCTTACGAATATTTTGATAAAAAAGCCATTGAAAGACGCAAAAAAATGTCATTATCGCTATACGACAGCACCGATTTTCCTTTGCGAAAGTCTTACGTTGAAAAAATAAAACAACTTTCCGAAAATATTAATTGTCAATTTCGTTGGTTTAATGCAGTTTCGGTTACTGCCACAAACTCTCAAATCGAACAAATTAAAAATCTCGATTTTGTAAAAAAAGTACTCGTCCCTATTCGTTCGCAAATGTTTCCCGCGGGCAACTACGACAGCAGTTTAAAAATAGACGAAAAGCAAATTCTAAAAAATCAGATAGAATTAATGGAAGGCGAACTGTTTATTAATAAAGGCATTACGGGCAAAGGCATTCGTATTGCAATTTTTGATGCAGGTTTTTCATTGCTTTACAAAATACCGGCATTAAGTCATCTTATTAAAAATAAAAGGATAGTTGCCACTTGGGATTTTGCACGAAAAAAAGCAATGGTTAATTCCTACAATATGCACGGAACTATGGTTTTATCGGCAATAGCAGGACGAACAGGCAACAGCAACATTGGTTTGGCAACCGATGCGGAATTTCTACTTGCCAGAACCGAGATTGACCGCACAAGCATAATAGAGGAAGAATATTGGCTCAAAGCGGTTGAGTGGGCGGATAAAAACGGAGCTGACATTATAAACAGCTCATTAGCATATACTTATGAGCGTTACAATACTTTCGACATGAACGGCAAAACCAGCTTAATAGCAAGAGCCGCCGACATTGCGGCAAAGAAAGGCATGTTGGTAATAAATGCTATGGGCAACGATGGTCATCACGATTGGAAGGTTATGGCAACTCCCGCCGATGCCAAAAAAGTGTTAAGCATTGGCGCTGTTAATCGTATAACCAAATTTCATTCGGGATTTAGTTCTTTCGGTCCCACTGCCGATTTCAGATTGAAGCCCAATTTAAGCACGGCGGGCAGTGCCGTTGTTACCGGAAGAAAAAGGTTGAAAAAAGTTAAGGGCACATCGTTTTCTGCTGCTCTTATGAGTGGTTTTGCTGCCTGTGCATGGCAAGTAATGCCTGATTTAACCAATATGCAATTGTTTGACAAATTGCAGCAATCAGGTTCTTTGTATCCTTATTTCGACTATGCTCACGGCTACGGTATTCCAAAGGCTTCTTATTTTTTATCCGAAAATGCCGAGAAATCACAAAATCCTACATTTGACTTTAAAGTTTCAAAAGATACAGTTTGGATAAAAATAAAAGAGGATTTTATGGAAAAAAATCACTTGAAAAATCGCAGTTATTTGTATTATCATATAGAAAACGATAAACGTTATTTATCGGATTATTGGTTGATTGACGTTTATCGTAAAAATGCGGCTTACATAGTTAGAAAGAAGTATCCGAAAGCAAAAATTTTGCGTGCTCACTATAAAGGTTTTACAAATAGCATTGATTTGAATTAAAATTACGAATTAAAAATGACGAAAATAAAAATATTATCTGTTGTTATAACATTATTATCCTTGCAATTTGCATCGGCGCAAACGGTTTTGTTGCACGAAAAAATAAGTGATTATGATTTTGACGTACCAAAGCGAGGTCCTAATTTCAGACATTTTACGCATTTGTTCGTGGGATTATCTTTTTACGTACCATTAGAGGATGATAATCAGATTGATTGTAGATATGGCGCATCTACTTCATTTACAGTCGGATACAGATACAAGTTAAAAATTGCCAATTTCTTTGCTCTGGGTGCTGATTTTAGTTACACCAACGATATTTTCTCCCTGCAACAAAATAATAACAAAAGCTTTCCAAACTCGGAAATTCACAGAAGCGAAAAGTTGCGTTTTAACAGTCTTGGAGCTGACGCATTTATGAGGTTTAATATTGGCAGACGAGGAAATGTTATAGGTCGTTTTTTAGACTTGGGTGTTTATTATAATTGGGTTTTTCTAAGTAAGCATGTTTTCAGAGATAAGTTGTCCATTAATGTCGGCGACAATAAAACTTCGGGCAAACAAAAGATTGTGTTGTCAGATTTAAACTATATTCGTGATTTTAATTACGGTTTAAAGGCTCGTTTGGGTATCAATCGTTTTGTTATAACTGCCAATTATCGCTTAGATGAATTGTTGAATGAAAAATGTACGCCTTTATTTTTGCCGCGATTAAATATTGGACTTGAAATAGGTTTACACAGATAAAGCAGCTTTTCGGTTTATTATAATAACATAATAGTACTTATTTGTTAATAAAACTAATAATAAAGACAAGTAAAATACGTTTTTTCATCAAACAAGGAAGCACAAAAAAAATATTTGAATAGCAGAATATCAATTCATTTTGTATCTTTGCTGCTCATTAGTTGAATTTACATGTTTTATTTATTATTAAATTTAGTTTACTTATGTTATTATTGAAAAAATTAAGTATTATCATTTTTGTTTTATTTGCAAGCATCTTTCAGTCAGGACATTTTCCGCTTGAAGTGGCAGAAATACAGACACCTAATTCCATTGTAAATTACAGAGGACAAAAGCTGATTCTCGTTGATTTTTGGGCTACTTGGTGCGGACCTTGTCGTATTGCCGGCAGACAATTGGAATACTTGCAAGAACAACTGAAAGACGAGTTATTTATAATTTCGGTTACAGATGAAACACATGAAATTGTTGATAAATTTCTAAAAAAACATCCATCAAAATTAATGATTGTGCGTGATGTGGCAGGAAATATTTTTAAAAAATATGAAGTTTATTCTCGTCCGTATGCCATTTTATTTACGGCAGACGGAAAGCTCGTTTGGAAAGGACATCCCTCGGGTTTAAAGTATAAGAAAATCAGAAGATTTTACAGACGACATTCCGAAGTTAAGGGAAAGAACAGTGTGGAAGAATTTCTGGCAGTTGATAAGGTTGAAAAAGAGGTAGATGAGGAAGATGAGGTTGATGTAGAACTTTTTGTGGAACAAATATCAGAACCTAAATCGGTTATTGAAAAAAAGAAATATTCAGTTAATTATTACGGCACTGTTAAAAGTCTGGTTGCCGACCTTAAACGCGTTCCGAGACATTTTGTTAAAATGGAAAATTACGACAATTTCCATATACACATCCAAAGTCCCGTTGAAATTTGGGAAAGCGACCCGGAAGAAATTTTGACATTGCTTGAAACAACATTTGAATTTAAAATTATTGCATCAAAAAAGATAGAAACCGTAACTACTTTGGTTCCGGAAGATACAAACAGACTTTGGGATACTAATCAAATAGATTGGGGCGAAGATGTTGTTACAAATCATTTGATAGGAGAGGAGCGAGTTCAAGCTGATAATATATCTATTGCCGATTTTTGCTTGTTGCTTAGCAATATTAAAGAAAAAACATTTCACTATTCAGGATACGACACAAAATTGTATGATTGGGATCTTCATTATCGTTTCCAAGATTTAATGAAAACTGAATTGCTTGATGCTTACGGAATAAAATTGGAAAGAAAACAAGTGGAACTTACTTATTATAATATTAAATAGTTTAAAAAAACAATACAATTTGTAAATTTACTCTATTTGTGTTTTTGAATTTCTTGCCCGCCATTATGATAAAAAGTGCGGGCATTTTTTTATATTTTATTATTATCAATAGAGAAATTTAAACTTTTTATTTCAAACTTTGATTTTTATTTCAATTTTCAGCACATTGAGGCTTTTTGCTTTTAGCCCTTAGCTTTTGGTTTTAGTAAAAATCCTTAGTATTTTTACTAAAAATTACGGTTGCCGACGGCAAAAAAGCCAAAAGCCAAAAACCAAAAACCAACAAAGGCTAAACCAAAAGTTAAAAGCCCAAAAACCGTAGAAGCAAAAAAATCACTAAAAAAGTTTAAATCACTTCACAAAAAAAACTGCCCCAAAAGAGGGACAGTTAACGTTGGTTATGTCTATAAAACAATTTAATCTGTATTTACAAAATACGGAACTCAGTTCTTCTGTTTTGTCTGTGTTCTGCGTCAGAACATTTAACTCCGTTAGAGCAACGATTAACAAGTCTTGTTTCTCCATAACCTCTTGCCAATAATCTTGAACGGTTGATACCCTTGCTTACCAAGTAATTAACTACCGATTGTGCACGTTGTTGTGATAAAGACTTGTTGTAGGCATCATTACCTTTTGAATCAGTATGAGACATGATTTCAATTCTAATATTGGGCTTCTCTTTCATTAAACTGTACAAATACTGGTCAATAACTTGTTTTGACTTAGCAGTTAATTGAGCACTTGCCGATGCGTAGAAAATAGGAATAATGTTTGCATTTCCACTTACCAAACCACAATCAACCTCTTCCCAAACAGTCATACCACCTTTCTTAACTAATACAGTTTTTGTAACGGTTTTTGTAACAGCAGGAACAACCTTTTCCTCAGTTCTTGCAGGTTGATCAACAACTTGCTTGCTGATAGACTTGTATTGTGCAGGTATCTCAACCTCTCTCATAGTAGCAGGTGTTTTAACAACTTGCTTTCTGTATGTACCCTTCACTTCGGGAATATCAACAGGAACGGTAGATGCGTCAGAGGTTAAAGTTTGTATTGAAACAACCTCTTTTCTTGCAGGATGCTCAACAAAACAAGCAACCATACAGTCTTCTTTGTTTGCTGATGGACAATCTTCAAGCGCAGTGTACTCCCAACGTCCGGTTTGCGGATAAACTTCAAAAACTTTGCTGTCGCTTCCAAAAGTAGCAGGAACAACCTTTAAACTTTTGTAAGCAGCTTTCTTCACGTAAGGTACTTCTACTGACTCATAAACCGCAGGTACATAAATCAACTTCTTAGACGCTTCTTTTATCATAATGCGGTCTTGAACTGTTTTAAAAGTTGCCGGATAAGTTACTAATTTCTTGTACTCGGGAGAAACTGTAATTGTTTCGGTAACTTCTTTAAACTCGTCGGCAGTGATACACTTCACGTAACATTTACCGGGTTCCGGATTGGGAGGTAATTCTTGTGCAAAAACATTAGCTCCAACAAAAAACACAAAAATAGCTAATAAATAAATTCTGTTCATGATAATTTTTTTAATTAATAAATTATTTAATATCTGCGTGCAAATGTAAACAAAAAAATTGAATTGAAAAATATTATCTTACTTTTTTTACTTAAAGTATGAAAATTTAGTCTTTTTTATGCCTAAATCCGCTTTTTTTGCGGTAATTTTGACCTTTATTTGGTATTTTTTCGGTGAAAATAATTTAAAAATTTCAACTTTTTTTTGCATTTTTTAAATTATTACACAATAAAACACGGGCAAAGTTGTTAGCTTGTCTTATTCTTATTTCTTTTACGTCTTGCAACACTGTTTTGCAAATATTTACAACTTAATACTAAACCACTGATACTCACTATTATACCAAAAACCGATAATATAATGAGAATTAGCTTGCGTAGCCAATCATGATTTTCAAATATCGGGAAATTAAAGGAATGTAAAGCCTTGTAGAGCCACCTCAACAGTCGTGTATTTTTGTTTGACATATAGACTAATTCGGCTCTGTTTTTACTGAAATATAACCATGTATTATTTGCATCTTCCGTGCTTATCTTAACTAATTGGTTTTTGCGCACTCTTTTGGAGCTTAGATATCCGTCGGTTTTGCTTAATGAAGCTACTGTAAATTTTAAATCGGGACATTTTTCCGAAAGTAGTTTTGATACATGATTTTCGGTTATTTTGCTTATTAAAACCGTGTCGGCATTGTCGGCTTTTACCAATGTGGGATTATACAAACTTTTGGTATATACATAATAATAAGGAATGGTGTCGATTTGCCTCCAAACTATTTTTTTGATGTTTGAAAATCTTTTGTCGCTTATTACTTTATTAGCCGAAAGTTTAAATAATTCAAGATTTCGAGGTTTTACCGAAAATATTTTTTCGTAATCGGCAGTTTTTTTGGTCGGAACAATCCATTGAGGAACATCGTATAAGGACATCATGCCGCTGAACACGAAAGTAAATACAAATATTCCGAAAAAATAACCTGTAACGTGATGCCATTTATACCATTTCTTTTTATAAGGACTAAATCCGAAAGGTCGATGCTTTTTGCGTATTTTTTTTATTTTGCGTTGTTTTAAAAATCCCATTATTATTCCGCTTATTGCAACGAAACTCGATATAAAAGCCAACCAAATAACCACATCTGCCCATAAATCAGCCTTTAATCGTAGTTTTTTGTAGTAAAACCAATGGGGAATTGCACCAAATCGTGCACACCATCGCTGATAGCTTGTTGTTTCCTGAACAACCGTGCATGTTTTTTTCGATACATATATTACTGATTTTTTATCGTCGTTAAGATAGTATTTGTAAATGGGAAAATAGCTTTTGTAACGTTCCCAAGGTATCCATTGGTCGTAGTCGTTTATTTCCACACGTTTATCGTAGCTTACGCCGTAGTTCTTTTTTATAAGTAAATCTAATTCTTCTAAGGGGAAATCTTTGATTAAATCTAATTTAGCGGCATCATAAAATATGTGATTGTTGCCGCTGTATGAGCTTTTTTTCTTTTTATTGTATTTTATGTTGTATATGGGTTTGTTACTTACTTTTTTTATACTCAACTCAACTATTCCTTTTTTTATACTATCGGACAGTTCCGTAATGCTGTCGTTTTGCGTAAAAGTTTCTGCTTTGCTGAACTGAAATTTCTTTTTTACGTGAGGAAAGCTCTCAAATATCATTACTATTCCCGAAATAAACCATATAACAAAAACTATGCTTAGAACAATTCCAAGCCATCTGTGTATTTGTGTGATAATTGTTTTAAATGACATTTTTTGTTTGTTTTTAGTTGTTGGGTGTTGGGTGTCGGCTGTGTTTGCCGTTGGCTTTTGGCTATCAGCCTGTTTATGGCTAAAAACCAAAAGCCAACAGCCAAGTACCTACAAATTAACACCTATTGTTAGTTTATAATTTCGTCCGTATCCGGGTATAAATTGATTACCGTATATAGCACCCGAAAAATAATCGGTATCGGCAATGTTATTTACTGCAAATTTCAAGAATACTTTATCGAAAGAATAACCTATGTTGGCATCTAAAAGACTGTATGAAGGCAGCTTGTATGTATTTTGCGGGTTCATATATTTTTCGCCTACATATTCAAAACCCAAACCGAGATTTAAGTTTTTGGCAAAACCGCTGCCAACCTTATAATATGCCCAAGCAAACATTCTTCCGTTGGGAACTCCTCTTAAATAATTGCCTTTATGAGCACTTTTTGAATAATCATTATTTGAAAATTCTTCATACTTTGCAATTGTTTTTTCCACGCCTGCTGTTATCTTTAAACCATTTACGGGAGATATAATTGCCTCTAAATCAAAACCTTTTGAAGAAACAACGCCAACTTGTCCGTAAATGCTTTTTTTGTCGAGCATTCCCAAATATTGCACAATATTTTCCTTAGAAATATAAAAAACACTACTGCTTATTTCAACTTTTGAATTGTAAGCATATTTAAAACCGCCCTCTACTTGATAACCTTTTTCAGGGTCTAAGAAAGGTTTCTCTTTACTTGGAGCAAATTCTTTTCCGTCTTTATCATAGTAAATATTGTTTACGGAATAAGAACGTCTGTTTGGTTTGAAATAATTGGCATAAGACCCGTAAAAAGACAAAGATTTGGTAGGTTGAAAAACCAAACCTGCTCTGTAAGTTAGAGCAAATCTGTTTTGTTTAAGAGTTTCACCCTCGTTGTAGGTTTCAGTTCCGTTTCTTACCAATGCAGTAGTGTAATCCATATTGTATAAATCGGCTCTAAGTCCCAATAATGCTTTCAACTTTGGGGAAATATCCACAAGGTCTTGCAAATATAAGCTGTTTATCATTTCATTATATATTGATGCTCGTGAAAATTTTGTTTGTAAATCGCCTTGATTTAAAATAGGGTCGATAAATGCAACTTTTGCAAATAAACCTGCACCTTGTACGTCTTTGTTTTTAAAATCATAACCTTTAAAAGTTGTTCTGTCTATATAAGACATATAATAACCTGTAAGCAATTTGTGTGTAATATCGCCTGTTTCAAGTTGAAAGTTGTAATCAACATAATGCTGATAAGTATTAGTATGATGCGAAAACTTAAAAGGAAAAGTTCTTTGCAAAGAATCGGTGCAAATATACACTTTTGCATCATTTTTCATAAAATATTTATTGTAAACAGGGTTTTTACTTGTCAAATAAGAAAGTTCTTCGGTAGAAAAATAGTCGATAATATCGTGTGCAAACGATGCTTGAAACTGTAATCTTGATGTTTCGGAAAATTTATGTTCATATTTAGCACCTAAATTATAGTTCTCGTGATTTAAGAAATCGTCGGGGTGATTATATCTTTGTTCTCTGTCGTATCCTTTCGGGTGTTCGCCTTTTTTGTAAATTAAACTGTTTGAATTAGCGTCATATATATCATATTTTACGGTAGGTATTCCCGATTCAGTTCCATAAAAATCATTGTTTCCGCCAAAGGTAAAAATTAATTTGTCGTTATCCGAAATTTTATAATCCGTTCTGAAATATCCGTTTAAGGTTTTTCCCGCATTGTCTCTCCAACCGTCGGTTTTAGACATGCCAATATCAAAACGATAGCTTAATTTGTCGTTTAAAGGACCGCCCGCTCCCGCAGTTATTTCTTCTGTATTCCAACTTCCGTAATTTGCAGTGAAATCGGCTGAAAATTCACGGTTCGGCTTTTTTCTTACAATGTTTAAAATACCTCCTACGGCAGAGTGTCCGTATAATACGGCGGCAGGACCTTTTAAATACTCAATTCTTTCGACAGCAGCAAGTGATGTTACAGGCGCACTGTTGGAAAAGTTCATACGCTCATCTCTTGCTCCGTCCACCATAATAACGGGACCGCCGAAACCTCTTAGCTTAAAGGTTTGAAAACCACCGTAATTAATGCTTGGTGCAATACCTGTTGAATAACGCATTGCTTCATTAATGCTTGAAATTTGTCTTTGTTTTATCAAATCACTGCCAACTGTTGATGTTGTTACGGGAATATCCTCTATTGGAGCAAGTATTTTCAGCGATTCTTCCGTAGGGTGCAGTCTGTTGCTCATTATAACGGTTTCCGAAATTTCTTGCGATTTGCCGTCAAGCGTAACATTGATTGAACTCATGCCGTTTTTTACATCAAGCTTGATAAACTTGTCTTGATAACCGACAAAGCTTACTCTCATTTTGTACTTTCCTACGGCAACATTTTTGATAACGAAACTGCCGTCATCTTTCGACATAGTTCCTAAATTCGTACCTTTCAAGATAATATTGGCTCCGGGCAACACGCTGCCTTTATCGTCTTTTACCACTCCTGATACGTCTACTTTTTGTTGTGCGAAAACTGTATTGAAAGCAGCAAACAATACAGTAATTAGTAATAAATTAAACTTTTTCATATATAAATATATTGATTAAAATTAAAATACTTTTTTTAATTGACAATTAGCAATCGGGACTGTTCAAATAAAGACTGTTATTGATTTTTGAACCGTAAACATACGAATATGCAAAGAATGTTTCGCAAAGGTCGCAGAGAGATTAAATTTTTGCATTCTTTACGTTTAACTTTGCGCTCATTACGGTTAAATTAAGTCGAATTAGACTTACTTGAATGCCCTTAATTGTCAATTTAGCAAAGCGTTGATAAACTGTTAAAAATATTCTGTTAAATAATATTCCGAACTAAATATTGCTCTTAATCCCGAAAGCAATTTTAATGATGCTTAATTGGCAGGTCTCCTGACTTGTTTCATTTTCTTTGCCTTCCCTTTCTTGTCGGAAAAGTGGCTTTGCGGAAAGAAAACTCTATTGAAACTTACAGTAGCGGGTACTGTTTCGGATTTGCACCGAATTCCCTATTATATCGATTTATCTGATGATAAATCAATCACCAAAGCTGCGCAAAGATAGGTATAAATTTATGATATGCAAAACTAAACCAATGGCTTAATTTAGAATAAACGGTGGTAATTTTCAGTTTTCAATTTTAGAGGTATTATATTTATTTACATTGAGTTACGAATTTTTTACTTGTGGTAAAGTTGCAATTGTTTTTTTTGGAAATATGAAATTAATGCAATTTTATCAAAAAAACTTTTTTAAATGAAAGTGTTGGAATAAGTTAGAAACAGATTTCTTTCATTTTCCATTTTATATTCTAAGAAAAGCCTGGTTTGTAGTTGGTAAATTAAAAATTATCATGTATATTTGTGAAGTATAAAAAGTAAAACATCGGCTTATAAGCAACAAATTTCTCTTAACAGTTCTAAATGCCGATTAATAATTCGTAGTTAGAACTGTTATATGCAACCGAAAAAGGAAATCCGTATTGTTGATTATAAAAATAAAAATTGTAAATTTGCGGAAAATAATAAAAGAATAAATAAAATGAAAAAAACATTAAAAATAGGTAGCTCCGATTTTAAAACAATAATAACCGATAATGGTTATTTTATAGATAAAACCATGCTAATCAAG
>PDWI01009804.1_pt1 | contig 10890 bp, 6 predicted proteins | sample 1430891 | NCBI WGS metagenome assembly PDWI01 (sample SAMN01162508, study PRJNA174530) | Oral metagenome, whole genome shotgun sequencing project. | biome: Marine environment; feature: Marine mammal; material: Swab sample of the gingival sulcus; isolation source: swab sample of gingival sulcus... | reverse complement strand
TAACACAATTAGCGAATTGTATATTGAAAAATACGATGAATAGCCTTCCATAAAAAGCAAACGCTGTCCGTGGTCCTATTCATCAAGTATCTGTCTGATTTGTTGGTTGAGCACTTTTAATCGATAAGGCTTCTGGATAAAATGCTGTTTTTGTTTTCCATTATCAATCTGTGTGCCCACGTTACCGTAAAAATAACCGCTGGCAAGCAGAATTTTGGCCTTTGGGTCCATTTTCAGGAGCTGTTCCCTGCATTTTTCTCCCCCCATTCCCGGCATGCTCAAATCAAGGATGACCAAGTCGGGTGTTTCGATTGGGTATTTCTCCAAGGCTTCTTCTCCGCTTTTGGCTTCAATCACTTTGTATCCGGATTGAGTGAGAAAGGCTGAAACCAGTTGACGAATCATCTTTTCGTCATCCACCACCAAAACAGTTTCATTGCAGCCTACATCACTGACATCATTTTTAAATTCTTGACCAAACGCCGAAGTACATTCTTCTTTCAGCGCGGGCAAAAGAATGTCAAAGTAGGTCCCTTTTCCTGGGGCACTGTCACAGGTGATACGGCCGCCATGCTCCTTCACGATGCCGTATACCGATGACAGTCCGAGTCCAGTTCCTTTTCCCTTTTCTTTTGTGGTGAAAAAAGGGTCGAAAATTCGTTTACAGGTTTTTTCTTCCATGCCAATGCCGTTATCCCTTATACCTAACCGGACATAGGTGCCCGGGGAAAGGTGCTTAGCGGTCTCTTTTATAATGGCATTTGAGGTTTTGATACTTAGGCAGCCGCCGTCAGGCATGCCATGAACGGCATTTGTACCGATGTTAAGGATGATCTGCTGGATTTGTACCGGATCTGCGTTGATATTGTGGATTCCTTCATTAAGTTCCGTCTCAATGGTGATCATTTTAGGCAGGGTCCGCTCCAGTATCGTCAGGGCGTTTTGAATCTCCTGGTTAAGGCGAATACACACTCGATTGGATTTTGCTTTTCGACTGAAAAGTAGAAGTTGTTTTATGAGATCGCCGCCTTGTAAGGCACTCTTGGTTATTCCTTCAAGTTCTCGATGGCCAAGCGAGCCCAGTTTGGTGTTCATAGACAGGGCCTCAGCAGTGGCACTGATACCCTGCAGAATATTGTTCAGATCATGGGCAATGCCGCCGGCCAGGGTACCTAGAGCCTCCATTTTCTGGGACTGCCGCAACTGCGCCTGGAGTTTTTCTTTTTCTCGGCGATTCTGTAGTTCTTGAGTGATATCCCGGCCGCATCCAACAATGCCAATCATGTTACCGGCATCATCGTAGACAGGAGCTTTATGGACATCCATGGCCATATAATTCCCCTGCACAATACCCTCTTCTAAAAATCTTTGGGGCTGTTGATTCTGTTTAATCTGCTCGTCAGATTCTTTACAGGTTATGAAGAAAGCGTATTCATTTCCCTTGCTTCGTTCCAACTTGGAAAAATAACTATGAGGCTTGCCTTCTGCGTCTTCTGGGGTGTCGCATAGAAGGAGTTTATCGCAACATGCCTGATTGATGATAATATTACGTTCATCCATATCCCGGGCCCATATCAGATCCGGCACATGATCAATCATAACTCTCATCAGCTTGTATAAAGCCAACTTTTTTTCTGTTTCGGCGAGTTTTTTTTTCAGCGCTTGGTTTTCTTGCTCAAGCGTGTTTGTCGTAGGATCGTCAGGCATCATTATTTATTAGGAACTATTTTTGTATGAAAGAACGAAGTTAAACCATTTTCTTTTTTTCATGACTGTATGCTGGGCAATCCTTGGTGAAAAATCAGGTCGGCCCATGGTTGTTATGATCAAATTCGCAGATCATAACCTTTACGCGTTAGGTGTAAGAACGTTTTTTTTACTGGCGGCTGATACGAACATCCCAAATGTACTTGGCCACCTGATCGGGGTTTAAAATGTGGAATATTTTTTTTATCCATGTCATACCATCTACCGGATAACTTCCTGAAACTGTTCTAAGTTACCGGATTGAAACACGCTATTGTTTCTGCCAGTTCCTGTTTGACTGCAAAGCTCGACCGTTTACGTTCCGTAGAGATCCTAGGTCGCGCTTTCAGGTGCGATTCCTTACAATTTCCTTATCCTCAAGCTAACTTATTATTCTACCTTAATTTTTCCGAAAAGGCAAAATTTTTTTTATTCCTTTGCCTTTTCAGGGGGTTTGCATCTTGAATCGGGTCTTGTTCATTTGCGCGGCTTCCGTATAAAAGCGATTTTCTGCCAGATCACTGGCTGGGTGAACCGTTGCCATCCCCATTTAAGGATACCCAAGAGCCAGAACGAGATCCACAGGGCCCAGGCCAGCATGGCCAGACGATAGGCCATCATGGGAATGGAGATAACCCAGGCACGGGGAAGGCCCGGGGTGCTGAGATCATGGTACCAACGCAGTAAGCTGCTACTGGAACCGTTTCCCCGGATATTCATGTCTGGATGACCTAAAAGGCCGTTGGAAATCGCAAAGACTAGTGCTGTCGCCGCGAACAGGGTCAAAACAATAAGACCGACCTGTATCGCATTAAAGGCCCCACCTTTTAGATGTCCCGCCCGTTTTCTAAAATGCAAGGCGATAAGCCAGGTTGTCACGAGAAGTCCGGCGCCGGGATGACTCATGGACATCCCTACCCAGAGCAGGAACCATTGGAGAACGTTGAGCGGGGTCCATCCTGTTTTCGTAAGGCCCAGGGAGAGGATGGCAATGGTAATCAAGACTGACCAGAACAATACCGCCGGGCCCATCAGATGGTCTCCCCCGATAAACAGGGGCCAGCGGTTCCGGGGGAGGTGCAGATCAATACCTGCATTGGCACTGGGCACGCCCAGATCCACGGCCGGGCTTTGGTAGCGGGTTGCAATACCGGTTGGGTCCATCCAAGTTAACCGGATCTCCTGGAGGCCTGGCGTAATGGGCAGGGCCACTTGCCTGCCGTTCTGACGGATGGGCTGGACCCGATTATTAATCTGGACATCTTGAAGTTCAGCCTGTTCGGGTAAGGTGACGATGTGTCGTCCGCCCTGACTGCTTTTAATGAAAATATCCATCTGGACCTTTGTGTTGTGATGGCCTGGCCACAGGGCCATCAGGCTTTTTTCGATGGTTAGTGTGGGCCCCTCAATGCCCTCAGGCCGGGTCAGTATGAGCTCCACGGTTTCACCAGGCCGGGGATGCCATGTGGGATACCACCGATCGCCGGTTTTATGAAGAATAACCGGGCTGCCTTGATATTCCAGGTGGAATATGGGGCTGACATCCACCTTCCAGATTTCTGTCCATTCCGTGGTTTGCTTGTGTTTAAGTGTGATACGGTCTGTTTGTGTCAAAAAGGAGTCCCAGACAAGGCGGCGCTGGTTTGCCCTGAAATTGAGCTTTGCCACCCGTTGTCCGTTTTGGGCGGTTTCAACCCGGATGCCTTGGGTGGTAACGGATTCTCCGGGCAATAGGGGAATTTCCATCACCATGCCTTCACCCAAGGGGCTGAGGCGGTCCACCCGGGTTTGAATTTTCCAAACCAGTCCCAGGCGCAGGGTACGTTCCACTTGCCCAAATGCTGGCAAAGATCCCGTTTCAAGTAAGGCTTTGCGATCTTGGTCTTTGGCGACAATCCGTTTAAACTGAAGCTGATCATCAAAGCTGCCGTCTGGATGAACACCTTCTGCAGACCATCCCCGGAGAGACAGATTCAGGCGCCGGGGCTTGAGGTTAAACGGCATTTGAAAACGGTTGCGCTTCTGGACCGGACCTGTCAGTTTAAGAATATGGCGGCCCTGGGGAACCTGTATCCACAAAACGCCATTATGACGCGACAGTCCCGGGGTTGGGGCATTATCCATAAGAATCTTATTTGGAAGCCACTGGGCGACATTGCCTGGCAGGGGCACCGCAGTGTCGATATGCGCATCCACCTGGGCGGTGAGGGTCAGCTGGTCTTGATTCAGGTCCAGTGTTATATCAGGGATGTCAGCACACCGAGGAAAACACCGGTCTGCCTCAAGCAGTCGGGCCTCCAGTTCTTGTAACAGTTCCGGGGAGGGCAGATCCGTCGCCTGGACCTGGTGCGGCTGAAGGATAATTGCCGTAAGGATTAGGGCCAGAACGGTCCCTGAGATGTTTGTTAGGCCGCTGATCCCTTTGAACTGAAGGCCGGAATTCAAATTGAACCGAATACCGAACATCCCCAGGGCAAGAAGGATGATGGCGCATACCCGGACAAAGGCCAGAATCATATTGGTGCGGGGGCCGATAAGGATGAAATCCACGGATTGATGTCGGTTAACCGGTCCAGACCATTCGTATTCAATGGTTTCGAAGGGATGCCAGGCAGGCATGCCCGGTCCCGTCTGGGTCAGGGCATTGGGATCGTATTGGACGACCTGCTTGTCGTCTGGGGATCTGTAGAAGGACGTCTTTGCATCGGTAAGTACATCTTGGGAGCGTGTCGCAGCCTGTTCCATGCGTCGAACGGCTTTTTTCATTTTGTTTTGGGCCATGGAGACCATTTTTGGAGGGGCGGGGACACTTGTCGCTGCCAGACTTGCGACTTCGCCGTCATTCATACTTGTCCAGGGCTGAGCCAATTGGGGATAGATGCCGATCCGAAGGGCTTGAATGCTATAGGGTATCACAATGAGAAAAAACGCGAAAACGGCAGCACCTTGACTGAGTTTTACGACCTGTTTTATTTTGCCGTCGGGCAGGTATTTTATTAAGGCAAATCCCGTCAGGAGCACCGGCCAGATATATTTTGGTGCGCTGGCCTCATGAAAGGTCAGAACCAGGGTGATAAAGGCGATGCCAGCCAATGGCCAAGTGTACAATTTTGCCAGGGCAATGGTAAACATCAGCACCACAAAAAAATCCAGTAGGGTCCATCGCTTGATCCAGGTTCGAGAGATCGTGTCCATACCTGAAGCGCTGATCAATTTCCAGCCTGGGGGCAGATAAAGACGGGATTCAACCTGCTGAAAATCGTGATCCCAGCCTGTGGCCGGAAGGGTGCTGACAGGTCCGTCATAGGTGGCGGTCGCCGTGATATCCAACTGACCATTTCGCAGCTCAAGTCCGGCGCGATCTGAACCGCTCCTTTTTGTGATGAGCTGTTCTTTGCCGTCCACAAGGGCGCTTCCCAGGGCAATGGCGGAATCCATTTCAAGCCGCCAATTGGTATTTTTCTTTCCACGGATCCGGTCCCGGATGGTGTATCCGGAGCCGTCAAATCGAAGCCAGATGTCCCGGTCGAGGCTGAGCTGGTCTGGTGCGGGGCGGGGATCGCCGCGCTTGATCTCTTTAAAAGTGATGGATGCCCCGTCTGTCATCAGATAGGCCGGTAATTTTCGCCATTCGCGGGGCATTGCGGTTTGAGCAGGGTCCACCAGGGGCGATCCTGAAATTTCTGTTATCCTTAGGTCCGGTTGGGCGTTAAACGACCAGATTTCTTGCCGGGGCCACCAGCTGTCCTTTGGCCGGATGAACGTCAGGGTGGACATCGTACCTGAGTGTCGCAAGGCAAGTCGTAACTCATATTGGCCCGGCCTCACCTGAATTTTAATACGCCCATCCTGTTCTAACCGCGCTGGCAGCGGGCTTTTCATGGTCAATGGGATGAAGTTGTTCGGCGAATAGAGCGGCCCCAGGGTGATCTGCCGGGCGGTACCGGCCACATCCAGCATGATTCTAAGCTGCATATTCGCGGGAATGGTATCGTCAATGAGGCGAAATGTTTTAATATTTATGCGATTTTCAATTTTTTCTATGGGTTGGGTCCGTTTCAGCCAGAGCCGGCCCTGGGTATCCAGATTGGGAAAGGGGACCTTGGCGTTATCAATACGCAGGGACACCAGCCCCGAGGCCGGGGGAATGGTAAGGTGTTCTGGGAGATGGCGCCAGGCGAATTGACCTGTAAGGGTATGGGTACCGGCCCCTACCACCAGGCCTGGGGCTTTATTTTTTTCCAGGACAATGGCTGGCTGACCGTCCAAGGTGACGGCTGTGGGCCAGTATCGCTGACTTCCTGGCAAAGTGATCCAGGTCTCAGTGGAAACCCGCCAGGTTTGCGAAAAAGTGCCCCCCCGACGGTTTAGGTTTAAGTTTAAATGGGTGGGCCAAGCGCATTGAAGGGCTGTTGCATTGTTGTATTGTGGTGTGCAGAAGCGTTGTTTTTCTTTGCCGTGAAGCACCCAGTCTTTCCAGGGCGCAAGGGGCGCTGGAATATATGGATGGGTTTCTTTTGAAGCGGCTGGTGATGGTAACAGACAGGTGAAAAAAAAGACTCCAACACTTAAAAAAAATAAATGATATAACTTCACAACGGGCCTCCGTTTAGCGTTTACCGATCCATTTTAACATGTCGATTTTTCACTTTATCCCACTGACACCTAAAAGGCCATAGGGAATTTTCTTTTCTATGAAGGACGCAGTCCGTGTTGTGGTCGGGTCTTGGTTAAGATCCATAAACCTTAAAACCAGGCAGCCGGTATCGTTATAATGAGTGTGGACGTACGGTTTTCAGTTTTGCGTGTAGACGAAGACAGGGCAAAAGTGTTAAGAAGCAGGAATTAAAAGGCGTTATAGACGGGTTAAACACTTAATTTAAGTATCAGGTGAATATATGGAAAGAGCTTTATTAATCAGTGTTTCCGCAGCGTTTGGAACCTCCTTTTTTTTATGGTTTTCCAAGGCTGTGAAACAGGAAAAGATGCAGCAGTTTGTGTTTGCCAATACATGGCTGATGTCTCCAAATGCCATCTGCTATTGGCGCACTGCCCTGGCCGCCTTAGGCTTTTTATTGTATTTTGTCTTTCATCTTGAAGCGATGGGGATTTTTATTTTCACCTTTGCCGCCATTTTGGACGGGGTAGACGGTGTGGTGGCCCGGGCCTGTAACCTGGTCTCCCCATGGGGAGAATGGCTGGATCCCATGTGCGACAAGCTCACTTATCTGCCCCCCATGATTGGGTTTGCCTATACGGGGATACTGTCTTCTACCCATGTTTGGATTTTGGTGGCCGTGGAGCTGGTGGGACAATTTTTTGCCCGGCACATCCTTTCTTGGATGAAAATCTCTGGCGCAGCTAATAATTTTGGAAAAATAAAGGCGATTATCTGTTTTGCCCTCGTTATACTGTGTGCGTTGCTTGATACCAATCCTGAATTGTTGAATATGGCCGATGAAATCCTGACAGGCTGCATTATCCTGTCCGCAGCATCCATGATATTCAAATTTATCCCCAACCGGCTTTATGCCGATATGTTATCCTTGTTGAATTTTTGTTGCGGCGCTGTTGCACTGGTGCTCACCTATCACCATATGTTTGCATGGGCCATCTGCATTATCATCATGGGCCAGCTGTTTGACCTGTTTGACGGACGCATGGCGTTAAAACACGGCGGGACCAAATACGGCCCCTATCTGGATGACATTGCCGATTTTGTCAGTTTTGGTCTGGCACCGGCCTATGTGGTGATTGAGCGGGGCGGGGGGCGCCTGGCCTGGCTCTTTGCCTTGCTTTTTGTGGCGTCCGTGGCCTTTCGTCTTGTCCGGTTTGTTACGGTGGATAAACAACGGACCGACCTGCCTGCAGGAATCTTCAACGGATTACCAAGCCCGGCTGGCGCGCTGCTTGTCCTTGGTGCGTCACTGGTCTCAAGCCCGGCTGTGTTGTGGGTGTTTACGGGTATATCATGCGTATTTATGGTCAGCCATATCCAGTTTGCCCATTTTGGGCGGGTGATCATGAAAAAAATGCCCAAACCTGTTTTTTTTCTAATCTCCGCCGCCATTATTGTAACCCTGGCGTTCATTTTTAAAACCCGGAGCGTCAACATGTTTGGCTATTTAATTCTCACTTCGGCAACAATATATCTGGCGGCAGGCCGGATGTGGATCAAGGATGTTTAGGCATGATGACCCGTTACACCATTAACGTACGGCTGGTCATGGACAGTATTGTAACGGCTTGGTCTAAATCGTTTTTTTTCTGGTCATCTTTTTGTTGAACCGCTGGACATGATCCATGATCAGGGCCGAAGCCATACTGCTGTCCCGGCTCCTGAGGGCGTCAATGATTTGTTCCAGATCATGAAGGTTTTCCAGGGTTCGCGCGGCATTCATGGGCAGGTAATATTCGTAATAATTATGGATGTTATCATGGATGCTTTGCTGGAGGAATTGAAATACCGGATTCCTGGACATGGTACCCATATATGCGTGCATGGCTTCGTCGATTTTTAGAAACCCTTCCCAATCTTTTGCGTTATAGCAGGCGATGGCTTTCTGGAAAAGCGCTTCCATGTTTTCAATGTCTTTATCCGTAGCTCTCTGGGCGGCAAGTTCAAGGATACTGCCTTCGAGTTTGATCCTGAATTCCGATAGATGATCCAGGGACACATCACCAGATCGGATGAGCAGTGCCAAGGACTGCATCACCGGTTCAGCATCAATCTGTTTTACAATGGCCCCACCGGCCATCCCCAGCTTTATTTCGATGAGCCCTTTTTGCTCAAGCACCCTCAGGGCCTCTCGCAAGGTACCCCTGCTGGTATTGAACATGTCTTTGAGCTCCCGTTCCGCCGGAAGACGGGTCCCCGGCTCAAGTTGACCACTTAAAATGGCATCCTGTATCTGCTCAACGACATCCTGAAATACCCTGCTTTGCTTGGCTTTTTTAAATATGAATGGCGCTTTTCCTTTTGTCATGGTTCCCGAGTCATTCTAAATTTATGCTAGGGCTTGGTCCAACCCGCTATCGTGGTTAAACCATCTAACGATAGATGTGTCAATTGTTTTAGGGGGACTGCCATCATCAGACAGGCAGTACGGATTCCGCTGCCCTCCAAATAATATCCTGCCCCTCATGGGGGTTGGCGGGACGCCTGTCCGGTCAGGTTGCCACCCCAATGCCGATTCCAATATAGAAAATAATGACAACGATAGAGACGTCGAATTTTTTCTGGAACAGCGTTAATGCTGTCTAATTCTTTTTCAGAATTCCCCATGTCCAGCCAGGTTCTGGGAAACAACTCATGAATAAAATTGTTGGGTGCGCTCTTTTCTATACTCTGCACAGGTTTTGCCTACCAGGAACTGTTTTTGATTTTTAGCGGCAAGCAGGGAATTATAGGTGAGATTCCTCAGTGAGGAGTGAGTTTTGAAATTATTGAGCGATACTTTTATTTGTTAAATCACATCGTCTCTAATCAGGACAACCACTCAAACCCATTCCCATGTGAACTCCCAAGAATTAAAAGTCTTCAAACTCAGATAATTCCACCAGCCCTGAAAATAAAAACGCCATCCCGAAAAAATCGAGATGGCGTTTTCCTGAATTGAACGAAACGGCGATTGATAGGATGCTTCTATTAGGGCGCTTCCTATTTTTTCCCGTTGGCAGTGCAAGATACGTCTTTGTTTGGATTGTTGTGGGGGCCTTTTGATTCCACAACCGCCTTGACAGAATGGCCCCGGCCATCATTGACCTTCACGATCCATTTCCCGGAGCGGTCTGGCACAAAAGCAAAATACCCGTTGGTATCGGTTCTCCCACTTTGAAATGCCACCTGTTCATTGTCTGGTCCGAATACATTTATCTCTGCATATGCCATGGGGGTGCTGTCCGTGTAGTAAAAACTGAGCACCATTGGCTGGGCATCTGTAACCACACGGAATCCAGTGCCGTGGGTCATCCCATTTCCCGGAACAAAAACAAGCGCCAAGATAAAAGACACCAGCAGAATACGGTTAAATACTATTTTTAATACGCTCATGATATTAAATCTCAAAAATAAACAAGGTGCGCAGTACATGGGTGTCATAGTCTTCTGTCATTGCCTTGTCCTTGTATTCGGCACGGATCATCCACAGTCCCTCGTGATCAATGTTGACATAAGCGACCCCTTTTTCGTTGGCCTCTGTGACATACGCATAGGTGTTGGGCCGGTCACTGAACCCATCATAGGTGGCTTTGATCTCCGTTGATACAGGCTTTCCTTTGAAAAGAACCTGAACCGCGATTTCTTCGCCCGGCTGGACCGCTTCGGGATTGGTTAGGGGTACGATTTCAAGGGTGTCGCCCAATACCTTTTTATAGATGTCATTGGGTTTAGGGCCTGACAGCAGCACTTTACAGAACTTTTCATATTTTCCGCTGGATACCACACCTGACAGCCCTTTTTTACTGCCCTGCTTCCACCCCTGGGTGGTATTGCACCAGATCACCCCCTCCCGGTGGCCTGAAAGAAGATAGTTCCCGTCTGTTTTTATTTTGGCGGCACCGTCAAGGGTCATCAGGGTGTCATTGGTCACGATGGGCACACCAGTTATTTTGTTTGGACCAATCAGCGTTACCTTGACATGCTCAATGGGTTCAGTCTCTTCACTGATCATAAACACATGGGAAGACATAATACTGAACGGTAGGATCGTATCTGCTTTAACTTTTGTTTTAACGGGCTTGAGAATAAACTCATGGGCAGATAGTGATGATGCATAAATTAATACGGATAACACAACGAAAAAGCAACGGACTAATTTGGACTTCATGGCAATACTCCTTTTTAAAAAAAAGTTGAAATAATAACCATGGGCCATCTCGGCCTTTCACCGAGGGTTACCCACAACAAATCATGAAAGAACCCAATGGGTTTGCATTCGGTCTTTCATGTAAAAAAAGAGGTCAAACTTGAAGTTTGAGCATGGGCTACTCTATTCTTTGACTGCAATGTAGGATTGCAACTCAACGGGAACGGCTGTGGCCATTTCTTTGGTGGGAACCCGGCTGGGAATGAACGGGGGTTGTCCCATCTCTTTGAGCACTTTAAGTCCATGATCTGCCGAGAGCAGATACGCCATAAATGCC
>PDWI01009803.1_pt1 | contig 10890 bp, 8 predicted proteins | sample 1430891 | NCBI WGS metagenome assembly PDWI01 (sample SAMN01162508, study PRJNA174530) | Oral metagenome, whole genome shotgun sequencing project. | biome: Marine environment; feature: Marine mammal; material: Swab sample of the gingival sulcus; isolation source: swab sample of gingival sulcus... | reverse complement strand
CCTTTGCGGTCTCCACAAGATTGGGGATCAGGTCGTAGCGGCGTTTAAGCTGCACTTCAATCTGGGCAAAGGCATTTTTAAAACGGTTACGCAGGACAACCAAACGGTTATACATACTGACCGCCAGCATAACAAGCCCGGCGAGGATAGCGACGATAATAATAAAAGTGAGCATTGCTTTCTCCTGTTTTATCTTTTCAGACTGGATTTGCTTAATTTTACCCTCATTTAGTATAGAAAAGAAACTTCTTTCTTGTCAATCAGGATAACAGTAATAACAGCATGGAAAATCAAGCTAAAAAGTAAATCTTGAAAATCTCCCCCTGAAAAGGTAGACTGCTCCTCCTGATTTGGCTTGGAAGTGACATTTCTGTTCTGCCCTTTCGGTGCATAACAACCTAAGATTTTTTTAGAACGCCCCCGTAGCTCAGGGGATAGAGCACAGGATTCCTAATCCTGGTGTCGCAGGTTCGAATCCTGCCGGGGGCACCATTAAAATAAAGGCTTAACCAGCATTATCGGCTGATTAAGCCTTTATTTTATTCAGACTTCATATTTGAGCTGTGTTATTTTTGCTTTCTTTTTCTTTATTTTTGGATCAAAGTGGACCAAAAACATATTCAATATTTCCTGATATTACAATGTTATAGCACATACAAGAACTCGAAAAGAAAAAAAACAACCTACTCACTACAATCAGGCTGAATTGACGGATGCAACAGAGAAAGTTTTACGTTCGATTCGTCCAACTGAAGTAAACGAATCGACATCAGTGTTTCTTCCTAAAGGGAATTCTCAGTCCAAGACCTTAAAGAATATTCCATGTAAGCATTTCCGACGCTCATTTGATACCTTTAGGTCAAAAGCTGGACTCCAGAATGTACGCCCTCATGACCTTCGCCACACAGCGGCAAGTCATCTACTGATGGCAAGTGTAGACCTCAAGACGTTAGCTGATATTCTTGGCCACAGAACAATGAAAATTGTTAAAAAACATATAGTTAAGAAACGATCATAAGATTGATACAAAAGTATTTGATTGTTCTTATATGTTGAATCTTTTGTTGAGAAGGTCACGAAGTTTTGTGTAGTCGCATAAAAAAATTGTCTACTTTTACTTGACCATTCCAATTTAATGAAAAGTAAGGTATCTTTATTCGCGCCGCTAGGACTACGGATTGATTGATACGCCAAGGAGTGATTTTGAGAGAGAATATCTCTGAAGGAATAACAGCCGAGCACATAGTTGCAGCATTTTGGTAAATTGATAGCGGCGTGGAAAATAACTTTACTGTCTCAAAAGGGTATGATTTGTTGTATCATGGCAAAAAGTATTCTGCCAAAGAGATAATAGGTAATTGACGTGGCTACTAGTAAAATCACAGAACAACTGCCTCCCTATGATTTCAAAGGAGGGGAAAAATCAAAGTGCTTTAAAATAGTTGAGAATAATGGTTTCAATATAATATTTAAGGAAAATGTTGATAATGTTTTGAGAGACAGAGAATATCTGAAATGCACGAGGGAGGTGTTCAAACTGTATTAGTTAACAGGTATGAAAGGACTCTTGAAACGAGAAAACGTTGTATTGATTATTATGGATATAAATACTAGGCATATGGATTTGATTTGTTAAAAAATATGATGCTTAGGTGAACAGCTTATATATGTAAACCATGTTGTTCAAGCATCAGCTATAAATGCAATTTATAATGTTGACCCTATTAATGATTTAATTCCTGTATGCCCTAACTGCCATGCTATGATACATAGAAATATCCCTCCCTTTACAGTAGAAGGAATAAGAATAAAAAGGAATATTGCAAGATAATTGTGCAATCATATTCATTGTTAATTTATCAAAAAAATACTTTAATTTTATATATGTATAGTGTGACCGAAAAATGTGAAGAAGGGATACGATATGATCAAAATCACATTAAAAAAACATTAGATATATTAAGAGCTAACTTTATCGCTGATAAACGACCATGGGTTATAGCATTTTCTGGAGGTAAAGACTCTACGCTATTATTGCAATTGGTTTATGAGATGTTGCTCGGTATGCCTCAGGAGTTTCAAAAGCCAGTACATGTTATTGCATCTGATACTCGTGTTGAGCCTCCTAATATCGCCCAGTACTTAAATCGAAGCTTAAAACAGCTTGCAAAACACTCAAAGGAGGTTGAGCTAGACCTATCTGTCCACATCGTGAGGCCCACGGTAGATCAAGGGTTTTGGGGAAATTTAATTGGTAAAGGGTACCCTCCACCAACACGCTGGTTTCGTTGGTGTACGACAAAAATGAAAATCAAACCTGTTAGGCAGGTAGTTGATGGTATAGCGGCAAAATATGGAAGTGTTATCTTGCTACTGGGTACGAGAAAGTCGGAAAGTAGTAACAGATCTCGTCAAATGGATAAAAGAGAGTATAGTCAAAGAGGATTAAATCCACATCACGACATTCCAAACGCATTGGCTTTGCAGCCTATAAAGCATTGGACTACTGATCAAGTTTGGGAATACTTATTCGCAAATAACCCTCCACCGTGGAATATTAGCCATAACGAATTATTACAACTTTACAGGAAAGCAAACAGTGGCGAATGTCCACTTGTTACGAGTCTTGATACGCCTCCCTGTGGAGGAAATCGCTTTGGCTGTTGGACGTGTACTGTAGTGAAAGATGATAAATCTATGAAAGGGTTTATCTCTTCAGGTGAAGAATGGCTTTTGCCACTTTATCAATTTCGTAAATGGTTAAAAGATATTAGAGAGGATGAAGACTTAAGAAATAAATATAAAAGAAATGGACAACCTGGATTAGGACCTTTTACATCAGAGGCTAGAATGCGTATATTACGTAAGTTGCTTGAAGTCGAAAAAGAAATAGGGATTCAGTTAATTGGTGATGACGAACTATTATATATACAAAACGTATGGAATAAGGAATTTGATGTTATGGATTCTGTTTTGAGGCTGGCTTATGAATTCAAGAGAAAACCAATAGAAAGTGGTCAAAACTGATGAGTGATTCAATACCAAAATTTGTTAAAAAGGTATTATATGACCTTTCTGATGAATATAATATACCCAAATCATTTATCCCACAACTTGTAGCTATAATCGAACGATATCCTGATGTTACCATAAGAGGTAAAAAGAAGGAGCTTCAAACAGATTTACGAAAAGTTATAGGAAATTTAAAAGACCAAGGGTTGTTAGGGTAAATATGAAATTTAAAACTATAACAATTACAAACCTGTTCTCATATTATAATGATGTTTCGTTTGATGTATCTGTTCCAGAGACCTCAGGTAGAAATATAATTGTTTTAATGGGGCGTAATGGAGGAGGGAAAACTAGTTTTATAAACAGTATTAAACTTTTATTTTTAGGCCCATCTGAAGAAATTCGTAGAACAGTCCAGCGGACAAGAACTCCGACAGAGAAGCAGTATGTGTGCGGAATAGAAAATGAATGGGCTGGAATACTAAACCTTAAAGCCAAGCAAGAGAAAACTTACGAGTGTAAAGTCAAGATAGTCTGGGATTCTTCGGATGGCAAAGTGATAGCAGAGAGAAGCTGGGTAATTGATTTTAGTAGGAATACATATAGTTCGAAAATTCAGGTTGAAGCAGGTTTTAAAGGGGTTTTGACGGGAGATGATGCAGAAGACTATCTTGAACATTGTCTGCCAAGATCCTACATTCCTTACTTCTTCTTTGATGGTGAAGAAGTTCAAGCACTTGCTGAAGCAAATAGTAAAGAGATTATCAGTACAATGGAAAGGCTGTTGAATATTCGCCCCTTGGAAAATGTTCAAGAGCAGCTACAGGTTCTTCGTAAAGATTGGGAATCAGCAGCTATGGATGCAACTGTAAAACGGAAGATGGCCGAGCTGGAATCTGAAGAAAATGTGCTCAACGCAAAATTACAGGAACTAGATCAAAAAATAAGCAGTAAAAATGATGCATTAAACGAAGTTCAACACAAGCTAGAAGGAACTGTTCGTGATTTGCAATTGTTATGGGCAATTCCAAATAAAGCTAGTGAGGCGCGACTCGAGGAAAGGCAAAAACAGAAAGAGGAACAAAGGGATGATATTTTAAGAGTACTAGCAGACGGTTGGGTTAGGGATAGCTTTCTAAAAACAGTTCCTGGTTTAATTGATGAAACCCTGGAAATCCTTGATGGTATCGTCAATGACAGTTCAGGAGTTCAGGTAACTTTAATTGACTCTCTGAAAAGCAGGCTGCCCAATATTTTTACTTCCCCCCCCTATCCTAGTCCACGATTAGAACCGAATCAAGCTAAGTTCTATGAAAAAAGATTACTGAAAGAGTTAGAAGTTTTTTTAATCAATGGAGATCAAGAATCACTCATTGATATAGATAATTATCGGGCGAAGAAAATTCATAATATTTTGTCAGCATATCAAGCAATTCACAACTCTTCTCACCAAGAGCTAGAAAATCTAAGTGAAGCACAACAATTAAGGAAAGATATTTTTGATATTGAGAAGAAAAGGAGAGAAACTGGAGATTTATCAAAAAAACAGCAAGAAGAGTTTGTAAAACTTCAGGAAGAAGAACGTTTGTTTAAAAGTGAAATTGATAAGCTGAAAGAAGAAATTAAGGAGCTGCAGTCTGATAGAAGGAAAAATAGTGAAAGAGTGACAACAATTCAAAAAGATGCTGATAAACTAACTAAGCAGCTAGAAATTGCTCAGGAAAATCGTAAGCAATACGACTTTACTAAAAATTTGATAGATGTTCTGGAAAAAGTTAAGCAAAGATTGAAAATTCAAAAACGTCAAGAGCTCGAAAAAGAATACAATATGCACCTCTCTAGACTCCTTGATTCCAACAAATTGATACGTCGTGTTGAAATTGATGAACAATTTAAAATCTCTTATAAAGATGGGAATGGGCAGTCTGTAGGAATGAGCTCAATATCTGCAGGTATGAAGCAATTATCAGCTACTGCTTTGTTGTGGGCATTGAAAGATGTATCTGGAAGAGATTTACCTATAATAATTGATACCCCTATGGGAAGAATAGATCGTAAACATCAGGAGAATCTATTGCTAGAATATTACCCAAATGTTGGTAGTCAGGTCATTTTGCTTCCAACAGACTCTGAGCTTGATGAGACTAAACACAAGCTATTGAAACCACATATTTGTCGAGAATACTTGCTTAATAATCCAGAAGGAAAATCTACAGAGGTAATCCAACGTCATGCCTGATTTATACACCGATAAAGATGACGAACTAATAGTTAGTCAAGTACTATCTAACGGGTTTCAAGTTCCTGAACATCATAAATACTTGGTGTTTAGATTAGCACTGTCTAAGTCCCTTCGTATTGCTACTCCACCGGATAGCAATTTAGATAACGCTGGTACAGAAGGGAAATCATATAGATTGGAGCAAGTTACTGGGAAGGGAAAAGATAACGACGAATTAGGTGTATTAGATTTCGATGATGTAATTATTGCTTTGTTGAGCGTTTACCATCAAGAAGATCTCTTCACAGATTTAAAACGTTACAAAAAACTATTGCAAAGACATATCCGGAGAGGTTTGAGAGAAATTCGTACTAGCTGGGGACCAAGTCATGACTTTATCTCTTTTCTTAAAGAAGAAATATTCTCTGGGCTAAAGGCAGTCCCAAATAGTGATTTAGCGCGTAGCTTCTCGGAAGAACAATTGATAGATGCCTTGAAAGAAATTGGTGTTCCTGCAGAGATTCGTGATGTCATTCAAGGGGCTCGAATAGATCGTTATAATTTATTTCTGCCTAATGTTGACTCATTTGCTTCACTTAAAAGAGGCTTAGAGAAATTAGCTTTTTCACTTGGCTTAGGAAACGGTGGAGTTTTTATTCAACCTACTTCAGAACCAAAAGTTGTTGCTATTGATATACCAAGAAAAAGAGAATTCTGGAGGACAATTGATGGGGCTCATTTGTTTGATTGGGCCAAAGATCAAAAATTAAATTCGGGGTTACCTATTTGGCTTGGTCAAGATGTTTTGGGTAATGACTTTACATTTGACCTTACAGAAGCTCCCCACTTAATGGTTGCAGGGACAACTGGAAGCGGAAAAAGTATCACATTACATTCTCTTATCTTATCATTACTTCAAACGCGTTCTCCTCAACAGGTACAAATAGCATTTATTGATCCAAAGCTAGTTGAGTTATCACAGTACAAGGGTATTCCCCATCAGTATGGAGAAACTGTTTCTCACTTAATAACCGAAGTTATTGATACATTGGAAGAGTTGGTTATTGAAATGGAAAGACGTAGCCAAATGCTAGATGAATGTGGTGTTAGTAACATTTCGGAAGCAATTGAGCAAGGGACCCTTAATTTGCCACGAATCGTCGTTATCATCGAAGAATTGGCTGACTTGTTCAGTCAGTCGAGAGAGGTTGAAGCTCCTATAGTTAGATTAGCTCAAAAAGCACGTTCCGTCGGGATTCATTTAGTAATTGCTACTCAACGTCCAGATGCGTCAACATTTAGTGGTTTGTTAAGAACAAATATACCTGGTCGAATAGCATTACGAGTGCAGAAAAGCTCTGAATCGCGCATTATTTTAGATGAGATAGGTGCTGAGAAGTTACTTGGTGCGGGAGATATGCTTGTGAAAGTTGGATCAACCGGTCTTTCACGTATTCATGGAGCATATATTAATCAAGATGATATACAAAGATGTCTTAGGTATCTTAATGATGGGGAATAAAAATGGTTACTAACGAATTTGTAATATATGAATTTTCTCCTCTTTCCTTGAGCATAGATCGTATCGGACCATTCCAGCACAAGTTGTATGAGATAGATTTTACAGATAAAGAACTGTCTCCATGCAATTTCTTTATGTTAGTTGCTGCTAATGGATTTGGTAAAACAACTACACTGGATATTATCGCAACCCTAATAGGGATGTTAGACCAGCAAGAAGTTACTGCTTTAGGACTTGACGATCTAGATAGGTATCAAGGAAGGGCACAGCTAGATATTCTTTTACGCTGTTTTTGGGAAGGTAAAGATCGACAAATAGTACTTTCATTACTAGGGGGGAATTTGCAAGATGAGGTATCTTTAAAAGTATGGGCAAAAGACGACCTTGATAGACACTCTGCTGAGAGCTGGCATAGGGCTGGTTTTATTAGGAGAAGAAGTGGTACTTTGAAACCACTATCTACTCATAAATCTGATCGTCTAGTGGCTGACCTCTTGGGATTTATTCGTTTTAATAAAGGCCAGATTCCAACGACTTTTGGAGAAAGTGCTTTTCCTGGACCGACTGCATTAAGTTTCTCTGCATACAGGGATATTCCCAATATGGATTATTCCAGTGATATTAGGAAAGTAATTGAACAGCCTCGACATTGGGAGTATCGAAGTTTACATCAATTTTCAGCTCATAATACAGATTGGAGATATTCGCTTGATAACCTTCTTATTTGGTTAAAATGGTTAACAGATGGTCGATTTGAAAAAGCATGTGAGATCATTAACAAACATGTTTTCTCTGGTACGGGAAAATTTCTAAAAGATGTTCTGAGAGATCCGCCTGAGGCAATTATAAAATTAGAAGGTGATGAAAATAATTGGCATCGCCTGTATCAGCTCAGTAGCGGGGAAAAAAACCTAGTACAGCTGTTTTTAAGGATTGCTGCACATATGACTCAAAATACTATTTTGTTGATAGATGAATTTGATGTGCACCTTCATATTCGTTGGCAATTTAGGCTGCTAAACGCCCTTAAGAAACTTGCATCTGATAATGATTCCAATATCACTATTATTTTGACAACTCATTCTACAGAAATTCTAGAAGCATATACTGAAACTCTTGATCTTGATGAGGATGGACTCGTAAAGGGTGGACATTTCATTAACAATTTAAAATAGTGATAATGGCGAGCTTTAAAAATAATAAATTTACGGTATCCGAAGATTATAAAGTAATGGGAGCCGCTAAAGTCTTCTTAGAATCTAAAGATGATGAATTTCTTATCGGTACCAAATGGTTTTCTCATTTAAGAGATCGGATTGAGTTTATAGCTGTTTCACGTTCAGGAACCCGAGATGCAGGTGGAGGTAAAACGGTTATCTCGAAGGTTAATGATGAACTTGGCCAAGGAAAAACAGCTTATGGTGTTGTCGATCGAGATGTATTGTTAGCTGATCCAACGTTTAGAGATAACTTATGGTGGAATCATGACGATGAAAACTTTAAGGAGCAATTTCCTTATGGTGATACTATTTTTGTGTTACATCGATGGGAAATAGAGAATTACTTACTCCACCCTGAAGCTTTAGAAAATCTCCATAGAGATAAATTTCGTACAATTCCACCTACGCCAAGTTCCATTGAGATAGCAAATAAATTAATAGAACATGAGAATAATTTTATAGCTTCTACTCTATTCTCAACTTTGCATCACTCTCAATTTATAAAGGATAAAACTCAAGCATGCTTACGACATAGTGTTGATGTAAAGGGTGATGTGTTAGTTTCGAATGTGAAAAAAAGTACACAATGCACCGATAAATTATACAATGAGCATAAAGAGAGAATATTAGCTTTTGCCGAGTCAGAAACTGATGCTAAAACGAGATGGGATAGAATTAGTCGATTACTTGATGGCAAACGGACTTGCTATAGAATAGAAAAATTGTTATTTAGCACCAAGTCAAAAAAAGTCTCAATAGAGGATGAAATGGGGGCTCTTGCAAACTATATTGCTAATTGTGGATTAATTGATCCTCATCTTTCGGAATGGCTTACGGGGATAGCTGATACACAATAGACTTTTTGGTATTATTTTCCAACAGAAGGGGTACAACCGGAGAGATAGTAAGAATCGAGGATAAACTGTATTAGTCAGGACTTGATCTGACAAACGCCTCGTCAAAATTGGTTATTTGTCAGATCAAATCGTAACTAATCCAGATAAACGATCCTTCCTTTCATCTGATCGTTCTCTGCGCAATGACTCTTTGCAGTAAATAAAGAATCCAACCCCCAAGGGGGGTGGTATTGTGTTTACTCCTATAAGGGGTAAGTTTGCTTCTTGCACCCTGAGGGAGCGAGGGGGTCGTCTCCTCAATTATCAGAACAATTAACTAACTACTTTCTACCTTTCGCTCTTGAACTTCCTGATATTTGACATATTTTCGGAACTTATCGGAATCAAGACCTACCGCATCCACACAATAGCCCCGTGCCCAAAAATGATTACCTCAATAGGGCTTGCGCCTCAATTTCCTGAATTTGTTAAACACTCATATTGCTGTTCTGCCTTTGATTATAATAAGATAATCCGATATTGATATCTTCGGCGGAACCATTACAACCAAATGAACGTGATCTCGTTGGATATTCAACTCTAAAGCATCACAATCTTTCTGTTCGCTGAAAGTTCCTATGCAATACTCTACTTCTTCCCCTACAGCCTTATCCAAAATACGAAACCTGTATTTCGGCGTCCAGACTATATGATACTGGCAATGCCACAATGTATGTGATAACTTCTTAAAGCGGCTCATTTGTTACTCCTTTCTCTTACTGTTGTGGGGACAACTTAGAGATTCGATAACTTATGAGCCATAATTATTCAACTGGCAGAGCCATTGAACTCTGACCACGCCCAAAGAACGTGGTTTTTTACAGCAAAATAAATAAGATAATCTTTCAAAAACGTAGTTTTAAGAGGATAACAATGAAAAATTTAACAAAACTGAAAAAAGTCAGTTATATCACTGCTATTATATACACTACCCTTATCGGTATAGGAATGTACACCACATATTATATTTATGGGGTTCGTTATGGCGAAGCAAAAATGGTGGAGCCCCTTGTTTGGTTTGAAGTTGTTATGACGATTTTTGCCTTTCTTATGGCGAAGAAATATTTTTCATGGCAAGAATTAGGTTTTGAAAAAATCAACTTCAAAAATATTCTTTGGTTCGTGCCTATGCTAGTTGTTGGTACAATTATGGTATTGTATCTTGGTAGTTTCGCCATTGTTAATGCCGACAGTATTACTCCCGAGCAATGGAAATTATTTTACCTGGTTTGCGTCACTACTTTTTTAGTTGGGGTTTCCGAAGAATTGGTTTATCGTGGAATTGTTTTTGCGACTTTTATCAAAGAGAGTAAAGTTAAGGCTGTATTTATCAGTGCGATTACATTTTCGCTCTTGCATTCAGTGAATGTATTCGGTGGATTAGAGTTTGGCGGTATGTTGGGGCAGTTAGGTGTTACTTTAATTTCTGGGCTGTTCTTTGCTTTTGTTAGACTAAAGATAAACAATATCATCCCTATCATTATTTTTCATTGGTCTTTGGACTTTGGTCTTATTGGTGGGCAAGTTTTGCAAATAGGCGAAATCAATAGTACGCTTACCTCGGTTCTTTTGGTGTTTGAGACTGTTTTTGTCTGCACCTATTTGCCATATTGGGTTTACAATGAGATGAAAAAGAATAAATAGTAAACATGGCTTTCATTATATGGATGAAGAAATTGAAGGATTTTGTTTATCAATTCCTTCTGTCAATTTGCTTGCCAGAAATATCCTTAGAAGAGCGTTATAATTTTCTGAGGAAACTCTAGCTATATGAGAATGCTTCAACGTAAGCCATTTTAGTTAACAGTTTTTGCCCTCCAAATTAATAACAAAAACCATTATTACGGTAAAAGTTTACCGTAATAATTTCAGTGAAGAAAATTTATCCAGACGGTTATAATTGAACCGTTGATAAAATCAATAAACAGACTTCCGACCAGAGGGACAACAAAAAATGCCCGGTAAGCGGGGCCATGAATAGCGGTCACCGCCTGCATATTGGCGATGGCATTTGGCGTT
>PDWI01009802.1_pt1 | contig 10891 bp, 10 predicted proteins | sample 1430891 | NCBI WGS metagenome assembly PDWI01 (sample SAMN01162508, study PRJNA174530) | Oral metagenome, whole genome shotgun sequencing project. | biome: Marine environment; feature: Marine mammal; material: Swab sample of the gingival sulcus; isolation source: swab sample of gingival sulcus... | reverse complement strand
ATGAAATATACCCGAAGTGTTTTCTTTTGGTACAAACCCCAAAGCCTGTATGAGTTGTTTCTCGTTCATGTTTTTGTTTAACTTTTTTGAAAAGGAAAATCCATCCCATTCTAAACAAAGGTACAACTTTTTTTGAGGGGTGTTAATGTTTTTAGATTTTTTTATTCACAAAAAGGCTTTTTAGTTTTAAAACAGAAAAAAAGATTTCTTTAAAATCTTAACAAACCTAAAAAGTTTGCCGATAAAATGTGCCTTTGATATAAAAATAATTATCTTCGCGACTTACAGATGAAATTATGTCAGATAGTATTGTAATTATACCGACCTATAACGAAAAAGAGAATATTGAAAACATTATTAGAACGGTTTTTTCTTTTGAAAAAGACTTTCACATCTTAGTTGTGGAAGACAATTCCCCTGATGGAACCGCCGATATTGTAAAGGGCTTGATGAAAGAGTTTCCCGAGTCGCTTCATATTTTGGAACGAAAAGGAAAATTGGGATTAGGAACAGCTTATATTGCCGGTTTTAAGTGGTCGTTAGAAAATAATTACGATTATATTTTCGAAATGGATGCTGATTTTTCACATCCTCCCGAAAAATTAATAGAGCTGTACGAGGCTTGTAAATCGGGGGCGGATATGTCTATCGGTTCAAGATATAAATCGGGCGTGAACGTAGTAAACTGGCCTATGGGGCGCGTTTTGATGTCTTATTACGCATCGGCTTATGTTCGTATGGTTACCGGCATGAGTATTCGCGATACAACTGCCGGATTTGCTTGTTACACAAGTAAAGTTTTAAGAACCATAAATCTAGACAGTATCAAAATGATAGGTTATGCCTTTCAGATAGAAATGAAGTTTAAGACTTGGAAGCACGGTTTTCAGATAGAGGAAATCCCTATCATATTTGTTGATAGAAAATTGGGCTCTTCCAAAATGTCGGGCGGTATTTTCTCGGAGGCTGTTTTTGGCGTGATTAAAATGAAAATACAATCTTGGTTTACTAAATACCCTAAAGCATAATAAATGAAGACACTTATCAATAATGCAGAAATTATCAACGAAGGCAAAACGTTTCTTGGTGCGGTGCTTATAAACGAGCCGTTTATAGAGAAAATTTACACCACACCTTTAACCGAAGTGCCGGAAAATGTTGAGTTGATAGATGCTCAAGGCAAAATGTTAATTCCGGGTGTGATTGACGACCAAGTTCATTTTCGTGAACCCGGTTTGACGCATAAAGCTGATATTGAATCGGAATCTAAGGCAGCTGTTGCAGGTGGCGTAACCTCTTTTATGGATATGCCTAATGTTAATCCGCAAACCACAACGCAAGAAGAATTAAGCAAGAAGTTTGAAATAGGAGCCGAGAAAAGTGTTGCGAATTACTCTTTTTATATTGGGGCAACCAACAGCAATTTAGAAGAGATTTTAAAGACCAATCCTAAAACGACTTGCGGTATTAAGGTGTTTATGGGTTCATCTACCGGTAATATGCTGGTTAATAAACCCGATGTTTTGGAGCGTATTTTTAAACAAGCCCCAACCTTGATTGCTACGCATTGCGAAGATGAAGATACTATCTTGAAAAATACGGAAACATACCGTCAAAAATATGGTGATGATGTACCTATCGAAATGCACCCTAAAATCAGGAGCGAAGAGGCTTGTTATTTATCTTCGTCATATGCCGTTGGCTTAGCAAAGAAGCACGGAGCTCGTTTACATGTTCTGCATTTATCTACCGCCAAAGAGTTGGAGTTGTTTGAGGACAAAAAGGACAGCAAAATAACAGCGGAGGTTTGTGTGCATCACTTGTGGTTCTCGGAAGAGGATTATGCCAAAAAAGGAACGCACATCAAGTGGAACCCGGCGGTAAAGCAAGTTAAAGACCGAGATGAATTGTTAAAAGCAGTTGCGAATACCGATAAAATTGCAGTTATCGCGACAGACCATGCTCCGCATACCTTAAAAGAAAAGGACAATACTTATTTTAAAGCTCCATCCGGGGGGCCTATGGTGCAACATTCTTTAGTAACCATGTTGGAACTTGCTGAGCAGGGAAAAATCAGCAAGGAAAGGGTTATTGAAAAGATGTGCCACGCCCCGGCCGATTTATTTCAGATAGATAAGCGAGGTTACATTCGAGAAGGCTATTATGCCGATTTGGTTTTGCTCGAAAAGAAAGATTGGGAAGTGCAAAAGGACAATCTTTTATATAAATGCGGTTGGTCGCCTTTAGAGGGACAGAATTTTTCTCATAAAGTGATAAAAACCTTTGTTAATGGGCATTTGGCATTCGATGGCACAACTGTTTTAAGCGATAAAAAAGGAATGACATTATATTTTAACCGATAAAATGTAACTTTTAAACAAAACACGATACTAAATAGGATATAACAATAAATTAAACATTAATATATAAACAAATGAAGCGATTATTTTTAATTTCAATTTTATCTATTTTGGGAATGACCCTAGGTTTCGCCCAGATAGATTTAAATCAAGAGATTCCGAAAGATCCGAATGTGATTTACGGAAAACTAGACAACGGAATGACGTACTATATCCGTAGTAATGCTACCCCTGCAAAGCGAGCAGAGTTATCTATCGTAATTAATACGGGGTCTGTTCAAGAGGAGGAAGACCAAAGAGGATTGGCTCACTTCTGTGAGCATATGTGTTTTAACGGAACTAAAAACTTCCCTAAGCACGAATTGGTGGACTTCTTAGAAAGAACAGGAATGAAGTTTGGTGCAGAGGTAAACGCTTACACCACTTTCGATGAAACTATTTATGGAATTACGGTTCCTTTAGATAGCGTTGATTTATTAGACAAAGGTTTGCTTGTGCTTCACGACTGGGCTTATTTGGTGTCTTTTGAAGGAGAAGAAATTGATGCAGAAAGAAAAGTAATTCACGAAGAGTGGAGAACCCGTCAAGGTGCTCAAACACGTATGCAAGAAGGTATGTTTTCGGCTATGTTCCACAATTCAAAGTATGCAGAGCGTTTGCCTATCGGCTTAATGTCTGTAGTTGATGGTTGCGAGTACGAAGCCTTAAGACGTTATTATAGAGACTGGTACACTCCTAACAGAGAGGCGGTTGTAATCGTTGGAGATTTCGATGCTAAGGAAATGGAGCAAAAAGTTAAAGACTTATTTGGTAAGATTCCTGCAGTTAAGAATCCACGTAAAAAAGAGTTTGCTGATATACCTGATAATAAAGAGCCTTTAATTGCGGTTTTAAAAGATAAAGAGAATCCACAAACGATGGTTCAGGTTTATATTAAGCATAAACCTTTTAAAATGAAGACCATCGGCGATTACAAAAAATCTATTGCTCATAACTTATACAATATGATGATTAACAATAGATTGCAAGAATTAACCATGACCGATAAGCCTCCGTTTATTTACGGATATGCAGGTTACGGTGAGTTCTTAGGCCCTAAAGACGCATATACTTCTGTTGCTGTTGCTAAAGAAGATGGAATGATAGATGCGGCTCAAGCAGTTCTTCAAGAGACCTATAGAGTAAAGCAACACGGTTTTACGGCAACTGAGTTGGAGCGTGAAAAGAAATCTCTATTCCAAAAAGTAGAGAAAGCCTATAACGATAGAAATAAGGAAAAATCACAATCGTATTTAGGAGAGTATCAACAACATTACTTAAAAAATCACCCATTTCCAGGTATTGAAAATGAGTATAAGTACTACAAAGAATTTATTGACAAAATCACTTTAGAAGACGTTAATAAGTTAGCTCAAGAGTGGATTACCGATGAGAACATTGTAATGATAGCAATGGGTATCGACAAAGAAGGGGTTAAGGTTCCTTCCAAAGAAGATTTATTAGCTCTTTTACAAAAAGTTAAGACTCAGAAATTAGAACCTTATGTAGATAAAGTATCAACACGTCCTTTATTCGAGGCGGATAAATTAATCACAAAGCCGGGAAAAGTTCAAAATAAAACTAAACTTAAAGAATTTGATGCAGTAGAGTGGACTTTATCTAACGGAATGAAAGTTGTTATTAAGGAAACTGATTTTAAAGATGATGAAATCAAAATGACCGGATACAGCTACGGTGGATATTCTTTATACGGACAAGAAGATGATATTTCTGCTAAAATTGCAACTGATGTTATCGAGGAGTCAGGATTAAACGGCTTTGATAAAATGGAATTGGAGAAATTATTATCGGATAAGCAAGTTTCTGTATCGCCTTATATTGGTCAGTTATCGGAAGGATTCAGTGGTTCTTCTTCTGTAAAGGATTTTGAAACTATGTTACAATTGATTCATTTATACTTTACAAAACCAAGATACGATAAAACAGCTTATAACTCGTTTATTTCTCGTGCAAAATCTATGTACGAAAATCAAGCGGTAAGCCCTGAAAATGTGTTTAATGATTCAGTTTCTACAACTTTAGCGTCTAATCACAAAAGAGCAAGACCATTATCTGCTAAGTTATTAGATGAGGCGGATTATAAGCGTGTTCATAAAATCTATCGTGAAAGATTTAACGACCCTGGAAGTTTTACCTTCTTCTTTGTTGGTAACATCAATGCGAAAAAATCGAAAGTTCTTATCGAAAAATATCTTGGTAGTCTTCCAGCTTCCAATAATAATGAGAAATACAGAGACTTAGGTATCCGTACTCCAAAAGGAAGTTTAGATGTTGTTGCAAGAAAAGGAACTGAGCCTAAAAGTGTTGTTCTTATGCAATTCAACAAGCCTTTCGATTATGATATGAAAGAGATAACTGCTTTAAAAGCTTTAGGTAAAGTGCTTTCTATCGGTTTAATCGAGGAAGTTCGTGAAAAGAAAGGATATGTTTATTCGATAGGTGCTTATGCAGGTTACGAAAAATTACCAGAGTCTAAGGGTAATATTACTATTTACTATCCTTGTTCTCCTGATAACATCGACAACGCTTCTAACACTGCTTTCGAGTTATTCGACAAGATTAAAAAGAATGGTCCTACCGATGTTAATTTAGGTAAAGCTAAAAAGCAATTAAGCAAAGAATTAGAAACTAATTTAAAAGAGAACTGGTTCTGGTTAAGCAGTATCAAATCTTATAAATTTAGAAATATCGACTTTAAAGAGTTCGGTAAAATGCAAAAGTGCATTGATGCTTTAACTAAAGAGGATGTTCAAAAAGTGGCTAAAAAATATCTTAACAAAGAGAACTACATTCGTATCTCTTTAAGACCTGAGAAGTAATCCGATTTATACTTCGTATATTAATAAGACCTCACAGTTTTGAACACTGTGGGGTCTTGTTTTTTACATAGGTTTCCGGGGTAAAGTAAGCACAGAAAAAAGCCCTTCCAAAATCGGAAGGGCTTTCTCTTTATTCAATTAAATTCAAAAGCTTAAAAATAATCTTTCATTCTCTGAAAGAATCCTTTTTCTTCGTTAGAAGGAGAAGGCTTAAAGCTGTCCGATTTTGAAAGCTTTTCGATTAGCTTGCGGTCTTCTTTTTTGATGTTTTTAGGAATCCAAACATTTATTTTAACTAATAAATCGCCTGTTCCGTAACGATTAACATCCGGCAAGCCTTTTCCGCGAAGTCTTAAAATCTTACCCGACTGTGTTCCGGCATCAATCTTAACCTTTACACGTCCGTCTATGGTTGGTATCTCTGCGGCTGTACCCAAAATAGCATTGGGAACAGTTATAAACAAATTGTACAGTAAATTATTACCATCACGAATTAAATCAGGATGCTCTATTTCCTCAATTAAGACGAGTAAATCTCCGTTGATACCACCTCTTCGAGCAGCATTTCCTTTTCCGGAAACAGATAACTGCATTCCTTCTTCTACTCCTGCCGGAATATTGATGCTAATAACTTCTTCTGCCTTTTCTACTCCCTCTCCGTGGCAAGCAGTACATTTTTGAGTGATAATTTTACCATCTCCGCCACAATCGGGACAAACAGAAGCCGTTTGCATTTGACCCAGTAAGGTTCTTTGTACTCTAGTAACCTGTCCGCTTCCGTGACAGGTTGTACAAGTGGAGTAGCTGTTACTGTCTTTAGCTCCGCTACCGTTACAACTTTTACAAGATACGTACTTTTTAACCTTAATTTTTTTCTCGACTCCCTTCGATATTTCGTCGAAAGTTAATTTAACTTTTACACGCAGGTTGGAGCCTTTATTAACATAGCGTTGTCTTTGACCACCGCTAAATCCGCCAAAGCCACCGCCACCGAAGTGACCGCCGAAAATATCTCCAAAATGAGAGAAAATATCTTCGATGTCGGAGAAGCCGCCAAAACCGCCACCTCCTCCGGCAGCACCGCTCATTCCGGCGTGTCCGAATTGGTCGTAGCGAGCCTTTTTATCGTCGTTGCTTAGCACTTCATAAGCCTCAGCCGCTTCTTTAAATTTTTCTTCCGCTTCTTTATCGCCCGGATTCTTATCGGGATGGTATTTAATAGCCATCTTTCGATAAGCCTTTTTCAACTCCTCTTTGGTTGCCGACTTACTAACGCCTAGAACTTCGTAATAATCTCTTTTAGCCATACATTTTTATTTTATTCTCCTACCACCACTTTTGCAAATCGAATCACTTTGTCGTTAAGCATATAGCCTTTTTCGATGACGTCTATTACTTTACCTTTAAGCTTTTTCTCCGGTGCAGGAATTTTAGTCATAGCTTCGTGATAATCGGTGTCGAACGCTTTATGAACGGCTTCAATTTCTTTAACTCCTTTTTTGTTTAAATATTCTTTAAACGAGTTGTAAATCAATTCTATACCTTCTTTTACCGCTTTTACGTCTTTAGCGTCTTTCGAGGCAAGCATAGCACGTTCAAAATTATCCATCACAGGCAACAAAGAGGATAAGATGTCTTCACCTCCCGATTTGATTAACTCCATCTTTTCATTTAAGGTTCTTCGGCGATAATTATCAAACTCCGCTTGTAGCCTTAAATGCTTATCGTTTAAGTCTGACAGTTTAGCCTCTAATTCTTCTGTTTTAGATGCCTTATTGTCAGTTTTTTTATCCTCTTCTTTGGCAGTTGATGTCTCCTTCTTTTCCTCAGTTGCTTTAACTTCCTTTTCGTCAGCAACTTGCTTCTCTGTTTTATCTTTTTTGTCAGCCATTTTATTTTAATTTTTATTTTGCATTGACAAGGATATTGCCAAACTCTTTTTTTAGACAATTTGACAGTTTGAAAAATGCTTTCAGGTCGAAAGTTGAACGTTTCAGGATGGTTTAACCTTCTATAAACTCAACTTCTTTGCGTAAATCTTCGGGGGTAATAGGCACAACACCTACTTTCTCGCAAACCAAACCTCCCGACTTATTAGATATTTCGGCAATTGCTTTCATGCCAAAACCTTGCATTAACATTAAGGTTGCTACGCTAATAACGGTATCTCCGGCTCCGGAAACATCTGCAATTTGTCGTATCTCAGCAGGAACAACACAGTATTCATCTTTATTGCATATAAAGACCCCTAACTCGGAGAGCGTTACAAAAACATACTTTATCTTTTTGTTGGCAATCAAAACTTTAGCATAATTAAAAATGCCTTCGTAATCTTTTTTGGCAATCTCTAAATGAGAACCTTCTGTAAATTCCTTGAAATTAGGTTTAAACAAGCTTATATTTTCATAATAATTGTAATTTCGTTTCTTAGGATCTACGCTTATTGGAATTTTGTACAAATCGGCCATTTTGGCAACTTGACGAATAAGATTAGGAGTAATAACGCCTTTATCGTAATCTTCGAAAATAATAGCCGCAATAGATTCCTCTACCAATAACTTGTCGATTTTGTCGATTAAGGCAGTTTCAATCTCCGGCTTAATGGGTTTAGATAATTCATCATCGACTCTTAAAAGCTGTTGTCCATCGCTAATTACTCTTGTTTTTTTGGTTGTTTTTCTTTGCTCGGAAAAAACAATGCCAGAAACAGGTAAATTGCTCTCTTTTAGTAAATTTTGAAAAATAGAAGCGTCTTCGTCCGAACCTATTACCGAACAAATAATAGGAATCGCACCTAAAGAGTTTAGATTTAAAGCTACATTGGCAGCCCCTCCCAAACGATTCTCTCTTTTGGTGACAGAAACAATAGGAACAGGTGCTTCCGGCGATATTCGATTAACATTCCCCCACAAGTAAGCATCAATCATTACATCTCCAATCACAAGAATCTTTTTCTTTTTTACTGAATTTAAAAAATCGTCGATATGCTCCATTTCCAAAATAATTTCGGACAAAAGTAAACTTTATTTAAGTAATTCTATACTTTATTTTAATTTTACAAAACATAAAAAATGACCACTAAATAAGAAAGAGATGGAAAATTGGATATTTGAACAAGACTTTTGTGTAAGGGACTATGAATGTGATTTACAAAGTGTTGTAAACAACTCTGTGTATATGAATTATTTGGAACACTCCCGACATCAGTTCCTTAAATCTATCGGTTTCGATTTTGCTGAATTGACCGAACAAGGTATTTATGCGATGGTCTATAAGGCTGAATTGGAATACAAAAAATCGCTTAGAAGCGGTGATGAGTTTACCGTTAAAATAAGGTATGAGAAGCAGGGCTATTTAAAAACTGTTTTTCATCAGCATATTTACCTAAAAGGCACAAATATCTTGATGCTTAAAGGAAAAGTTACAACTGTGATTATTAAAAACGGGAAACCTATTCCTCCTGACGCTTACTTAGATTTTAGCTAAAAAAACTATTATTTAATGTCATTAGTATCCGAAAGTTTATAAAAAATGACTTTGTTTTGAATATAGAATTCATGGCTTTTAGCTATTAGCTTTTGGCTTTTAGCATCTAAGAGGTTCATTAAACTAAAAGCTTTAAATTTATTAGCTTTAAAGAAGCTAAGGGCAAAAGGCTAATAGCATTTAAATTAACAATATACATTTATCCTAAGTTGTCGAATTATGCTGTATTAAAAAAACTTTTGGATGCTAGTCTAATGATGTCTAAAATCACTTATTTCATCGGAAAAATTTGAATATTATTCATTAACTTTGCTAGGCGTTAATTTTTAAAGAAACAGATATGTTAAATATAGCACTTTTTGGACCTCCAGGGGCAGGAAAAGGTACTCAGTCCAAAAAATTAATTGAAAAATACAATCTTGCTTATATCTCAACCGGGGATATTCTAAGGCAAGAAATAGCCAAAGAAACTAAACTCGGTATTCAAGCAAAGACTGTTATTGAGAGAGGGGAACTCGTTGATGATGAGATTATTGTTCAAATTATTGAGGGATTTATTGCATCTAACACAACTGCTAAAGGGTTTTTATTTGACGGTTTCCCAAGAACTTATGTGCAGGCTTATATCTTAGAAGGAATGTTGCAACGTGTCAACACTAAATTATCTTGTATGATTAGTTTAGAGGTTCCTAAAGATGAGCTTAAACAAAGAATGTTGGAAAGAGCCAAAACTTCCGGCAGGTCGGATGATACAGAAGATGTTATAGATAATCGATTAAAGGAATACGACAAAAAGACAGCAACAGTTATCGATTATTACAAAGAGCGTAATTTATACCAACCTATCAATGGATTGGGAAGCATTGACGAAATATACGGTAGAATAGACAATGTCGTTCAGAAAACGCTAAAGGGACTTTTGTTTAATGTGGTAATTCTTGGAATGCCGGGTTCAGGAAAAAGTGAAACTGTTAAGTTAGCTGAGGAATTTGGTCTTAAATATATTTCTACGGGGAAATTACTTCGTGAGGAGATTAAAGCTGAAACGGAATTAGGAAAAAAAGCCAAAGGACATATTAATAAGGGAGATATAGTTCCGGATGAAATAGCTATTAAACTGATAGAGAGAGAAATTAACAATAGCCCTAATGCTAAAGGCTTTATCTTTAAAGGTTATCCTCGCTCTATTGTACAAGCCTATATTTTAGATGGTTTATTGCGTAAACGCGATTCCGGCATTAATCTAGTTATCGATTTAGAAATAACAATGCTGGAGGCTTTTAAACGTCTTTTCGGAAGAGGACAAACGGAAGAATCAAGACTGTACGACGAAAATCCGGAAACTATCATCCGAAGAATCGAGAAATACGAAAAAGTTTCTTCTAAAGTGCCGGAATACTACAACAAAACGGTTGATGTCGTTAAAATAGACGGACATGGCACCAAAGAAGAAGTTTATCAACGCATTAAAGATGTGATTCAAGAATCAATCAGCCAAATAAGGTAATCTTGTTTTATGCATTTTGGATTTGGGATAAAAGACCTCAAAGATTTAATAAATCTTTGAGGTCTAATTTTTTACGAGTAATTTATGCTAAGTAACCGTCTCCGCGATAACGTATGGGATTTCCAGATAAAGGTTTTGATTTTTGTATTCTAATTTTTCACATAAAAAAGGATGCAAAATGATTTTTAGATTCACAGAGACAACACACTATTATTTTTACCATGAACCCGTAGATATGCGTAAGGGTATCCATTCCCTTTATCATATGGTAAAAATCATAGGGAAGCTGGACGCTTTTAAAGGAGATTGTTATATTTTTATGGGCAAAACCCGTAAATCTATTAAAATACTAAATTGACAAAAAGAAGGTTTTGTTCTTTATTGCTCCCTGACAAGTGGACTGAATCCAACTAAAACACATACCAAGTAACAATACTTGTTTAGCACTTAATGGACTCTTGGAGGAGGTACGGCATCGCGGAGACGCTTACTTTGAAAACGCTATACTCCCTTTAACAATTGTGCGTTTTATCAATTCCAAAAGTAAGTAGCAAATTAAGGCAACATATATTTGTGACTTTACAGCATTCTCACTTGTTCCCCAAAAAGTTTTTACTTGTAAATTTTGCTTGATAGCTTTGAAAAACAACTCAATGTCC
>PDWI01009801.1_pt1 | contig 10891 bp, 10 predicted proteins | sample 1430891 | NCBI WGS metagenome assembly PDWI01 (sample SAMN01162508, study PRJNA174530) | Oral metagenome, whole genome shotgun sequencing project. | biome: Marine environment; feature: Marine mammal; material: Swab sample of the gingival sulcus; isolation source: swab sample of gingival sulcus... | reverse complement strand
GAATCACCGTCCACATCGGGAACAGGACGAAAGGTTACGGCTTTTAAACTGCTCAACTTTTCTTTCATATATTGCTGATTTGCCTTTTTTGCATCGCGTATTTTATTGATTTTACGCATTTGAGCCAATCCCACAGCAGCATGAAGTTCGCTAATTCTGTAATTAAATCCCAAAATAGGGTGATTTTCCATACCTCTGTTGTCGCCTATATGGTTGTGTCCGTGGTCGGAAAAGCTGTCGGCTAATTTATAACGCTCGGCACTGTCGGTTATAAAAAGACCACCCTCGCCACAGGTAGTAATTTTGAAAAAGTCGAACGAAAATGCTCCCGTTGCACCAAACAAACCTACTGATTTGCCCTTGTAAAAAGCTCCCAATGCTTGACCTGCATCTTCCACCAATATCAAATTATGCTCATTGCATACTTCCATTATTTTATCCATATCGGCAGCAGCTCCGCACATATGCACCAATAACACTGCTTTGGTTTTTGGTGTTATTGCAGCTTTAATTCCTTCTGCACTAAGACATAAATTCTCATCTATTTCGGCAAACACGGGCAATGCTCCCGCATATAAAACCGCTTCGTTGCTGGCAATGTATGTAAACGGAGGCACTATAACCTCATCGCCATGACCAATGCCTGCCGCCGCCAAAGCACAGGCAACCGCAGTTGAACCGCTCGACACGGCATGAGCATATTTTGCACCTGTAAAATTTCTAACTTCTGCTTCTAAGTCTTTGGCTTTCCAATGACCTTTGCGCATTTCGTCATGATTGTATCTGAATAGTGCACCTGTTTCAAGAACGTCCATGACTTCCTTACGTTCTTCTGCACCAAATAATTCCATTCCGGGCATTTTGTATCTGTTTTTTATTAATAATCTTAATTTGAACTAATTCCATTTAAACTTTCTTAACCAATTTTCTTTCTTTATTGCTATTAGATAATAACAATAAACTGAATATTAAAAAATCAAAAGTTAAAATCACTTTTTATGTAAATAAAAATTTACTAAAAGTAAATAAAAATGTAAATTATTTCAATGTCTTATTTATTTTGCGGCAAAGGTATGAAATAATTTGTTTTTTGACTACAATAGTTTATTATATTTTTATAACAAGCTAATAATAAAGATATTATAAAACAAGATAATTTGTCTTCTAAACCTTCTACAAGTAATATGATTTCATTATCGGACATGCCTTTTTAATTCAACAAAATGTGATTATTAATTTTTATTTGCATTTAATTTGGATTAGAAATAACAATTATGTAACTTTGCGGCTACGTATATCGTAAATTCAAAGTATTTCGGTAGGAAGTCGTAATTTACTGATTATAAGCGTTTTAAAACTTTAATAATTTAATTATAAATCCTTGATTATCAACAATATAATTACAAAAACTTATGAAAAAATATTTTTTGACATTAACTGTTTTAGCATTAATTTTATCTGCATGTTCAAATTCGACAGATAAAAAACAGGAGAAGAACACAAATAAAGACACTGTAAGCAAAATTGAAGCCATAAACATGATAAAAATAAAGGATTTTGATTCTTTGGCTTCATCTTTGGTCGGTAAAAAAGTACTTGTAAAAGGTTTAGTTGATCATGTGTGCAAACACGGAGGCAAAAAAATTTTACTTGCTGATGACGATGCTCATCTTCGTGTTAAGAACGATGTGCGTTTTGAGGATTCCTTGGTAGGCAGTGAAGTGCGAGTTGTGGGAGTTGTAACCGAGTTTAAATTAGATGAAGATTATTGTTCGTCGGTTGATAAAAAAAATGAGCAAGCACTTAGCGACGGCAGAAAAACAAAAGCGGAATACGACGACACAAAAGAACATATTCAATCTTACAGAGATTCCATGAAAGCCACAGGTGTTGATTTCATAAAAATTTATTCTCTAAAATTCGTGGAGTTTAAATAAACAATACTTAGTTATGTGTTGTAACAATTTTATTATTAAGACTTTACGAGTATTAAGAATAAATAGCTAACAGTCTAATTATCAGTAATATAACTACTAATCGTTAATTATTAATTGCTAATTATTGATTACTAATTTAACGAAGTATGAGAACAGAGAATAAAATAAGAAAATGGAATAGAATTATTCACAGGGATTTAGGTTATTTTTTCTTTGGCGTAACCGTTATTTATGCACTGTCGGGCATTGCCGTTAATCACAGCGGCGATTGGAATCCGAATTATGTTGTGGAAAATAAACAATTCTCTACCAAATTGGAACTTTCAAAATCTGACAATGTGAAGAATAACATTTTGCTGTTGCTCGATGATATTGCGGATAGAAATGATTATAAAAAACATTACTATCCACGCAAAAACACTTTAAAAATATTTTTGAAAGGAAAATCATCGGTTGTTGTCGATTTGGAAACAGGCACAGGAACGGCTGAATTTGTTAAAAAGCGTTTAGTTTTTTTTCAGGTGAATTATTTGCATTACAATCCCAACAGGTGGTGGACTTATTTTTCTGATATTTTTGCAGTGTCCTTAATAATTTTGGCTGTTACGGGACTTTTCATACTTAAAGGTAAAACCGGCATAAGAGGACGAGGTGCTTGGTTGAGCATTGCCGGATTGGTTTTACCGATATTGTTTTTGATTTTCAGCTAATTGAAAATAACGAATTGTTAATTGCAAAGCCAAATACTAACAGTTAGTAAGCAAAAAAGAAAGACAAATGCAAACCCAAAACAACATAGTGCTATGCTACAAAGATTAATAATATTTTTAGGATTAGCATTGACTGTAAGTATCAACCTCTTATAGTCAGAATTGTCCGTGTGTTAAAACAAAAATCATTGGCAATGATTCAAAATCAAAAACGTATCTTCCGTAAAAATATGTTATTGTTTTTGCAACCTTTTATGTTTAAGATATATTAAAATATCAACTCGAAATAATTATCAGATATAAATGTCAGATAATATTGCTAAATTTTACTGCAAGGATATTGTTTTACACGGTGTTTAAGTTTATATTCCAGATAATTGTTTAACACTATAATTGGTGTGAAAAAAATAAAAGTAGATTATGACGATTTGATATTTATTTATGCGTATTTTAGGTATATTGATTTATCCCTTGATAGAAGCCGATGGAATTTATGGTTTGAGGTAAAAAGTTTTTTTTCCGACAAATTACAAGCTGCTGATGTTCTGAATTATTTGGTGCAAAAATACGGCATACCTCAAATAGATATAGATTGGAAAAGTTATGTTGTTCCTTATAAAAGGCGAATATTTTTAAAAAAAATATTCAATCTATATCTTTATGAAGTTGAAATATTATACATTTATAAAATCTTAAAAACTTTTGAACAATATTTAGACTTGGATATAAAAAACTATAATATAACAATAGAAAAATTAAGACTTGATGCAGCCATTCTTAATACCTATATTTTAGAAGCTAAAATATCAAGTAAAGACTTACGACAATTGATGAGAGTTGTCCATTTTAACGTTGCTAATAAAGATGAAACAATTGGTTTACAGTGTTTTTATCCGAAAAATTTTAAAGAAGAAATATGAAACACCCATGACTAAAAGTTTTAAGAAACACAACAAAATTGTTATTTATACACAAGTCGGAGAACGAAATCGGGACAGTTAAACAAAAATTTTTGCTAACTTTGCAGAAAATTTTGAGTTCTTTGCGGTTTAAAATATAAACTTCTGATTTTTAACAATAACCAACCAATATGAAAATAAAGGAACGAATTAGAAATTATTTAGCTAATAAATCCAAGTTAAGTATAGCGTCCGACATATTTTTTATACTTTTAATCATCGCTTTTATAATACCTAAATCCCGAATGATGTTGGGAACTTGGGTAAACAGAGCTAAAATATTGGTAATCAGTCCATCGGTGCACTCAGGCGATGAAGCGGTGCAACTCAAAAGCAGCGATTTAGAGATTATTTTCCTTGATTTGTCAGGCGAAGATAATGATTTATCGGAATTAAAAAATAAGGTTATATTTATAAACTTTTGGGCAACTTGGTGTCCGCCTTGTGTTGCGGAAATGTCGAACATTCAAAAGTTGTACAACCGATACAAAGATAATAAAGACATAAAATTCTATATAGTCAGTAATGAAACGCAAGCCACAGTAGCGTCTTTCGCAAAAAAAAAAGGATACAACTTGCCTTTTTACACAAGTCGGTTTAAATTACCCGATGCGTTTGCTCACAAAAGCATACCGACAACTTTCGTGATTTCTAAATCGGGCAAAATTGTAGTGAAAGAAACAGGAGCAGCAAATTGGAACAGTGAAACAATACATAATCTTTTAGACAAACTTATTAAAGAATAATAACACATTTAAACAAGATGACAAATACATACACTTACGAAAATAACTCAAATAATAATGACTTTATGAGTGCGTTTGATTTTAGAGAGGAAAGCATTTTCGGTTCAGATAGTTCAGAACCCGAACCTCCATCGCACAGTTCACCTAAAAAAAATGATGACTATCGTGGTTCAGATGCTTTCAATCACTTTTTCAACTCGTCTTCCGGAAGTTTAAATACGCAAAATAAATTGTCTCAAACCGAAGATGCAAGCGGTTGCGGATATACTATTTTAATAGCAGAAGATGAGATATTGAATTTTCAAATCTTAAAAATGCTTCTCAATGTGGTTTTTGAGTCGGATTGCAAAATCATACACGCCAAAAACGGTCAAGAGGCAATAGAAATCTGCAAAAACAAGGAGAATATAGATTTAATATTAATGGATATAAAAATGCCTTTGGTTACAGGTTTAGAGGCTACAAAGGAGATTAAAAAGATGTATCCCGAAATTCCCGTTGTTGCTCAAACAGCGTTTTCAAGCGAAGACGATAAAGAGAGCGCCGCCGATGCAGGTTGTAATGATTTTATTACTAAACCTATTGAAAGCGAGACGCTTAGAAATGTTTTAACTAAGTTTTTACAGCCGTAAATATGTCAGCCGTAATAAGAAAGCTCAATAAGATTGTTTTAACTTATAATTTCTAATATTGTGATATTTATAAAACGCTTATTGTCAAAATTTTTCATAGCTTTGGTGAGATTTTACCAGATATTTATTTCGCCATTTCTGCCTCAGTCGTGCCGTCACGTACCGACTTGCTCGAACTATGCCATTGAAGCACTGAAAATTCATGGCATAATAAAAGGTTTGTGGCTTTCATTAAACCGTATTTTGCGTTGCAATCCTTGGGGAACTAGCGGATACGACCCTGTTCCTCCTAAAAAAGGATAAAAAAGCTAAGGGCTGAACTCCAAAAATATGTAGAGAAAGGGCATCTCCTTTCTCTACCATGAAAAACATACTGCGCCCACATCAACTATGGTATTTAATTCTCCTCTTCTCCGCACATGATTAAACCAATGTTCTTTTTGGCATCAACTTTTATTACCAAATCATTCTCAAAATGAACGTGACGGAGATATTTGTTTTCCATAACGGCAACTTTTTGATTTAGAAAATCAGTGTCGTAATGTCCTTCGTTTGCATGAACATTCACTGTCATGTAAGCAACCCTGAAAGAAGTAAGGTTTTGAAAAAAGTGTGTTCCTTGACTCGGCTCAATGCGATAATTGGGCAAACCTGCTTCAACTATAACCTTAGCTGCCGATATATTTGCCCATTTAACGGGTATGCCCAACCAATGGTCTGATGAACCCCAACGTCCAGGTCCCACAAGAACATAATTCTTTTCCTCATCTAAAAACTTACTGTTTAATTCATCAATATAGGAAACAATTTTAGGATTATCGGCGGGATTAAATGCTTCTGTTTTAACGTATATTAAATCTCTAACACCTGTTATTTCGCCGTTTCCCAATGCTTTGGGCGAATGTATAAGTGTATCATTTACAGGTATTTTACTTATGTCTTCGTTTAAAATTTCGTCGCTCTCAACAATGGGACGAACCTGTAAAAGATTGAAATTTGCAGTTTCCGAAAGTGTATCGGGAATAGTCATGGCAAATTCTATTTCAACAGGTAAGTTTAATCCGTTTTCCGCTATTTTGCAAACAGTTTCCAATATTTTTGACAAGGGAAATGCGTCATATTTCAGGATATTGGCAAAACTCATTATTTTAAGACCTTTATGATTACCATCGCGCAAAATTCTGTCGTTGTAATCGTAAGTGGAACATACGTGCTTAAATGCACCATCATTGTTTACACTGCTTATGTTCAAGTTTGCAAGATTAATGGCATCATTGGTTGATACAACAAACTTTTCGGGGTCTAAATCGAGAGCATAGAATTTTTTTTGAGTATCGCGCAAAGCAATGGAAGTGTCGGAAAGTTGCAATATCTTTTTGGGATATTTGGGCGAAAAGCGCAAACTTCTGCCACCTTCAACTATTTGCTTGCCCAAACCATAGCAAATTTGAGCAACTGCATCTTCCGATTTTTCGGGTTCTATCGGATAAAAATTAATGGAACGAACAACGCCTGATATTGTGGGATAAAAATAATTTCCGTGCTGTTTGCCGCAAACTTCCTGTAAGATAATACTCATTTTTTCCTCATCGATTACGTGACGAGTAGCTGTTAAATAAGCCTTGCTGCTTTTGTAATAAACCGAAGCATATACTTCTTTAATGGCTTTTAAAATCATTTCCGTCATTAAATAGCTGTCTTCGGTATAAGGTATCATGTAGGTGGAATATACTCCTGCAAAAGGTTGATAATGAGAATCTTCTAGAAGACTTGATGAGCGTATTGCCATAGGTCTTGTGCTTACGCTTGCTATTGTGTATAAATCTCGTCTTATTCTGTCGGGAATTAAAGCTTTGCTGAATGCGTCCAAAATAACTTCGTCCTCTTGGTCGGAATAAGCAATATCGTATAAGCTGTTCATTTCCATAAACTCATCAAAAACATCGGTTGATAAAACAACGGTTCTCGGAATTGATATGTTTACGTTTTCAAAATTATCGAGTTCGGGGTTCGACTTAATTAATGTATCCATAAATGCTAATCCGCGCGCTTTTCCGCCTATTGAACCTTCGCCCAAACGAGTAAAACCTAAATATTCATTGTATTTATCGCGATAAAATTTGGCTATTATTCCTTTACCTTTGTCTCGTCTGAAACTTTCTATTATGTTAAAAATAAAATTTCGAGCTTGATTTAAGTCTGTAAAATCATCTACCGAAACAGAGCGAAATATATCTGCTATTGAGAATAACGCTCTTGCTTTCAACCATTTAGAGAAATGGTCGCGCGACATGTGATACTCAAATGCATTGTCGGGCATTTCGAACAATCGGTTTTGCAATTCGCCCAAATCCGCTAATCTCATAATTTCATAACCTGTTTTCGGGTCGCGCACAATGAAATCACCGAATGCAAAATATTCATTTATAAATTTTTGGAGTTGATTAGTTAAGGTACTCGAATTTTTATTTATAAAGCCTACATGCAGTTTTTTTGCAACCGATTCGTTTTTCTTTTCTGATGATTGAAGTAAAATAGGCAAATATTTATCGTAATATTTTATTTTTTTTGCTAATTTAATTCCTGAACATGCGTTCATTGAGCGTTTTCGAGGATAGCGCACATCTGAAATCACACCCAATAAGTGGTCAGGATATTTCTTCAAATATTTCATTGCTTCCTCATAGTTGCGCGCCAACAGTATTTTAGGACGACCTCGTAATTTCAACATTTTTTGATGCTCGTTTAAGCCTTCTTCCATAAATTTAAGCGATTGTTTCAGCACCATTTTATAGATTGTGGGTAAATAGCTTGAATAAAATCGTATGGAGTCTTCTACCAACAGTATGGATTGTACGCCTACGCTTTTCACATCTGCCGCAACGTTCATTTTGTCTTCCACCAATTTTATTATTGCAAGTAATAAATCGGCATTGCCCAACCATGAGAATACATAGTCGATGGCAGAGACATCTTCTTTAAGTAATATTTGATTAACCTCGCGCGAAAAGTTTGTAAGAACTACTATCGGTATTTTTTTATATTCTTCTTTCAGTCTTTTTGCAAGAGCAAAGGGTTTTGAACCGCCAACGCTAAGCATCTCGATTATAAGGTCTATTTTTTTGTTAGCCAATACTTTAAATGCTTTATCGGCAGTATCTACGTGAATGAATTGCGGAGGATAGCGCAGGTTTAACGATACGTATTCGTTAAATATTTGTTCGTCTATGCGTCCGTCTTCTTCCAACATAAAGAAATCGTATTTACTGCAAATTATTAATACTTTTCTTATGCGTTTCTTCATTAATACGTTAAAGGATACTTCCGTAAATTTTAAGGTTTTTAATTTATCTGTTTGAATATATTTCTTACTGTCCATTGTTTTTTTTAAAATTTATAATGATGAATTACGAATTAAAAATTACGAATTACGAATTACGAGTCAAAAATTACGAATTACGAACGGCAAAGCCTTCACCTCATGCGATTATACTACTATCAATAATAATCAGCAACTTGACATTAAAACATAGTCTCCCCTTACAAGACACTAATTATCAATTATCAATTGTCAATTATCAATTATCAACTATCAACTGTCAATTACTAATGATTTATAATATTTTCAAATAATGAATGCAGACTTCTGAAAGAGTTTTCCATCAATCTTTTTACTCTGTTTGCAGGTATCCATTTTATTTCGGTTATTCTTTCTTCAAGTTGAGGCACTAAATTTTCATTGCCTTTGTATCTCATTAAATACCAATGTGTGGTTTTCAAAATCTTGGAATTGTTAGTTGTATAGGTGTGATAGGTTTTGGAAAATTTATTTTTTATGCTTAAATTTGAAATACCGCATTCTTCTTCAACTTCTCTTATTGCCGCAGCTTTTTTTGTTTCGTCTTGTTCCACTTTGCCTTTGGGCAAATCCCAAAGACCGTCACGTTTTATGACTAATAATTCATTATTTTCGTTGAAAACCACACCTCCTGCTGCTTTTATGTGTATATATTTGCTTTTCAAATAATTAAATACTTTTTTGGGTTGAATTGCGACTATTGCCAAATTTAAAATTTCTTGATTGGATAAAAAATTATTGTAGATTTTATCGAAAGACTTTTTATCTTTGCAGTAAATTAAGTGTTTACTCTTAATTGTTTTTGTTTCCTTTGGGGCTAATATGGAAATAAGTCTATTTCCGAAATAAATATTAAACATAATATATAATGAAAAAAATTGAACATCTGATTGCTGAAAAACTTTTGCAAATTAAAGCAATTAAGCTTAATTCTACAAATCCGTTTACATGGGCTTCGGGTTGGCACTCTCCTATTTACTGCGACAACAGAAAAACCTTGTCGTATCCTGAAATAAGAGATTTAATAAAACATGAGTTTGCAAATATAATAAAAGAAAATTATAAAAATGCAGATGTGGTTGCAGGAGTTGCCACGGGAGCTGTTGCAATAGCTGCTTTGGTTGCCGACGTACTTGATTTGCCTTTTATTTATGTTCGTTCTTCATTTAAGTCTCACGGTTTGGAAAACTTAATCGAGGGTGTACTTCATGCAAATCAAAAGGTGGTTGTAATTGAAGATTTGGTTTCAACGGGAGGCAGCAGCATAAAAGCCGTAGAGGCAATCAGAAATAAAGGCGCAGAGGTTTTGGGAATGTTGGCTATTTTTACTTACGGCTTTGATATTTCTGTAAATAACTTTAAATCAGCTAACTGCAATCTTACTACATTGTCTGATTATGATGCTTTGTTGGAAATTGCCGTTAAAACCGATTATATCAAACAAGAGGAACTGAATACTTTGAATAGTTGGCGACAAAATCCCGAGACTTGGGGCAAATCGTAAATATTATATTGGGCAAATACGTGATTGGGGCAAACACTTGGGTTTGCCCCTACAAATATTAATTTTCAATTAAAAAGATGCTCCGTAAATTTTGCCCGGATAGCTTATGACAACACCCTTAAACTCTAAACCAAGTAAAAGACTTGAAGTTTTACTCATGGGCATATTTGCCTGTATGCTCAAAATATCTATGGAAGTATTCCCATTTTCTTTTAATATCTTCATTATCAGCTCTTCCTCCTCAGAAAAATCCAAAAACAATTGCTTCTGAACAACTTTTTGTTTTTTCATTTCCCAACCCATAATATATTCAATATCGCGGAAACTCTCAATTAAAGATGCTTGATGAGTTTTTATAAGATGATTACAACCTTGCGAATACTTATCGTTCACTCTGCCCGGAAATGCAAATACATCTTTGTTATAGTCATTTGCAATTTTTGCCGTTATCAACGAACCGCCTTTATTGGCAGATTCCACAACAATAATTGCATCAGCCATTCCCGCAATTATTCTGTTGCGTCTTACGAAATTTGAAGGCTCCATTTTTGAATAGCTCGGAAATTCGGATAATAAACCTCCTCCTTTATTTAGAATATCTTTTGCAATGCTTTTGTGCGCAGCAGGATAAATTGTTTTTAAGCTGTGTCCCAAAACGGCAACGGTTTCCTGATTGTTTTGCAATGCCGATTTATGTGCTTGTATATCTATACCGTAAGCCAATCCACTTATTATTAGTATTTTATGAGACCTTTCGGTTGCATCTTCTACCATTTTTTTGCAATACTCCAAACCTTGATGCGTAGCATTTCTTGTGCCAACAATGCTGATTATTTTTTCTTGATTAAAATTTGTATCTCCTTTGAAGTATATTATTACAGGTGCATCATCGTAGTTTTTCAAACGATTTGGATATTCTGCATCAGTATAGAATAATGTACGTATCTTATATTTTTGTATAAATTTAAGTTCGTTTTCTGCTTTTTTCAGAGCTTCTTTGTTGCATATTTCTGTTGCTGCTTTAATTCCTATTCCGGGTATTTTG
>PDWI01009800.1_pt1 | contig 10892 bp, 12 predicted proteins | sample 1430891 | NCBI WGS metagenome assembly PDWI01 (sample SAMN01162508, study PRJNA174530) | Oral metagenome, whole genome shotgun sequencing project. | biome: Marine environment; feature: Marine mammal; material: Swab sample of the gingival sulcus; isolation source: swab sample of gingival sulcus... | reverse complement strand
AAACGGTGGAAAATTGATGATATTGATAAATTATTTTTCTATTTTTCTTGGATTATAAATGGATAAAAATGTGTCCAAAATTAAACTATTTGACTGTATTTTTTGCGGCCGCTTTGTCTTGGCTGGCATGGGTGGGCGTGGTGATTGGCGCTGTCGCCGTGTGGTTGCTGAGTTTAAGTCACGTGCCCCACACCGGCCGGCAGCCTATCGGTTGGCAAACCTTGGTGATTGGGCTGGGTAGTGGTTTAGGTTTTGCCCTGTGTACACTGTTTATCCGCGAGGCGGCGTTAATACTGCGCCACGGTGGGTTAAATTTTTTACTCAGTGCCGGCTGGGTGTTGTTTTTTGTGTTACTTATTCAAAGCGTACTGCTTACCGCGTGGCTGGTCGTTCGCGAGCCGGCGACGCTACCGGCTTTATATCGCCAGAAAAAACTAACTGCCGGCGTCAGTGTGTTTAGCTTTTTCGGCTCGGTAGGGTGGTTTACCGCCATGAGTTTACAAAGCGTCGCGATGGTCAAAACGCTAGGGCAAATCGAGGTGTTGTTTACACTGGGCATTGCCGTTTATTGGTTTAAAGACAAGCTGGCGCGCAGTGATTATATCGGACTGGGTTTGATTGTGATTGCGGCGGTGTTGGTGATGCTGGCTTGAATTTGGAGGGTGTACACTCTAATAGTGATAGCGAAGCTGGGCAATCAGGATGCTGTCATCACATACTTTATACACTAGCCGGTGTTCCGCGTTGATACGACGTGACCAGTAGCCGGATAAGGCGTGTTTTAAGGGTTCGGGCTTGCCTATGCCCTCGTAGGGACTTCTTTGAACATCTTTAATTAATGTGTTGATGCGCTTGACGATTTTTTTATCGGTTACTTGCCAGTACAAATACTGCTCCCAAGCTTGTGAGGAAAAGGTTAATTTCATTCAAATAGCGCCTTTTCCACGCCGTGCCCAGCTTCTAGTTCGGCGATTGATTCTAGCAAGACCTGCGCATTGTTAGGAGATTTCAATAAATAATTGGTTTCTTGCATGGCGTTGTAATCTTCGAGTGACATCATCACAACGGCATCCTCTCGCTGACGACTAATGATGACCGGCGTGTGAGTATTGCAGACATTGGCCATGGTTTTGGCTAAATCGGCATTGGCGGTAGTGTAACTAATGGTATTCATTTTTTTCGCATTCCTCTCGTCGTTGGCGTTGCTACAGTTTAATTGAAAAATGCTAAAATGGCAATAAGATAAAGGAGGTATGAATACAATGAACATCAATCAGCTAGTACAACAGCAACAGGCATTTTTCAACCGCAATACCAGCAAAGCGCCCGATTTTCGGATTGCTCAATTGCAACAGCTCAAACAACTGGTGCGAGCCAATGAAAAGGCGCTGTGTGATGCCGTTTATAGCGACTTTAAAAAATCGGCATTTGACGCGTATTTGTCGGAATTTTCCTTGTTTTATAGCGAAATTAACCTCGCTATCAAGCGGCTTAAGACGTGGAGTCAGCGCCGACGCGTCGCCACCGGCTGGGTCAATTTTCCGGCTAAAAGCTATATTGTGCCTGAGCCGTTGGGGGTGACTTTGGTCATTGGGGCGTGGAATTATCCTATTCAATTGGCGCTAGTGCCGGTTGTCAGCACCATCGCCGCCGGCAATACGGTGATATTAAAGCCCAGCGAGTTGCCAGCGCAAACCGCCAAGGTACTGGCTGAGATGATTAATCGCCACTTTCCTGCCGAATACTTTCACGTTGTCGAGGGCGGCATTGCTGAAACGACCGAGTTGTTGGCTTGCCATTTCGACAAAATCTTTTTTACCGGCAGCGCGGCAGTGGGGAAAAAAGTTTACCAAGCGGCGGCAAAGCACCTCACGCCGGTGACTTTGGAACTGGGGGGTAAAAGTCCTACGGTGGTGCTTGCCGACTGCGATATGGCGATGACGACCAAGCGTCTGGTGTGGGCAAAGTATTTCAATGCCGGTCAAACCTGTGTTTCGCCTGACTATGTGTTGGTCGATAAGCGCATTGAGCAGCCGTTTCTGGCCGCTTTGAAACGCGAAATTGCGCGTTATTATCCTCAGCGATCGCAGCCGGCTGCCGGTGTCGCCGACAGTGACCGAGCGATAGATGCCTCTGACCCATGTCCAGAAAATTACGTTCAAATTATCAATCACCGCCATTTCGACCGGCTACAGCGCCTCATCGACGCCGGTCAAGTCTATTATGGCGGCCAGTACAACCGCGAACAACGCCTTATCGCCCCGACCATTTTACACCCTGTCCACCCCGACGAGCCGGCAATGCAAGAAGAGATTTTTGGCCCAATTTTGCCGGTGATGACCTTTGCTCACCTCGACGATGCTATTGCCGATATCAAGCGCGGTGATAAGCCATTGGCTTGTTATGTTTATGGGAAAGATAAAAAGCAAGTCAATAAAATACTCAGCGAAGTGGCTTTTGGCGGCGGCGCTGTCAACGACAGCATGATGCATTTGGCCAATCATCGCTTGCCCTTTGGCGGTGTGGGCGGCAGTGGTTTAGGCAGTTATCACGGCCAAGCCGGTTTTGCGAGCTTTAGCCATTATAAAAGCCTATTGCACAAGCCATTTTGGTTAGAAGCGCCAATTAAATACGCGCCCTATTCGGCGCTGAAATTGTGGCTGATTAGGCGCTTGTTGGGGTGAGGAGGGAATGTGCCAAATAGCACTATACAAGGGTACGTTTCATGCGCCCTAAGACTATGTTGGAACGTAGAGGCAGGGCGCGCCCTGCCTCTACAAAGATGCTGAAATGTCTATTTTGAGAATGCGATAAAATCTATGCAGCTGAGAAAACGCCCTAGCTTAAATGGTGCGTGAAACACACCCTACCGGCAACTAAAGCACATGATTAAAAATTGTTGTGTACAAGAACACATCCTACAACATCTATAGTCGTTTTTAGGTTAATGGCAAGTCGCATCAGTGCTGACTTGTATTTTGAAACTGTGCCCAACTACATATTGGCTTGCGATGTAAGCACTGGCAAGGTGATGACAATGCTGTAGCGCTTCGTTCTGGTCTTTGACACTGAAATTGTCCCAGCACTGTCTCACGTCACGCGCTCTATCTTTTGCAAGTAAAGCGCCAGAGTCGGTAATCTCACACTTGGTATAAGCCGAACCACTACCCGCTAAACTTTCCACAGGGTCTGAGTCACATCCGAACAAAAAGACAGCAACCACGCCACACAGGGTTAATTTTTTCATACAAAACTCCAAAAATAAATAAACAAGTAATTAATGTGTCGTATATAATACACGCTTATTGTCGTTTCCAACACCAAGTGCAACTTGCAAAATTACATCATCTTAAATTAAAATTAATCTAATGAAAATCAATGAAAAAATTCGCAGAATTCGCGAGATTAACAATTACACTCAAGAAGACATGGCGGATAAGTTGGGTATCTCCACCACCGGCTATGCCAATATTGAGCGCGGACAAAGTGATGCCAATACCGAACGACTAACGCAAATTGCCAATATTTTCGGTTTGGAGCTTTTTGATTTAATGGCTTTTGGCGAGAAAAACACCATCGTGTGCACAGTGGGCGATAACAATATCAGTCATGGCCTTAGCCTAAATATTGTAGGAAAAATTGACGAACGCGAATTGGTTAATCAATTATCGGTCGCCCAAAAAGAAATTTTGCACAAACAAGAAATCATTGACCGTCAACAGCAAGAAATTGAACGCCAACAACGAGAACTCATTTCACTACACGAAATCATTACATTATTCAAAAAAGAAGCGTGTTAATTGAAAAGCTATATTCAGCATTGAATATCACCAACTTGCTTCCAACACCGACCGCCCCCTTGCATTGCCCCACGCAGGTGGTAAACTCAACACCGAGACAAACACAAACCTAATCCGAGGAAAAGATTATGACCAACGCATACATTATTGATTACTGTCGCACCGCATTTGGCCGCTACGGCGGCGCTTTATCGTCGGTTCGCCCTGACGATTTGGGGGCTATCGTGCTTGCGGATTTGAAGTCGCGCTTTAGCTTTGACCCCGCTTTGATTGACGACTGCCTATTTGGCAACGCCAACCAAGCTGGCGAAGACAACCGCAACGTAGCGCGCATGTCATTATTGTTGGCCGGTTACCCAGAATGCGTGCCGGCAACGACCGTCAACCGTTTGTGCGGTTCGGGTTTGGATACCATTGGCCAAGCCGCTCGCGCCATTAAAGCTGGCGAGGCCGATTTGATGCTCGCCGGTGGTACGGAATCCATGTCGCGCGCGCCGTTCGTTATGCCTAAGGCCGAAACGGCTTTCTCGCGCAGCAATGCCGTTTACGACACCACGATTGGCTGGCGCTTTATCAACCCGAAATTACAAGCGCAGTTCGGTGTGGACTCGATGCCAGAGACGGCTGAAAACGTCGCCCAAGACTTTAACATCAGCCGCGAAGACCAAGACGCTTTTGCTGCGTTGTCACAACAAAAGACCGCTAAAGCCAGAGCACGCCTCGCCAAAGAAATTGTTCCCGTCAGCGTCAAACGCCGCAAGCAAGACGACTTGATTGTCGATGCCGATGAGCACCCTCGCGAAGGCACAACGGTAGAAACACTGGCTAAACTGCGCCCATTGTTTGAAAACGGCACGGTGACGGCCGGTAACGCTTCGGGTGTCAATGACGGCGCGGCGGCGTTGTTGTTGGCCTCTGATGACGCGGTGCAAAAATACGGCCTCAAACCCAAAGTCAAAGTCCTCGGTATGGCGGCCTGTGGTGTCGAGCCGCGCATTATGGGCATCGGCCCAATTGCCGCTACCGAGCGCTTGTTGAAGCGTTTGAAAATGACTACCGATGATTTTGATATTATCGAGCTCAACGAAGCCTTTGCTAGCCAAGCCTTGGCGACTATTCGTCACTTTGGTATCGAGCCGACCGACCCACGCCTCAATCCCAACGGCGGCGCCATTGCTTTGGGTCACCCACTCGGCGCATCGGGCGCGCGCATCACCGGCAGCGCCATGTTGGATATCGAAGGCAAAACCGGCGCCAAAGCCCTAGTCACTATGTGTATTGGCGTTGGTCAAGGTATTGCGATTGCTTTGGAAGCGGTGTAAGCTGGGTTGAGGTACGAAACCCAGCAATAGCAAAAACTTAACGCCTCAGCTTTGTAGGGTGGGTTAGCGAGGAACGAGCGTAACCCACCAATTGCAGTGAATTAAAATTCAACGGAAAGTTTAATTATCTGCAATTGGTGGATATCGCTTGCGCTCCATCCACCCTACCAGTGCTGGGTTTCGCTTCGCTCTACCCAGCCTACGGTAAAGGCTACGGTTTTTAAAATAAAGACAAAGAAAAAAGATGAAAAACCTAACAAAAACCTACCAAGCCCAACTCGATGCCATTGACGCGCAACACGACGACTTAGTCAAAACGCTAATCGATTGGGCGCATATCAACTCCGGCAGTTACAACATTGCCGGCGTCAACGCCTATCGCGAGGTGGTGCAAGCCGCTTTTGCCGAGCTCACCGATGACAACGACCAAGTCGAAGTGGTCAGCTTGCCGACTTTTGACGTGGTCAACGATGCCGGCGAAGTGGTCGAACAGCACGTCGCCGACGGCCTGATTATCCGCAAACGCCCCGAGTGCCAAAAGCGCGTGTTGCTGTGCGCGCATTTGGATACGGTGTTTCCGAAAGACCACCATTTTCAACGCTGTCAATACCTTGACGACAACACCTTGAATGGCCCCGGTGTCGCCGATATCAAGGGCGGCATTTTGTTGATGTTGACGGCTTTGAAGGCCTTGGAAAGCCACGCCGTTGCCAAAAATATCGGCTGGGACGTGTTTTTAGTACCCGATGAGGAAATCGGCTCGCTGTCGTCGAACACCTTGTATCCGCAATTTGCCGGCAACACTTTTGGCATGATTTACGAACCCAGTCCGGCCACCGGCGAATTTGTCGGCGAGCGCAAAGGTTCAGGCAACTTCAGCATCGTGGTCAAAGGCCGCGCCAGTCACGCCGGCCGTGCTTTTTACGACGGTCGCAACGCCATTGCCAAATTGGCGCGCATCGTGGCCGACATGCACGATTTGAACGACCCAGCGCATTCGACTACGCTCAATATCGGCACCATCAGTGGCGGTCAAGCCCTAAATGTCGTGCCGGAATTGGCCATTGCCAAGTTCAATATCCGCGTTGCCAGTGACGAAGACGCCAGCGATATTTTGGCCAAAGTCGATGCCATTTTGGACAACTACCGCGAAGACGATTACGAAATTTTCCGCCACGGCAAATTGTCGCGGCCGGCCAAACCCATGGACGCAGCCCAACAACAACTGTTTGCGGTGTTGAAGGACATTCACGCCCAGTTGGGCTTGCCAACCGAAATTATCGCCACTGGCGGCTGTTGTGACGGCAATAATTTCAAAGCCTTGGGTGTGCCGAATATCGACACCTTGGGCGTACGCGGCGGCATGATTCACTCCGACCAAGAGTTTGTCCTATTAGATAGCTTGACCGAGCGCGCTAAATTGTCGGCTTTGTTGTTGTTGGCTTTTGCCGACGGCTCGATTGCGTTGGGTTAAGCGATGTCGGAATCGGTGAAAATTGTTTTGAAACGACAGGCCGTTCGGCCGGCACAAACAACTCAGTACGTTTTGATGATTGAGCCGGTAGCCTTCGGTTTTAATGCTGAGACGGCGGAAAGCAACTATTTTCAGCATCAGACCACGGGCGCGCAACAGCGGGCGTTGGCGGAGTTTCAGCGCTTAAAAAACCTGTTGGAAAACCACGGCGTCAATGTGATTAGTTACAAGGATAAGTTGTTGCCACGAACACCAGACGCAATTTTCCCCAGCCACGCGGTGAGCTTTCACGACAGTGCGAAAGCCTACGTTTATCCGATGTTTGCGCGCAATCGCCGAGGCGAAATTGACCATCGCATGTTACATGATGTCAAAAAGAAAGGCTTTGTGCTAAAAGAAATCTACGATATGTGCGCGGTGGCCGATTCTCAGCAATATTTGGAAGGAACGGGCAGTATGGTACTGGATCGCGTCAACGCCATTGCCTATGCCTGTCGCTCTAATCGCACCAATGTGACGTGGTTTAAAAAAACCTGTAAGCGCTTGGGATATCAGCCGGTTTTATTCACTGCCAAGCAAACCATGACGTGGAAGCGCCTGCCCATTTACCATACCGACATGATGATGACGGTGGGCGAAACCTTTGTGGTGATTTGCTTGGATGCTATTGATAGTGAAAAAGAAAAAAATTATTTGTTAGAGCTGTTTACGCGCACCGGCAAAGAATTTATCGCCATTAGCGAAAAGCAGATGCAGCAATTTGCCGGCAATCTATTGCCGGTACGAACGGGTCGTGATGCCGCTGACACCGCCTTGGTGATGAGTAGCAACGCTTACAACAGCCTTAGCGCCGAACAAATCGAGCGCCTCAGTTCGCACAGTCCAATTTTGCACTGCGATATTGCCACTATCGAAGCCAATGGTGGCGCTAGCGTGGGGGCAATGTGCGCCGAGATTTTTCTACCGCGCCGGCAACGCACCTTTACGGCGTCCATCGTCAAAAGCGAGTAATGCTTCAATCTACAAAAACAATGCCGATTATAGAAAAAGTAACATAAAGTGGCATATTTTCGTAGGGTGGGTAGAGCGAAGCGAAACCCACCAATTGTAGTAAATTAAAATTCAAAAAAGATTTTATCGTCTACGAACGGTGGATATCGCTAGCGCTCCACCCTACCGGTACTAGTGGGTAGTGGCTTTTGTTCCAATTTTTCAATGAGTTCATTCTGAAACAATAAAGTGATGGGTTTCTCTCACCAAGGGTAGACACGCGGGTCTGCTCCTACCGTATTAGAGCGTGTCCCCCCTACACAACGCGATAAGGGTCGGCAATCCCCAAGCCGGCCAGCATTTGTGTCTCCAATGCCTCCATTGCCTGCGCTTCGTCGTCTTCGATATGGTCATAACCCAGCAGGTGTAACACGCCGTGCAGGGTCATGTGGGCGTAGTGATTTATCACGGGCTTGTTTTGCGCTTGGGCTTCACTGACGATAACGTCGTGGGCGATGATGATATCGCCCAACAAATTCAGTTCGGCGGCGTCGCCGGCATAAGCCATTAGCGCTTCGTAAGGCTCAAAGGGAAACGACAGCACGTTGGTCGGCTTATCTTTGCCGCGATAGTCGCGGTTGAGCTGCTGTACTTCGTCATTGCTAGTGATGCGAATAGTGAGTTCGGCCTTGTCGGGTTGCGACAGCGCCGTCAAGGCGGTGCTGACCCAACGCTCAAAATCGGCTTGACTGGGCAGATTGTCGGCCTCAATAGCCAACTGTAAATCTAATGCTAGCATCGTTTAGGCGTACATTTTGGGAATGCGCGCTTGCTCGACATCGACAAATTCGCCGAGTAACGAGTTATTGTAGGCTTGCACAATCTTGACATCGGCAAAACGCCCCACCAACGCCAACGGGTCGGGGAAACGTGCCAGTGAGACTTCAAAATTCACCACGCGGTTGTTTTCGGTTCGCCCTGAGAGTTGCCCGCCGCGCTTGGATTCGCCCTCAATCAAGACTTTTTGCACACTGCCGACCATAGATTGGCTGATTTGCATGGTCATGTCGTTAATCGTTTGCTGTAGCTCGGCAAGGCGGGCTTTTTTGACTGCCATTGGCACGTCATCGGGGAAAGAGGCCGCCGGCGTACCGGGTCGCGCCGAATAAATAAAGCTAAACGACAAGTCAAAGCCGATGTCGCGAATCAGTTTCATCGTGGCTTCGTGGTCGCGGTCGGTTTCTCCCGGAAAGCCGATAATAAAGTCGGACGAGAAAGAAATGTCAGGACGCAATTTGCGAATGCGGCGCAATTTGGACTTGTATTCAATCGCCATGTGACCGCGCTTCATCTGCGCCAAAATGCGATCCGAGCCCGACTGCACCGGCAAGTGCAAGTGTGACACCAATTCCGGCACGCGGCCGTAAACTTCGATTAAGCTATCGGAAAACTCAACGGGGTGCGAGGTGGTAAAGCGAATGCGGTCAATGCCGTCGATTTCGGCGATGACTTCAATCAAAAACGCGAGGTCGGCAACGTCGCCATCGATCATTTCGCCTTGGTAAGCGTTGACGTTTTGCCCTAACAAATTGATTTCGCGCACGCCTTGCGCCGCCAAAATCGCGCACTCGGCGACCACGTCGTCAAAGGGGCGCGAGACTTCTTCGCCGCGCGTGTAGGGTACGACGCAAAACGTACAGTATTTTGAACAGCCTTCCATAATCGAAACAAAAGCCGTGGCTTTACTGGCTTTGGGTTCGGGTAAGTGGTCGAATTTTTCGATTTCAGGGAAAGACACGTCCATAACGCCGCCGCGTTTGCCGTGATGCTTTTTCTGTTGGGCATCGACAATCAATTGCGGCAAACGGTGCAAAGTCTGTGGCCCAAAGACAATATCGACAACCGGTGCGCGCTTTTGCAACTCCGCGCCTTCTTGGCTAGCCACACAGCCGCCCACGGCGATAATTTTGTCGGGGTTTTTGTCTTTGTAAGGTTTCCAGCGTCCCAAGGCCGAAAAGACTTTTTCCTGCGCCTTTTCGCGAATGGAACAGGTGTTCATAATCAAGATGTCGGCCTCGGACGGGTCTTCGACGCTCTCGATGTCATAGACTTGCCCCAACACATCGGCCATTTTTTGCGAGTCGTACTCGTTCATTTGACAGCCGTGTGTCTGGATATGCAGTTTTTTGTGTAACCTAGCGCCACTGGGTGTGGACGCGACGGGTGTGATTTCTATACTCATGGTCGTGCCTCTTTATTGTGTTAGTGAGAATGAATAATCAAGTTGTTTTTTCAATTGTGCCAATGGCATTAAGATTTTAATACCTTAACTAGCGCTTTGTAAACTTTAGGTGGCGCGGCAACAATATTGCCGGTCTGCAAGTGCGTTAAATTGCCGTTAACGTCGCTGACAATAGCGCCAGATTCTTGCGCGATCAAAGCGCCGGCGGCAATATCCCACTCCGACAAGCCGCATTCGTAATAGCCGTCAACGCGACCACACGCCACATAACACAAATCCAACGAAGCCGCTCCGCCGCGGCGAATGTCGGGGAAAGTCACCAAGACATTTTTCAAGTTGGCAATGGTGTTGCTGTGCAACTCTGGCTTTCTAAAGGGAATGCCAGTGGCAATCACGGCGTTTTCCGGTAATACTGCTGAAGCGCGGATTTTGCGGTCGTTCAATGTTGCACCTTGGCCGCGCGCTGCGCAAAACATCTCATCGGTCACCGGCTGATAGACCAGACCGGCTTCTAGCTTATTATTTTTATAAATGCCGATAGAAATGGCGAAATGCGGCAAGCCTTTGATAAAGTTGGTCGTGCCGTCAATGGGATCTAGCACCCAACGGTATTCGCTGTCGGCTTTGCCGGTTTGGCCGCTTTCTTCGGCGATGATTAAATGGTCGGGGTAAGACTCGCGAATGGTTTCAATCAGTACGGCCTCAGAAGCCAAATCGACATTGCTGACGAAGTCGTTTGGACCTTTTTCCTTGATATCGAGGCGGCTAGCTTGTTCGAAAGATTTAACAACAATGTCGCCAGCGGCATAGGCGGCGCGCTTGGCAATCGTTAATAATGGGTGCATGGTTGGTATCCTAATAATTGTAGGGTTATTTTTATCAAACGAGCATATTACACCGTTTGCCAGTAAGAGGCAACAGTGAAAGTGTGGAAATGCGTTTGCGATTGGTGGGTTATAGTTTTATTAAATAACCTCAGTTCGGGATTAAGATGTTTTTCAACTTATTGAAAATAAATTTATTTCATTCTTATCCTGTTTGGTTGTATAGTCAATAAAGACATC
>PDWI01009799.1_pt1 | contig 10892 bp, 11 predicted proteins | sample 1430891 | NCBI WGS metagenome assembly PDWI01 (sample SAMN01162508, study PRJNA174530) | Oral metagenome, whole genome shotgun sequencing project. | biome: Marine environment; feature: Marine mammal; material: Swab sample of the gingival sulcus; isolation source: swab sample of gingival sulcus... | reverse complement strand
CAAGAAAAAATTATATCTTTGTCGTACATAGTATATTATTATTAAATAAATAAGGATTATGAAGAAAATAATGATCGCAGGTGTTACACTTGCAATGGTACTTGGTTTAGGCTCTTGTCGCTCTAAGAAGCAAAGTGAATATCGCAGAGCTTATGAGGCTGCAAAGCAAAGAGAGTTAGCTCAGAGAGATGTTGAGCCTACTGCTCCTATTGAATACGAAGCTCCAAAGAACGCTCGTGAAGTGAAGACAAATGCTGTTGTACGTAAAGAGCGTGTTTCTGCTTATGCTGGCGAGAATAAGGGAAATCTTCGTCAATTCAGTGTAGTTATTGGTAGCTTCCAAAACCCAACAAATGCTAAATCTCTTAAGGAGCGTATGACTAAGAAGGGCTACAATGCTGTTCTTGCTGAGAATGAAATCGGAATGCTTCGTGTGATTATCTCTAGCTTTGATACACGTGAAGAAGCCGTTGCTAGTCGTGAGGCTATCAAGGCTCGTTTTGCTCCAGACTTTCAAGATGCTTGGTTGCTCGAGAAGATTTAGATGAATATAGAGAAAGAGGTATCTCTGAGAAAGTATAATACCTTTGGCATTGATGCTCAGACAGACTGGCTTATTCATTATGATAGTCTAGCTGATCTGAAGAAGCTCGTGTCAGACGAATACTTTCAAGAGTGTCGTTACTTGCATATTGGCGAGGGGAGTAATTTGCTCTTCCTCGCCAATTTTCACGGGATTGTATTACACTCTGAACTGATTTCTGAGGAAGTCCTTGCCGAAAATGATACAACGATTGACCTCCTCGTCGGAGCTGGATTAAACTGGGATAAGTTCGTCGCTGATATGTGTGCTAGAGGTTTTTATGGATTAGAAAACCTTTCCCTTATCCCTGGGCAAGTTGGCTCATCTGCTATCCAGAATATTGGAGCTTATGGCACGGAGGTAGAGTCCTTTATTCAGGCTGTTCATACGCTTCACCGTAGAACGGGGGAAGAGCGTATCTTCACTCATAGTGAATGCCAGTATAGCTATAGGCATAGCATTTTCAAAGAAACTGAGTTTGCCGACTATATCGTTACGCACGTTCATTTTCGCTTGAATAAGCAGGCTGAAGTTTGTTTGAATTATAAGGATTTACAAGCGTATTTCGAGGAACATAGGCTAGAGCTAACGCCTCAAAATCTTCGTTCGGCAGTCATTGCCATAAGGGAAGCAAAGCTCCCCAAAACAGAAGAGCTGGGAAATGCTGGAAGTTTCTTTATGAACCCTATTGTCAGCAGAGAGCGTGCTGATGAGCTATTGAAGGCTTACCCTAATGCACCACATTATCCTGCTGATAAGGGGCAGGTAAAGCTTGCTGCTGGTTGGCTAATTGATCAGTGTGGTCTGAAAGGCTATCGCAAAGGTAATGTTGGAGTCTATGAGCGTCAAGCTTTAGTTTTGATTAACTATGGAGGAGCTACAGGACAAGATGTTGCTAACCTAGCCATAGAAATTCAAGAGGCTGTAAAGGCAAAGTTCGGTGTAGAGCTTCAAGCTGAGGTTCGTTATATATCATAGAGTAAGTGAAGGTTATAATGCTTGGTACAGGCACGAGTACGGGTGTGCCTGAGGTCGGTTGTGGCTGTGGCACTTGTTTGAGTGGCGATAGCCACGATAAGCGTTTGCGTGCGTCGGTCTTATTGATTACTGACGATGGGAAGCGTATTCTTATTGATTGTAGTCCAGACTTTAGAGAGCAGGCTCTTCGTATTGGTTTAGATAGACTTGACGCTATCTTGCTCACGCACGAGCATTATGACCATATTGGAGGCTTGGACGACTTGCGTACGATTGCCTACCAAGAAGAGTTACCTATATATGGACAGAGGCGTGTGCTGGAGTCTATAAAAGAACGCTTGCATTATATCTTTACGGACAAGCCTTACCCAGGGGCAGCGAAACTTTCACTTAATCCTATTGATACGCTAGACTCTTTTGAGCTTCTAGGTTTGAGCGTTCAGCCTATTGAGGTTTTACACGGACGCTTACCTGTTCTTGGCTATCGCATAGGGGATTTCTGTTATATTACAGATATGAAGACTATTGCGACTGAAGAACTTGCTAAGGTTGAAGGGGTCAGATGTTTACTGATAAACGCCCTGAGAATGCTTCGTCCTCACCCCTCTCATCAGACGATTAAAGATGTGCTAACTCTGTGGCGTGAGATGTTTCAGAAACCAAAGCTAACTCTACTGACGCACCTCTCTCATCACGCCCCCACTTACAAACAATTATCAGAAGAACTTCCTGAGGGGATAGCTTCTGCTTATGATGGCTTAGTAATAACGATGGAAAAAGATAAGACTATAGAGAGCAAAGCTTTTGCCAAAGCTCAGGAATTATTTCAGTATCAAGATTGTGGACGTATTGCCTATGCTGAGGCTTGGGAGATGCAACACAAAATTTTTGACGAAATGATTGCTCAGAAGCGAGCTGGGGAGCGACCAATGAGTCAAATCCTTTTCTGTGAACATAACCCAGTCTTTACGCTAGGTAAGCACGGAAAGGAAGAAAATCGCTTGTTTAGCGTCGAGTATCTCCAAGAGCAAGGTTATGATTGGTTTGAAGTCGAGCGTGGAGGAGATGTTACTTACCACGGACCAGGGCAGATTACAGGCTATCCAATCTTGGATTTAGAGCAATTTGCCTTGGGGCTAAAAGCCTACATTGATTTGCTGGAAGATTCGGTTATTGAACTTCTGGCTTTCTACAAGATTGAAGCAACACGAAAAGAAGGAGCAACGGGAGTTTGGCTAGATGTCGCAAAGCCAGAGCAAGCTCGTAAAATCTGTGCTATTGGAGTGCGTAGCTCTCGTTATGTAACGATGCACGGCTTTGCTCTTAATGTGAATAATGATTTGAAACCTTTTCAGTTAATCAACCCTTGTGGCTTTGTCGGAGGGCGAGTTACTTCTATGCAAGCTGAGTTTGGGGAGGAGTTAGACTTCTATACAGTCAAACAGCAATTGCTTGCTATTATTTCAAAACGATTGAAGGCTTGTCTAGGAGCAAGCCTCTAGTAAAAAAGATAAATATATTAGATGATAAAATTAACACTAACGACGCCGTCATTACTTTTTTCGGCGATTTCACTTATACTGCTAGCCTATACAAATAGGTTCTTGTCTTATGCTTCGGTTGTACGACAGCTCAAGGATAGACACGATGCTAACCCAGAGAATGACCCTACAACGCTAGCTCAGATTGAAAATCTTGTAACACGTCTGAAACTTATTCGTGCAATGCAGATATTTGGAGCTGGGAGCTTGCTCTTTAGTACAGCTGCAATGTTCTTTATTTATATCGAGTGGACATTCCTCGCTGATATTATTTTTGGTATAGGAATGATTTTGCTTGCTATCTCTCTTTGCGTTTGTATCTGGGAGATACAGATTTCGGTAGAGGCTCTTAGTCTTAGACTTACCACGCTCAAAGAAGCAAAGGTGAGCAAAGGGCGAGGGTTTAAGAAAATGATGAGAAAGAAGCGTCGCCGTAAGCCTAAGCAAAGCAAAATACAAGAGGTGAAAAATAAGGAAGACGGAGTTGTTTCTAATACAAAAGCTTCGTAAATAAGCTTGTTTCTTTTCTTTGTTGTATCTTTGTATTGATAGAAAAATAAATATGATAAATAGAACTCTAATACGAACACGTGTCCTGCAACTTGCTTATGCATCACGCAGTAATGATACGGTAAGCCTTAGTGAGGCATTGATGAAACTGAAAGAAAGCCTTTCAGATACTTATGATTTGTACTTGTTTTTACTCAAGCTAGTACCAGAATTAACAGACTTTCATCGTGAAAGACAAGAGGTGCGTAAACTGAAACGTTTGGCATCAAAGGAAGAGCTAAACCCTAATAAACGTTGGGCAAATAATGCTCTTGTTGCTAAGCTGGAAGAGGCTGAAGATCTTAGTTCTTGGTATAATGCTTCAATGTTTGATTGGCTTAGTGATCAAGAAGTTCTACGTCGTTTGGCTAACAAAATTGAGGAGTCGGAGATTTATGCTACGTACAAGAAGAGTGAAGAAAGCTTTGAGGTCGATCAACGCTTTATTGTAGATGTTTTCCGTAAAATTATTACTCAAGATAAGTATTTGGCTAACTTCCTAGAAGGTTATTGCCCTTATTGGGATAGTGAGCTTGAAGGGGTCGAGAAGATTGAGTGTGAAGAGCGTCCTGATGAGGACGAACTAGAAGACTATATTGAGGAGGCTCGACAAGATGGTCGATATTCTTCTTTGACTCATAAACTTGTTCCTGTAGCAATTGTTAAGGAATTTGTTGATAAGACGCTTAGGAATATTCGTCCAGAACAGTCTGCCGATGATGCTATTATGCCAATGTATCGTGACGAAAGTGACGAACGCTATGGTATGCACTTGCTTCGTCAGATGATATTGGCTAAGGAAGAGCATAGTGAACTGATTAAACAGCACGCTTCTGAGCGTTGGGAACACGAACGTCTAGCTCTGATGGATACTTTGCTAATGGAAATGGCAATTATCGAGTTTTTGCATTTCCCAAATATCCCGACTCAGGTTACAATCAATGAATATGTTGAGCTAAGTAAATACTACTCTACACCTAATAGTGGTGCATTTATCAATGGAGTCCTTGATAGTGTAGCTAAGAAACTGAAGGAAGACGGTAAGATTTTGAAGTAAATATAAGGATATAATTAAATAAAGAAAGATATGGATTTAATGTTTTTACAGGTAGGAGGACAAGGTAGTGTTTGGACTATGCCACTGATGATGGTGCTAATTTTTGTTGTGTTTTGGTTCTTTATGATTCGTCCACAGCAGAAGAAGCAGAAGCAACTTGAAGAAGCTCGTAATAATATGGGCAAAGGAGATAAGGTGATTACTTCTGGAGGTATCTATGGAGTAATTAGAGGTGTCAAGGATGAGTCTTTTATCGTTGAAGTAGCAGATGGTGTCCGTCTTAATATCGCTCGCTCGTCTGTCTATCCAGCTGGAGAAGAACCAGTAGCAAATAACTAAAAAACTTATCTGGTCGTGAAGTTAAAGCTCTCGACATCTTTAGTCAAAAGTCAAAAGAAACTTGGTAAGAATAGTCGTGGAGGAGGAAAACGTCGTGGACGTCTAGGTTCTTCTTCCTTGACTTTTCTTGTTTTTTTTGCTCTTGCTTCGGGTTTTTGGGTGCTAAATCGTATGCAAACAAAACTCAGTAGAGAACTTTACCTTCCGATTTCTTTAGAAGAATTACCTCTATCTTATTCGATAAAAAAAAGGCATTTTCAGGATACAATACGTTTGCGTGTCTTAGATTTTGGATTTGAACACATTCGCTATGATGTCAATGGCTTAGCTCCAATTGTTTTGCCTCTTCGTTATGATAAGAATGATAAGCCATATTTGGCATTAAGTAAAGAGGAACTGAGTCAAGAGATTGCCACACGTCTTTCTTCTACAGCGTTTGTTCAGAGGCGAAGTGTCGAGGCTTATCACTTAGCTTTAGAGGCTCGAAAGAAAAAGAAATTACCTATAAAGCTTCAAGCAAGGCTAGATGTTGCTAGTGGTTATACTATTGTAGAGCAAACGCTTATCCCAGATTCTCTAGTTGTTTATGGCGAAAGCTCTGTGCTGGATACCCTACATTCATTGAAAAGTGTCCTGCTAGAGTCTGAAGGGCTAACAAGTTCCATCAACAAGAAGCTTAAACTAATTTTACCTTACGGGGTTTATAGTGCAAGTGAAGATGTGCTTGTTAATATTGAGGTTGAAGAACTTACTGAGCAAGTTTTTACTTGTCCTATTCGTAAGCTTAATGTCCCTGATGGACTGAACCTGATTGCTTTGCCTAGTAACGTTAGTGTAAGAATGACTTTGCCTCGTTCTTATCATAATGACTTAAGAGAAGCTGATATTATCCCTACGATTAATTATCAATCCATCCTAGAAAGTAAGGATAAAGAACTAACAGAACTCCCAGTTGAACTTGGAGATTATCCGAAGTTTATTCGCTCTATACATATTGAACCTAAGGAGGTGCAGTTTGTTGTTGAGGAAAAATAGCAAGAATGATTAGTGTCGGTATTACAGGAGGTATAGGTAGTGGTAAAACGCTTGTTTCACAGATTTTTCGTGCTCTAGACTATCCCGTCTTTGATTGTGACAGGGAAGCGAAGAGATTGTATGACACAGATCAGTCTTTGAAAGAAGACTTGATTAAGCTCTTCGGACAAGGTTTATATAATACGCCTTCGGGGCAGATTGATAGAAAGAAATTAGCGACAATAATTTTCTCATCTGACACTGCTCTTAAAGAGGTTAATGCTTTGGTTCACCCTGCCGTAAGGCGTGCTTTTATTTCGTGGAAAGACTTACAGATGGAGCGAGGGCATAAACTTTGTTTCTTGGAGAGTGCTATCCTCTTTAATAGTAATCTTCCGAGTTTGTTAGATAAAACTTTACTCGTTTGTGCTGATGAGGCTATTCGTCTTGAGCGAGCAATGCAAAGAGATGGCGTTGGTGAAGAACTTATACGTGAACGAATGGCTTGTCAGATGCCTCAGAGGGAGATGGAACTTCTTGCAGATATTTTGATTGACAATAATGGAAAAACAGCTCTATTACCACAAATAAATAACTTTTTAGAAGAAATTTTCTAAAAATATTAGTTTGTTTAGCCTAATTTTTCGTGTATTTAATAGAGTGTTTGTATCTTTGTCTAGCTAAATTGAATTGAAATAGAAAATAAATATAAATAAAAATGGCAGTTTTAGGAAGAATTAGAGATAACGCAGCAATGCTAGTTATCGTGATTGCCGTAGCGCTTGGAGCATTTATTATTGGTGATGCTTTGCGTTCGGGAACTACTTGGTTTGCTGCGAGTAAACGCGTAGCTTTAGAAATTGATGGAGAGAAAGTCCCTATCGAGGCATATAGTGCTAGACTTCACTCTAGGGAAGAGCAGATGAAGGGACGAGGACAACAGCTTAGCGACGAGCAACGTATGATGCTTAATAACCAAGTCGCTCAAGAGTATGTTGCTAACTATGCAATGAACAAACTAGCTGAAGAGGTTGGTGTTGCTGTTTCTCCTGAAGAAGTTTATGCTTTCATTACAGGTACAGATGTCCCTGCTTCACCTGTTGCTCAGCAATTCTTTAGCCAATTTGGTATTGATGTTAAGAATACTGAAGCTGTCAATAGCTTTATTGAACAAATGAAGCAATACGCTACTCTTTCTCCCAAAGAGCAAGCTCAAGTTCATTCAGTACATAGTCAATGGTTAGAGCTCCAGAAGAATATTAAGAGTAGCCGTCTTCAAGCTAAAATGGCCTCTCTTCTTAGTCGTTCATATAAGCTAACAAAGCTTGATGAAGAGCTTACTGCTTCTGCATCTCGTCAAGTTGCCTTGGTACGTTCTTCTGCATCATTAATTAGCGATAGTACAAGCCGTGCTACTGACGAGGAGATTAAGAAGTATTACGAAGAACATAAGGACTTTTTCCGTACGCAATCACCTTCGGCTGAAGTAAATCTTATCAGTGTTCAAGTTGCTCCTTCTGCAGAAGATTATCAAGCTTATGCTAGTGAAGTAGATGCTCTATATGAAAATCTATTAACAACTACTGGGCGTGCTTCTCTTGATTTGCTTCGTAACTATTCAAATAAGTTCACAAATAAGGCTTTCCTTACTGTTGCAGAGCTTGACCAAATGGGGATTGGTGCTGATGAAGTAGAGTTTATCAAGACTAAGTCTGTTGGGGACGTTTATAAGTCTGCTCTTATTAATGACCGTTATAACGTATTGAAGCTAACAGCTAAAAAGACTGCTCCTGCTTCTATCGGTATGCGTATAATGATTCTTGATAGTGCAATGTCTGCTAAGTCTGATAGCTTAGTAACGGCTTTAGCTAAGGGGGCTAAGTTTGCAGACCTTGCTAAGCAATATAACCAAGATCCAACTTTGGCTCAAAATGGAGGTCTTGTAAAAGTTCCTAATCGTATGGGACAAGTGGATAGTACATTCTCGGAGTTGCAACTAGCTCAGATGGGCTTAGATACGCTTTATCATACTAGGATTGGTTCTGTTATTACTCTTGATAGAGGACAAAACAAGATGTTGGTTAAGGCTGTTGAGCCAAAGGCTAGTGTAGAGAAATATCAAATCCTTTATGCTTCTATTCCAGTAGAATTCTCAGATAAGACTTATAACGATAAATATGCCGCTCTAAATACAATCTTAGGTGCTGATACTTCTTTTGAGAAGAAGATGGAAGAAGCTCGTAAGGCAGGATTTAATGTTGTGGAAAAGGTTAGTGTTTCTACAGAAACTCCTCAGATTGCAGGTATTGCAAGCTCTCGTTCAATTATTTCTTGGGCTATGGAAGCAGAAGATGGAGCTGTTGCAGAGAAACTTTATCGTTGTGGAACAGAAAATCTTGCTATTGCACAAGTTGTTAAGCACTATCCAAAGGGATTTGCTCCTCTAGCTCGTGTACGTAGCCAAATTAAAGCACGTTTAGAGGCTGATAAGCACGCAGAGAAGATGGTCAAGGAGCTTGAGGCTGATAAGCTTACAACGCTTGATGCTTACGCTACTAAGCTAAACACTAAGGTTGATACACTTGTTGCTGTAAACTATGATGTGCGTGGAATGGAAGGTGCTAAGTTCAACGGCGTTGCTATGACAACTGCTATTGGTCAGCTCTCTAAACCATTTGCATCTAACCAACAAGTAATGGTTGTGCAACCAATTGCACAGAAAGCTGTAGACGCTGAGAGTCAAAAAGCTCAAGCTAAACAAAAAGAAGCTGACCTAGGTCGTCAGGTGAGTTATCGCTCATTTGCTAACCTATTACAGAGTATTGAGGTTGAGGATAACAGAACTCGTTTTTACTAGTTCCTCTTACCTTTAAAACAAAAAGAAATAAAGGTTGTCCAATTAGGGGCAACCTTTATTTATAATTTTATCACTAGACGGAAGACACAATGAAATATTTACTTGGATTATCACTTGCAGAGTTAAAGACTATTGTTACAGACTTGGGGATGCCTGCTTTTACGGCAAAACAAATCTGTGGATGGCTCTATGATAAGAAGGTTACAAGCATTGAAGAGATGACAAATATCTCCAAAGCTAATCGAGAGCGTCTTGCTTCAGAATACGAAGTAGGGCGTAATGCTCCCAAAGTTTTCGAAACCTCAGAAGATGGAACTCGTAAATACTTATTTCAAGTAGATCGAGGACTGATTGAAGCTGTTTTTATCCCTGATGGTAAGCGAGCTACGCTTTGTATCTCTTCCCAAGTGGGGTGTAAGATGAACTGTTTGTTTTGTATGACGGGAAAACAAGGCTTTACTAAGCATTTATCATCTGCTGAGATTATGAATCAAATCTTGTCTGTGGAAGAAGCTAAATCGCTAACAAATATTGTCTATATGGGAATGGGAGAGCCATTAGACAATATTGACAATGTTCTTAGTTCAATAGAAGTTTTAACTGCTGATTGGGGCTTAGGTTGGAGTCCTAAGCGTATTACGCTCTCTACTATTGGCGTTAAGAAGGGATTGGAGCGTTTCCTCTCGGAAACGAAGTGTCATCTAGCTGTAAGTCTACATAATCCTTTTAGTCACGAGCGTAAGGAGATTATGCCTATTGAGCAAGTAATGCCTCTTGAGTCAACGCTTGACCTTATTCGTGATTATGATTTCTCAGGGCAACGTCGTGTTTCGTTTGAATATATTGTTTTCGATGAATTAAATGATAGCAAGGAACACGCTAAGGAATTGGGCAGACTCTTGCGTCAAATTCCTTGTCGTATCAATCTTATTCCTTTTCATCAAATCCCAAATGTTCCTTTACGTCCTTCATCTAAGGAGCGTATGAATGCTTTTAAGTCTTATCTTGAGGCTCAGGGATACACGACAACCATTCGCCTCTCTCGTGGTGAAGACATCTCGGCTGCTTGTGGAATGCTCTCAACGAAAGAGCAGATGAAGAACTTATAATATTCCCACTAAATAATAGCAAAAGGCTGTGCCATCTCGGCACAGCCTTTTTTGTTGTTAGGAATGTCTCGTCCTAACATAGCGTTACACCTAAAAGCGTAATGAAATGGAAAAGAAAGAGAAACAGTACGTTAAGCGTACCCAGAAGGATTACACCAAGGCCTTTAAATTGTCGGGAGTTAAAGAAGTTGAGAGTGCTAGCATCAGTATTAGTTCGGCCAAGCGTAAGCGTGGTATCCAAGGAGATAGTACTATTCGTCGTTGGTTGGAAAAATATGCTATCTTTAGTAATTCTCTAGTTGTTTTATGCAAAGTCCTGCCCAAAAGATTAAAGAACTCCAGACCCGTTTGCCCCAGTTGGAGTGAAGAAGTTATATGCGTCAGAAAGAGTTTTGAGCATTAGGTGTTGGACGAGATCGGTTGTTTAGTATCCTAGGAGCTAACGGCTTACTTATTAGATTCAAGAAGAGTTGTCGAAAGACAACTTCTCATCATCGTTTCCGTAAGCATAAGAATTTGATTTTGGAGATGCCTATTACCCGTCCAGAATAACTATGGGTGTCGGATATAACTTATCTTGGAGGGCGAGATAAGAATTGTTATTTAACTTTAGTAACAGATGCTTATTCCAGGCAGATTATGGGCTTTGATGTTTCTAATAGTTGGCAACATAAGGGATTTTAAGGGCTTTGAGAATGGCTGATAGAAATAGAATTTATAGGTCTGAGACCTTAATCCATCATTCCGACAGAGGCTTGCAGTATTGCAGTGATGCTTATCAGAAGTTATTAAAACAGAAGAAAATGAAGTGTAGTATGACAGAAAGCTATGACCCTTATGCTAATGCTATTGCCGAAAGGGTTAA